>Ga0126326_1000596_pt1 | contig 9915 bp, 9 predicted proteins | sample InaspJWI67metaG_FD_94485 | JGI IMG/M metagenome (GOLD analysis project Ga0126326, IMG submission 94485) | Marine gutless worms symbiont microbial communities from Oahu, Hawaii - Inanidrilus sp. 1 OAHU.JWI-67 metaG | ecosystem: Host-associated > Annelida > Digestive system > Unclassified | place... | reverse complement strand
TCTGGATTTTACTGAAGCAAGAGACAGTGAGTGGCAGTGGCATCAGCTGGGCCATATGCAAGTCTGCACCTTGCTCCAGACAGATAACCACGCCAGCAACCCACCACTCATAGAGAAAATAGACGTACATGTTAAACAATTGTACTACCCACTACACTGTAGTCATTGAACAGTATAGCACTACTATGTCTCTGAGTATGTAACACAAACGCAACGCAGGTCAAATCATGCTAAGTAGTATCTGAAACTGAAACATCAACAGTCAAAAATACCCTTAATCTCAAAATTCATTACTTTGATTTGTTGTGGATTTGTTGTACAACAAGTGTACAATGAATCGAAAGCCTAGAACAAATATACGACATTTGCATGTGCTGAAAGTAACTGAAACCAGCAGTTACTACTATACAACAAGTCCACAACCACTGTCCGCAGCTAATCCACAACAAATCGAAATAATGGAGTTGATTTGTGCCGACAGCTAGTGAGTGGAAAGCTGGTGAATAGTCGTTGAGCGTTGTTGGTCGTGCAGTTTCGTCGCCGGTTTGGCGTCGTCGGTTTGTCGTGTGGTGAGCGGCAGCGTGAGCGATGTCTGACCACGCTGTCGGGCGATGTCGACCAGTCGACGTAGCTTGATGTCGGAGGACGGGTGGTTAGACAGCTGGTCCAGCAGCTGCCGCTGCTCTGCCGCCAGCGTCTCATCGGTCTTGACCACGTCGACGCTTGTCTCTCTACACCGCCACCGTCACGTGACAGTAACTCGAGAACGACCGTGTTGCGAATCTTATCAGTGATGTTAAACGAGACGTCGAAACCTTCGAGACTGAGACCTTATGTTTGGCCTCGACGCCGGCCTCCTGATCGAAGTCGAGACCAACATTACGGCATCACTGAGGCCGAGCCCAAACGTTAGCGAGACCAGAATTTGGGCATCGAGACCATGAAGTCTGGTCTCGAGACTAACGTCTCTGAATTTCGACCGATTTTAACAAGTAGTTACAGTACTGGTAGCCAAAGGCCGCATCGCTGCTGCCCCCTTGCGAATAATGTGGAGATTGTTGACCGCGGTCGAGCACGTGCTGCCGCGCTATGAATAACGTTGAGTACCTGTGTCTGCATTGTGACTCTTGATTATTGTGCGCTATACAAATACTCTTACTTACTTACATGCCCACGTATGTCCCCCAAAAGTGCCCTTTCCAGTGGGGGATTCAGGCCCTCATCCAATACATGGCTACTTGGGCCAACCCAAGCCGAAATCTCAAACGCCACCTCGATCAGTTCAGCTTTTTGTAGGGCTCACAGTTGTGTCCAACACACACAGACCACGCAACATCGGTGACAATGGGCCGCATCTTATATGTTATGCATAGTGATGAGGCCTAATAATTTTTGCACGGAAACCACGCTGCAGGAAGTGCAAGCTAATCACACAAACAGCCGAAGCTTACTGGTGGCCAGCTAGGAGGCTATGCACTTGAACGCCGCCGTCGCCGGCGAGTCCGACCAGCAGAAGTCCAGTCCCTCGTACGGCGCAGAGCCGGCGCGGTCGGTGGCTGTGTCCGAGGTCCAGCAGCAGGCGCAGAGGTCGAAGCTGGGCGTCGAACAGCGTCACACGCGAACTGTGATACTGGCCGACGATCAGCAGCTGCCGTGAGTCGTCGGCGACGAGCGCCGACAGGTGCCCGGGCCCGTTCAGCTGTCCCGCGGCGTCGCCGGGCTTCGCACCGTACGAACGCAGCACTGTGCCGTCCGACGACAGCTAAACACGCTCGCAGAAACCAGCAAACTGCACAGGCTGCCGTCTCTCTGTCTGCCTCCGAGTTTCCGCACGAAAACGAGACTGCGTTTGCTGCATGCGTTCTGTAGACTCTGCACTATAAATGCAATTTCTAAATGACACGACACGATACTGTAGATCTACGACAGGTTATTTTAACGTGCGCTCGAAAGCTCGCGGATGACTACGCTTTGCTGCTTCTTACGAAGCTCTTCTTATACGAGAACTGCGACTAAACTGAAGAGGATACGTAAGACGCAGGGCAAAGTGTAAACTAGAAGTCAACGGCAAACCGGTCGGAAAATACTCGCGCCGGGAACACACGCACAGACGGACGGACAAGTCAGAAACAGCCGACGGTACGACACGATACGAGACACTATTTTAACGTGCGCCCAAAAGCTGACATAAGTCAGCTTAATCCACCGTACGGAAACCGACAACTAAAACGTGGAAAAACGGATATGCTCAGAAGTATTGGTAGACAGTCCCGGAAAGTCGTGGAGTCAGCCCTGGAGAAAAAAAGGGAGGCTAACGGTGGGAAGGATTTGCAGAAAAGGAAGGTTTTAAGCCTGGAATGAAAGAGTGAGGGAGTAATGGAATACTACTACTACTACTGATAAGTATAAATGTTAGCAGCATAACGATCGTTTAAAATAAAATAGAAGAACCTCGCAGAGTCGGTGCAGATGCTCGTCAGTCCGACCGTGACTGACGACGTACGAAACGTCACTGTTGCTGCAGCCGTCTGTGCCTGACACTTGTAGTTTCATCTCGACCGCGTGCAGAGGAGCGGTCATGTCAGCCGGCAGGTGGACGCTGGAAAGAACTTCTCCAGACGGAGATCGTATATCGAGACGAGGTGGTTCGCCGTTGACCATCAGCACGCGACCGTCGTCCGCCACCCACATCGTGAACGGCCACACGATGCCCTCCAGCCAACTTACACAGCAACGGCATCGTACACAGCAGGCTTTTAAAGCACCGCAACATGGCCAACCGTTTATCAACGCAATGATCAACAGAACTGTCGTAGATATCACACTCCGCCTTGGTCCGTTTGATAATACGCCGCCGTGTCAAATCAGCACTGCATGCCCCTGTAGTATCACTTATAGAGTATACGCCTTTTTTGCGTCGTCGCCTAATCCTATTATCCTAGCCACTATGTGCAAACAAGACATCACCCATAAAGCGGAAGTACACAACATATCGCAACGCCATCAGAGGAGGACAGAACCACGGCCATAAGCAACAAGCACAAAAGTTTGGTGAAGACTGAACATGTAATTCCGAAGGTATGCTCGTGGACAAACAGACACAAAGACAGACACACATTAACACATACACACGCCGACAGACTATGCTTATCACAATACTTTTCTCCTCTACAAATGCCCTGATGGTGCTGAAGTCTGATTTGCGATACTGGCCTACTCGGTTATAATTAGGCTAATACCCGAGCGACGTCATACGATGATATGACATTGACACCAAGCATGTACCTTGTAACAGTCTGGTGCCGAGCGTCGATGTTCCACACACACGGAGTCTTGAAGTCGGACAAGTAGAGACAACGCTGAACGCGGCACGCCACTAGATCCCAGGCTCCGCGAAGTCCGCTGACGACGATGTTGTCGACCAGACCGTAAGGTCTGACGCCGTCGAACACTTTGATTACGTTGCAGTCACTACACGCGACGTAGATGCGACCGTCCAGCGACGTCACGCCCCAGACCGGATGGCCGTCCGTGTCGAGAACTTGCAGCAGTCTAGTGCGATATCGCACTGGACGACAAAACGCTGAAATATAATAAATGACATTACAGTCAGAACCACGCTAATCCGAGTACACTATAACATATCACCAGATAGTCCTCAATCGAGGTCGTACTGACCACTTTAGCAACATTTCACGCAAATGAAAAACCACAAACTGTAGTTAATTTTTTACAGCTTTAAATTCAGGTCCGCTTTTTGAAAATATACTCATTTACTTAAGCTGCGTGCTTCACGAGATCTGTGCGTTCGTCCGCGTGCCAACATAAAACGCAAGCGAGATGGGATACGTGGGAGAGGAAAGAAAAGGAACGAGACGCTCTGCTGTTACAGAGAAAGCGCCATGCATTCGGGTCGAGTTTGGGTCCGGGATTCTAGGACCCGAGTCCGCAAGACCGAGTCCGGGAACAAGTCCGAGTCTGGGTCGACTTACTGACTGTCAGTGCCAGTGCCATATTTAGCGTAGGTGTTGGCGTAGGCTATTGACAGCGAATGTTTGGGGCGTCCTTTATAGGCGTACAAATTTCAAACGTTCAGCTTCAGACGCGACTTCGTCTCCTAACCCCTTGACCGTCGCTGAGAGCTCCACCTCCATACCACAGCTTGTCATGCCCCTTAGCCAGTGCCCCTCCCTTGAAAAATTCCTATGGGCGCCCATGATAGACCTAGTAATATCGCTCGGATATTAACACCAGTGGTTTCGGCTTTACTGTTTGCAATCCCCCTGTCGATATTGTGTTGGCAGCATTCTGTAGGCCTACACGATGAATCGACTTCGAATCACTCATTTGCGGCACCTTTAAGATGTTTTCGCAGATGACGCTTCACCCATGTTCGCTCGATCAGGAACACGAACCAATCGTAGCAGACCAGCGCCAGTGTACGTGAAACGCGGCTTCCAGGTCGTGGATCAGTTATCCACAGATCTGTCCACAACTTGAACGCCGCCTTCATTAGGACCAACTCCGCCATTTCGACCGGTAACTGCAGCAGCTGACAGACAAGCAATTGCAAGATGAAGTTATCAGCTGCCAGTTTAAAGCGTATACATCAGCCAGTTTACTTTACAGATATGCGATATGATTATTACTGCTGACCGCGTATATGGGGGCAAAGTACTGCAATCGGCAGTGTCCGTACGTTTGTTTCCACTCTAGCTTTTTAATGAACTGACCTTTGACCATAATTTTTGCACGCGTATACGCTAATGACCTGAAAATTTGAAAGTCGTCAAAGGTCACCGGTTGAGGTTAGGGTTAGAGTTAACACGGACGGTAACGCATCGTTCTTTAAAAGCAAACTTAGATCTCGTAAAGAATCACACTGTATATTGCAGCCGTCGAGAGCTTTCCGTTGATATATTGCACTCATTAACGCGTAAGCGAAGAATAGTTGCAGAGATGTCGACTGAAAACAGCGAACAAAATCGGCCATTAATACAAGTATCTTGTTATATTAATAATATAATTTAAGAAGACACCGGAGTTTATTCAGAAGCAGTGGCAGGAGGCCGCGCCTCACCAAACTGTGGCAAAAATTTTAATGCTTTAAAACTTTTGAGAACTTGGTCGTAGCTTAACAATAGTCTTATACCAAGTAAAATATACTATGGATGTTTTCTATCCCAAAAATAATACTGACAACAAGTATATTGACGGGTAAAACGGGTATACACGTACCTGCAAGCCTCTTATTGACGCTGCCCGCATGTATATTAAACGGTCGAGCGTCTATATGTCCATCTGTCTGTCCGTCCCTCCGTCTGTCTGTCCCATCGATCGACAGCAGCAATGGCTGTCGGCGGGTTTGCTGCTCAGCGCCCCGTGAGCAGGATATATCGATCGATAGCAGGCGCCGGCGCCCGAGCACGGCGCTCAGCAGCAAATGCGGGCAGCGTCACGTAGCAGCCGACGTAGGAAGCTAAACACAGACTTGTTCACATGCACTGGGTGAATGACAGTTGAACTCAGCGATCCGCAACGACGCGACGCAATGCGTGATTTATGGCAGTTTTATGAAGGGTACACGGCCTCATCGGCCTTGACTGGTGCATATCGGCTAGGCCACATCGACTCGATAGCTTCTGCTATTGAGTGAATGGGCTAGGCCTACCTGTTAGCTGTTGGAGCCTTGTGGCGTAGTCAGATACGAAAACTCGCCGACAGCAAATTCTCGAAATTAGTCGTTTAGGGCCTATCAGGTGGGTTATAACAGGTTTTCTCTGGCAAATCTAATGTTAAGATATTGACAACGAGCTAAAAACCACTTAACGTTTTGTGTCACTTCAGACACTGTCATTTCAGCGAATCAAAGACATTCCGTGTATTTTGCTGTTGACTATATTCACTGTAGTCTATTACCCTATTATGATTAGTTGGTGTTATTTGTTGAAATTCGAATATTAGAAACTCATGACTCAACTTCTTGTTCTAAGAGGAAACATGATGAAAGTACGTTCGAATACGCCTATTGTACAAAGAAAAGGTTTTGTTAATAGCTTTCGGGCCGACAGTTTTCTTAGACACAAAGTTTTGTACATGTAATGCGATGTTTGTCTGACCATGCATTATTACATTTACATAGGGTAAATCGATGTAACGATGGATGATCTAAGCGGCAAAGTCGCCTTAATTACCGGAGCCAGTTCAGGTATCGGAGCAGCAACGGCCCTACGGTTCGCTCGACGTGGTGCAAAGTTGTCGCTGAGCGGTCGCAATGAAGTGAACTTGCAGCGTGTCGGCGACGAGTGTGTACGCGCTGGTTCAGAGCGACCTCTCGTAGTCGTCGCAGAGCTGAGCTGTGAGCCGGATGTCACCAACCTGGTCGACACTACCGTCAAGAAGTTCGGTCGACTGGACATTCTGGTCAACAACGCAGGAATCCTCGATGTAGGTACGATCGAGACGACGTCACTGGAGCAATACGATCGCGTGATGGGTGTCAACGTGCGGGCGGCGTTCCAACTCACGATGCTGTGCGTTCCACATCTGATCGCAACGAGCGGCAACATCGTCAACGTGTCCAGTGTAGTCGGGACGCGACCGGCTCCCGGAGTTCTTGCCTACTGCATGTCCAAGTCCGCCATGGACCAGATGACCGGCTGCACGGCACTGGAGCTGGCATCGAAGGGCGTACGAGTGAACAGCGTCAACCCTGGAGTGATTGTTACCGATCTTCATTCACGAGCCGGGATGACTGGCGAGGAGTACACTAAGTTCAGAGAACAGTGCAAAGAAATACATCCGCTGGGCCGCGTTGGCGATGCGGACGAAGTGGCGCAGGCGATTGCTTTTCTGGCTTCCAGTTCTGCATCATTCATCACCGGCGAACATCTTCACGTCGACGGCGGAGCGCAGGTCGCCTGTCCTCGATGACTGCTATTCACTCGACAGTGGCCTCATAATGTTGGCTGAAATCTAGCATTGTTATATGCTACAACATCATTAAACTTACTTACTTACTTACTTACTTACTTACTTATCAAGCGTGGTAGTCAGCCACGGCGCGTACGTTTGAAATTTGTCAAACGCATTACTCGTTTGCTACGACAAACTGCAAGTTATTGAGACCACTTTGCTTTTAGTAAAACACTTTAGTGAAATGACTGAAATGTTAGTTAAGCTGCGGTTGTCAGCAGTTTTCCTTTAGTTGAAAGTTAGCTTTAACTGAAAAGTAGTTCAACTAATAGTTAGCAACTTTCAACTGCGTCATCATCAATCATCAAGAAAATTGGAGTTAATACAAATTTACCGATGTTTGGTGTAGATCTTCATCGATATATGAACCAGTACTATCACAACCAGCAGCCGAACTGTCCGTGGCATCAAAATGAAGTTCTTTAGGCCTAACATCTGCTGCACCACATTGCTGCGCTGCAATGCCGTACACATTAAAAACTCTCAATCTTACTGACTGACAAAAACAAATATGTTCAAATGCACGAAAGCGACAACTGAATGTTGATTGAAACTTATAAACAAACAGTAAGCTTATAAATACATGCATGGATTAAAAGTAATACTGTAACTGTAACAGACTGCGCCCCCTACTGGAAGACCAAGGGCGCATCACAAAACAATCATCAGTCTGTATCCCGGTGTCCATAGGCAGACTGGAACAGAAATGTTTTCAGTTGGCGACCAAAGGTAGCGGTCAACCGCTGCAGTTTCAGCTCTGTCAGCAGCCTGTTCCATGCTCGTGGTGCGGCGACAGAGAAAGCCTATTATGTTACTATGTTACTCGTCTCGTTACAAGTTAAGAGTATTTAGATACAACACAGCCTGAGTAAAACATGAAATGAGACCCTATTCAGTATTCACATCGAAACCAATGAGATGTCGTGTATTTTTGCAGTACACAAACTGGAAGAAATACAAATAAAATACTCATTAAATTTACCTGTTACGTCGAAATGCTTTAACGCTTGTCGAAGCACATCTTTATTCCAGGCGAGTTCGTAAACTGAAACGTCTGGGGAATCACTGATGAGTAAGGCATTAAAAATGGCGCTGACAGCAGCACGTAGAGCTCCAGTGTCGACGAGTCGGACCAGTCTACGTAACGCTGTCGACGTTCGGCAGTAGAACGTCAGACCAATACTGTTCTGTGTTCTTGCACTGACGAGTTCAATCTTGTCCACAAGCAGTCGGGCCAACTCCAGTCGAACTGTGTCCACTCCCTATACGTCACAATTTCACAAATGCTTAGACGCATATGCCTAGAGCAGGTCAAAAGATGGTCAAAAATTCTACAGGACACGACGAGTATTACTATTAGTATTCTCGTACATGACAGAAAGTATAATTTACACACAACATACTGATTTGTACCGTGGTTCAAGTGGTTGTCATAAATCAGTTTGACTGATTGTGTGATTGCACACAGGCCTGCATAAATCATATTAAATGATTAATGTAAATGATAATAAGTTGCTACAGTAATGGTAGCGACAGGCCGCATCGCCGCCCCGCATAGATCGCTCTATCTCATTTGCCCGGTGGTTCCAATGTGCATTCCCATCTAATAAATAATTTCTTCGACCCAAAAAGAGTCTGCAACCCACACGGGATATCTATCGGTCCATCCGTTTTTGCAGAGCTCACGATCGCGACCAACGGACAGACACACAGACAGACCACGCCACTCCGTCTGTAGCAATGGGCCACATCTATGCTCTGCATGCGATGCAGCCTAAAATAAAGGGTCTTAGGCGTGTTTACGCATCACATGAAAAACTCGCAATACTAAAAGTTTTCACACAACAAAGAAAAAAAACAAAACATATAAAACAAACAAAACACAAACATAAATTGCTACCTCGTTTGAGTCGATATCCTCGGCGGACTGTTCAGTCAAAATTCTTTTTAGCCGCAACACTATTTTGTTTTCAATCGTCTTTAGGTCCTTTGTAGCACCATCAGCGCTATTAGCATTTAACTTCGCATCCACTGCCACGACCGCTGTTAAACAATACAGAACGTTCTCAGTTAGTTAGATAGTGGAATACATGAGTACACAGTTATGAGTCTGTTTGTGTGTGAAGTGTGTTTGTTGCCGTCATCGGCAAGCATCGTCGTCACCACTAGCAGCAGCAGCAGCAGCTCACAACAAATCAAAATGCCGGAAGCTACGTACAAGCTTCGGTATCGGTTGCTGAATCATCTGTTGACTAGCGGGAACAGATGATTCGACGCGACACAGCGTCGAATTTCTTAGCGTGAATTGGAAGATGTATGATTCGCAGTGCTTTCAAGACGATGTGTCTTAATTTCTAGTTTTAAATAGAAAGCCGTCATTCAAAATCGCACTGACCACAAAGAACTCGTCAAATAGCCATCTGGCTGTTACTTCTTTTCAGTTTTAAATTCACGTTTGCTTTCAGCCACGGTCGGCCATCGCAGCAGTTATTGCCCTCCACAGATGATGAACTCTTGTTTTCACCCCATGACCATGAGCCCCTTCACACCTATGACCTTCGCCTGCAGGGACGTTCGACCTTGGCACAAATACAGTCAATCAAAACCAGCATCAAGGTCATTTTGTTACTTCCAAGGTTACCACCCGGACACAGACAAACACGCACATCGGCCGATTGCTTTACCTGGGCCACATTTGGTATTGGTAAGAATGCCTATGCACAATATTATAATTAACACAGTGTAGAATAGGTCTGATGCTGTGATTCTACAGTATGTAGTGAGAGAGATCTACAACACAAGGTATCGCCCCGGGGCCGGCGAGACGATGCTCCCCGCCGATGGCAGTTCGACGGTGGCAAAAATCGCGGCGGATCTACGTCCGTCCGCGGACGAGTCCGCAGTCCACACATCTCTGGTGGTCGGCGGTGGCTAAGCTGC
>Ga0126326_1000595_pt1 | contig 9916 bp, 4 predicted proteins | sample InaspJWI67metaG_FD_94485 | JGI IMG/M metagenome (GOLD analysis project Ga0126326, IMG submission 94485) | Marine gutless worms symbiont microbial communities from Oahu, Hawaii - Inanidrilus sp. 1 OAHU.JWI-67 metaG | ecosystem: Host-associated > Annelida > Digestive system > Unclassified | place... | reverse complement strand
TAGCATCACTATAATTTCACAGTGAATAATTGTATACTCGGCATATTGGCATTTAATTGCGTTTGTATAAACAATTTCTGGCATATTCACACACACGATGTAGGGTAGGCCTATATAAGTATATAGTAAAAATTGTTTGCATTGAGCTGTCAATCAACATGCAAGACACGTTTACCACTGATTCTCGTGGAGTGCTCGAATCGATCTCGTATGCGAGTGCACGAAAAACCTCGTAGCGTGTTGTAGCATGTTGTAGCTGAATCGTGCTCGAATCGTGCTCGTATCGCAATTGTTATAGGCCCATTAGCGGTCGAACGTTCAAATGTAACTTCGATCATGCTAAATCACGTTACTTTAAAGCATTTAATGCTGCATATGGCAAAGTTGGCGGCTTAGCCTCCGAGGAGGCTGTTTTAGGTCTACTACGTTCTGAATGTTTGCCAATATTATTGTATGCGAGAGAGGCATGCCCCGCTGCTGTCTCGACGCTTGAATTCACTATCATCCAGACTTTTTCGGACTGTTTCTCCCGCGATTGTTAAAGAATGTCAGTGTAATTTTAATTGTGTGCTTATTTAATCACAGATTAATATTCGTACAGCTAGATTTCTGTTAAATTTATTGTATCTGAAAACAGTTTGTGTTCGTTGTTTGCAACTCATGCTGCATATCAATTGACAATTACAAAGACTTTTAGCCTATCTGATATGTATAGTTTGATTTTTGATATGCGTGTTTGAGTGTATTTTTGTTCGTGCGCGTGCTGTGGTGTATGCATTTATGCATTTGGTTTGACTGGTTGTATTTCATCTTTTTCCTACAGTTAACTGCTGCCTGTTTTGTGAAATAAAGATGAATATATTAATGTTGCGCTGATTGGTGGTTCGTTTGTCTGGATGTATTTTTTTATTTATTGCGTTTCTGTTTGCTAAATTTTTTCATTTATGTTGTGCTAGCATATACGATGGTGAAATAAAGTTGTATATATAATCTGTGAGTCGATCACGTTAGCACTGAGCGAGCGGCACGCGTGCAACGTGCGTCCAACTGAGTAAATTACATCCGCTATCCGTCCGTCCGTCCGTTCCTTGCCCGTGTCCGCGCTTGATGACGTCAGTTTGTCTGGTCGTCGACAAGTCAATAGATTGCACGGGCGCGCGTTGTAATTATCGGACGCGACTCCGATCGACCGCCGCCTCTCCACGCCATGCACTCTGCGTGCATGATGTCTGCTCTTGATGCCTTCGCGCCACACAAATCGAACACGCTGGCTCGTCGACGTCGGCCGTCATCGCTACCACGTGGTCTGTTTTGTCAACGATGTCTCCGTAGAGCGCGTAGAAAATGCTTGCGAAGAGTTATAGGACGAGGAGGCGATCGTCGGAGTGATCGGTCGCAACGATCGATCGCGTCGACAGTCGCGCCGATCGCCTGCGCCTGCGATTTGTCATCATTATGACCGACACATAGCGCGTTAAACGCAGCTTAACAACAATAAATAAATTAATAGAAAATGATATTCTATTCTTTTAAACGTTCTTTTACTCATTTTACAATGCTATACCTCTGAACGACATAAATCACACGAAACCGGATAACATCTACATAACATCAACATACTGAATACATGTACATCACAAAAGATATACTTATAGCAATTGCCTATGGTGTTGTGACTTAATCGCCATTCTACTTGCTCACGCCGCCGAGCCAACCATGAGCAGTCGGCGCGCCGCCTCGGTCCGCCGGTCGTAAAAGTCGCTCATGCCGCCGCTAGGGGGAGTCGATGCGGAATTCTCATGCCTCTTTCGCTGACATTTTCTGCACACTACTCAACCATTTATCTGCCATGGCCGACACCGGGAAATGAAATTAATGGCTAAGCTTCCATGCATTCTGTACATCATTTACGGGAAACATTGTCGTTCAGACATATGGTCCTGCTGAACTAATACAGTCGCCCACAACCATTTACTACACAGCAGAGCGAAAGTGTTTATTGCTTGCCGTTCTATAAATATAGGCATAAAATGTGGCTCGAAAACAGGACCAAACAGGACTTTACAACGTTATAGCGTTTCCATACACTCTACAAACATGACACTAAGGAAATTTCTATGACATTATAAAACTATTAATTCGCTTTTTTGTTTTAGAAATTCCAGGGAAAAAATGAAAACTAACAAACGCACGTAAAATACCGTCTGCAGGCACCAGCAATAACTGCGTCATCTGATGCTGTGACCGTTTGAAGAAATGTTGGACACGGACAAGAAAGCTGTTTTAGCGCAAACCTTGTTATTCAGTATGTGTTCCTTATGCCAAAATAGTAAAAAGGACCCGCGACAATTTGAGCAACCAGCGCCTGTCACCATTTTGTTAGGGGGCTACTGTTGTTGTTGGCTATTTAAGCCTATTGTTGGCTAACTGTTATACATTTATGCTGTTAAAACAAAGGCTAGCGTTTGTCCAGTACTAGATGCTATAGAGACTCAATCGGCGCAGTGTTACTTTGTAGACTGTTCGGATGACTTGCTGCAGTGTTGGCTGTTCTGCAGTGATTACTGTTTGGTCTGTACACAAGTCACGTTATGTTTGCTATTGTAGCCTGTAGCAACGTACGGCGCTGAAAGCTGACGCTCATGAAGAAACACGTATTGACGCATTTGAGATGAAAGGACATAGAAAGATTCTGCGGGCTTCATGCACAGCAAAGAAAACAAATGTTTGGCTTCTTAATAAAGCCGGAGTAAAGAGGGAACTGTTAGACATCGTCAAAGCAAGGAAGCTAGTATACTATGGTCACACCATGAGAAAACAAGGGAGTTGCCTGGAGAAAGAGATAATGCAAGGAACAATGCCAGGTGCACGCAGGCGAGGAAGCACGCACGACCTGGATGGACAACGTCAAGACGTGGACAGCACTGCCCGTGGAAGTTTAAGAGTCAGTCAGAATGACAGAAAACAGAGATAAATGGAGAAAGTACGATGATGGTGTGGCCAACCCTCGGATCGAGGACGGCTAAAGAACAGAACAGAGCAAAACTTCTTTCCAGTAAGCCGAGTAGATACGGCGATAGTCTTCGCCCTGTACTTATGCATTTAATTTAAAAATATTGTCATGCTTACAGTTGTTTGCTCCTTCGAGATGAATACACTGATATGCGTGCTTACGAGGTCGATGTCTTCCTTTCAGCAGAGATGTCCAAGTTTCGAGACCAGGCTAGTCTCAAGAGAAAAATGTTGGTCTTTATCTCGGTCTCAAAGGGGCATTGTGCGTTATGCGGTGTTATGCCATAAATGTTTCGTGCAGGCAGTGCGGTTTAGTAATGATCAGTCAGTAACTTCCGTATTAATATATCTACCATAATCAAAATACTGTGGTAATGTGACGTAATTGATGCAGAAGTGCCACTGCCGTTTGACTGTCCATAGTGCATAAAACTAATCTGTACGATTTTGCATACCTCAACACCGATTTGTAGTATAGCTATTATTAGCTACAGAGTATTCGTATAATAATAAATTGTTATTCGAATATTGGAATATTTCAGAGACCGTATATTCTAATCCTGTTTCTCGAACAAACCCCAGCCGTAGTCGGAAGTGTTGGTTTCCGGGTCCATTGTCATTCGGAGCCGGGTTATTCCTGGGGTCTGTTGTGGTAATTAGCATGACGTTCTCTCGACCACCAGCAAGAAGACAAGCAACGTGTTCATTCATTAACGCCAACAGCAGCAGACAGCCGCGGCTCTGGTCGCTAACGAGATCGGAGTAGGCCTCGTCAACGGCTCGTTCTGACACTCGAAAGCATTACGACACGTGTATCTCGCGATCTCATTTTGTTATCCACACGCCTTTCCGCGAACGAAAATAACCATAGGCCTAGTGAATGTGAGCACCCAGGTGTCGTCAGTGAATTAAAACGCACCTAGTTAGTGGCCACGAAAGTTGGCATTATGTAAAACATTTTTATTCTTGTCTCGTTTTGAACGTTATTTTTTATTTTTGAAACGTATTTGTTATTAAAAATGTTAGTACAAATGTAACTGAAAATAGTATTTTAGTGTTATTTTAGCATCGTTTGCTACATTATTTAAAACACATGAGCCATGCAGCATGGTAAAATTATAATACAAGAAAAGCACAGAGAGTAATACTAATGCAATATGTAGCTAATTGCATTATTTTTCATTGTCAGACGATGAACGTTTTTATCACTTTGAACGTTTTTTATTTTTCCACGTTTTAACGTTTCTAACGTTAAAAATTTTTTCCCAACATTTTAATATCTGTGGTTGGCCTATAGGTTCACCGTATACGGGTAAATGAACTAACTGTCAAAGACTTACGATACAACGCAATACGACGACGTGAGACGAATATTAACGTGAGTTTAGCTGGCGGACATGTAACAGATAAGAAACCTTTCTTATAGTCATGACTAACAGATTACGCGTCCTATCAGAGAGAATGCCCAAGTACAGTACAGTGCAATGGCTCGCAGAAGGATAACGCGAAGCTCTATGTCATAGTTGGAGTATAGAGTGCGAATCAAAAAAATACAAAATTCGGGATAATCTCTTAAGCGCATCGGCTCTTAAGCGCATTAAGGTTCTCTCAAGCGCATCGGCTGTCCGCCATCTTGGATTTTTAAACTTTAAATTTTAAACGTCCGATGCACTTGTGACATATGTTCTGCATCATTTGCCAAATTTCATGGAGATCGGTCATGCCGTTGCAGAGATATCGCATTCTTTCGCGATTGGTTTATTTTCTCGTAAAATGTAAAGGTTCACTGAACGGTTGTGTTTAATATGGCATAACTTTGTCAGAGTTAGAGCCAATTGACTAAAATTCGGTAAATTTGGGACAGATACGAACGCACAACGAGTGCGTAAAATTTGACTGAAAATTTTTAGCTGTTGGAGAAAATTTTTAAGAAAACTTCACGGGTATAAATAAAATTTTCTGACGCACACTATGTAGCTGCCCACGTACAGCTAAGATTCGACAACCGCAGGAATGCTCGGAGGGGACAATTATGCCTACTAGGCCTCAGCTGAATGTGTAACGACTTTACAGGCGTCAGGGACGTCGCCATTGTCGTCATTGTGTGTAATGTAGAGAAAGAGTGTGTCTAAGTGCTGTAAGTCACGATAATCAAAATCGGAGACCTGTGGAAAACAGCAGATCGCATTCGCGTAGCACGCAACCTGATGAGATATAACGACCTCCATTTTTAGCGGTGCATGATCGATCTACGACATCGATTCGCGATACAAAAAAACTACTTCCGTCCGCGGTTGCTATTTGGAGTATACTTGTATTTGATCGTCATCGACTGAGAGCACGCACAGTATGCATCCACTTGCGAAAGCAATTTAGTCCATACTGCATGGACTACTCTCATATAGTACGAGAATTATAACTTATCCGCTGGCATTTTTCATCCATTTAACATCTTACCGACAAATTAACTAGATAAGTGTCAGGAGAGGTATACTGATTATTGAAAATGCGTGAACCACATTTGGAGTCTGGGCATAGCCTCGAACCCTTCGCTGCTCTGTCTATAAGAACTCAGCCCCTGCTGTCGACCCTTCGAGTCTCGAGCTTCTGTCATTTTGCACTGAACTCGATTTTGACTTATCACACATACACAAGGACAGGGACGGATTTAGCTGGTGGGAGGCCTGGGGCCCAGCTGAATAAAAGTTGGACCTAATTAAAACAATGATCAACAATGCGCGACAACTAAGTCGTATTAGTCTCGTAGGCATCTATCATTAGCGAGAAATAAAATATGAACGGTTTGGTGGGAGGCCAATGTTGTTGGGAGGCCTGGGGCCCGGGTCCTCTGGACCCCCTTAAATCCGGCCATGCACAGGGACTGCGAGATTCACTGAAGGCCCATTCACATCTCCGCGACAGAACTGAACTGAACTAAACAAACTGGCAGTTCGCAGTTCTGAGAATGAGCAGTGAGCATCGTGACGATGGAAACAGAGCTTTTAAGACAGAGTGGTGCCGCTGTAAGTGAATTTACACTTTAAGATCCGGGTTAGTATTCCGCACTATTATAGTAATGATTACTATTATTACCGAGTTACATCTGCAAAGTTCGTGTGATGAAGAGGTTCTGTTTTGTTCTTTAGCCGTCCTCGATCCGAGGGTTGGCCACACCACGGACGTACTTTCTCCATTTATTTCTGTCCTCTGTCATTCTGATTCACTGTTCCGCGGGGCGTCCTGTCCACGTCTTGATGTTGTCCATCCAGGCCGTGCGTGGTTTCCTCGCCTGCGTGCACCTGGCATTGTTCCTTGCATTATCTCTTTCTCCGTGTTTTCTCTTGGTGTGACCACAGTATGCTAGCTTCCTTGCTTTGACAGAGTCTGACAATTCCCTCTTTACTCCAGCTTTGTCAAGAATCCACTCATTTGTTTTCTTTGCTGTCCAAAAAACCCGCAGAATCTTTCTCAGTCCTTTCATCTCAAAGGCGTCAAAACGTGTTTCTTCATTCTTTTTGAGTGTCCACTTTCACAGCCGTACGTTGCTACAGGCTTTCATTAAGTCGTATCTTCGTTGAAATCGGTATGCTGTGACTTTTCCATATTTTCTGCAGTGATGCCCCGATAGCCTGCCCTCTTTTTAACCTGGTACGGAATTCCGTCGTACACTCACCATCTTCTGTAAGAAGGTACGGGAATGTAACCACCTGCTCCAAACGTAGAGGAAAACAACTCATGTAACTCACAGCAATTTGTTTGTGAAGACGAATATTGGCAGAAGTATTAATTAGCTTATCGTGGTCCATTATTTTTATGATTGCGGCCCCGCACGCTGCGCTTAACGTGGTCTCAGCTGGTATGTGTGTGCGTGTTGGAGTTGGACACATGACTGTGTTGTACAAAAACGGCTGAACCGATCGAGATACCCTTATTGTTCAATGGAGGTCCAAAACCCACGGAAAGGGTCATTTCACTTTTGAGGGGGACATGTGCTGGCCCATTGTAAAGTATAGGGACTATGCAAAGGTGGACTGATGTCTGGGCGGGGTGGTTATGCGACCTTTTGCCATATTACTTCTGACACTTGTTAGTCTTCTTAATATTCGTAACACTGACGACATTAACACCGTATATCATACGAATTGGCGAAAATGGCGACACATTCAACTGTATTAATAAACAACGAGGGCAACCGGGATAATGACAGTTGACAGGTGGGAAGTGCGGGTGAATAAATAATGTCGGGCCATCTAATTATGTCGGCTGTAGGGCCGTGCAACGTGACTAAATCGATTCCATCGGCGTGTCTGAACGCTGCCGACGCAGTGACGAATGTTTACCTGCGAGGCTGAACTGATACACGCTGACAGTCTGAGCTCGTGTGTGCGGTCTGAATGCGACCGGCTGTGATTCGGCCAGCGCCATATATCACCGGCAAAGCTCCCGAGGACCGACGCAGACTTATTACTAATCACCTCGAGATGTATTTACTATTGAGCTAACATTTTAATTTCCCAAAGGTCGACCAACGCTTTCTCGAACAGCCCGGTGTAAATGCAGGTGATGCAGCTGCACGTGGCCACCAAATAGGTACTCTCCAATTGCTGCCGAGAAATTGTTAAAAGTTCTCAAACTTTAATCACCGATTACAAGATTTACGTCAAAATTAAACTCATGGGATACCCCTGATCTATCGTTCCTAAATTTACTCCAGGGGTGGAAAAATCCGCCACCAGCCAGCCCTCCTTTTACGTGAATATCACTTTTTAAATGTGTCTCTGTCTTGCTCAGTTTCAAACCACTTTAGAATGCATCGCATGCAATAGCATAGATGCGGCCTGTTCCTACGGCTGTCCCGACGAAGCGTGGCCTGTGTGTTGGACACACGTGCAAAAACTGATGAACTGCGAGTGAGCCGGTTTAAGGGCGGGCTGGCGTGGCCCTATAGGAACCAAGTATCAGACAGGGTGCACATCGGCGCAACCTGGCGAATACGATGGATCGATATTGGCGTGTTTGTAGCAAGTTTGTAGTTTGTAGCAAAGGCTATTTGTAGCAACTTGTTTTTATTTTCCCGCGACTCCGTGTCGTGAGCGTCCGTCATCAACAGATCCTTGATCCTTTCCTGCCGACACATCGCGCTTGACACGACGCCGCTGACAAACCGTCAGACAGGCCGACCATAACGAGTTTCTCTTCGCCGCGTTGCGAGTCGCCAGCAGTGATGAAGTGGCTCAAAATACGTCAGCTCGGTCTCTATAATGGACGGATTGCATATGATTGAGTGTGTGATACTTGACATCTACCAGTCGGCAGCGGGACGTTTCACATACCTGTACTGTACTTGTTCCCTGGCTTGAGACGATTCGTATATACCTCGTGCGCAGGGGTGCGGGCCGCCGCGCTTTGCTACTGTATATAACGAGTCGACAGGTATCACTTTAATATGTCGATGACCTTAAAAATTAGGCAGCAACAAAGCTGCAGACAATTTACGCTTCGGAATAATAGGCCTACAATGATCAAAACGTGAATTTGGCATTTCAACCAGACCAGTCCGTGTTAAAGCTAATTCACACCGCCACACCAGTGAGGACAAGACCGTCGCGCCAGGCAGGCAGCTACGCCTAGTCGTCCGACCGCCCACACGCAGCGACGTTGTACGCCACGCAAAATGTAAACACGCTGTGGACGGCGGCGTATGACTAGGCCTAAACTTCTTCACTAAACACCACGCGACGACGGTGATCTATCGGCCAACTGTTCAGACTTTGCCAGACGGTCTCGAGACTCAATTCACACCCCCTGACACGACACAGACAGCACTGTCTTGTCGTGTCTGGCCGGCGGTGTGAATTGGGCATTAAACTGTTGTTCAACTGCTACACGGTTGCAGCGCCGCAGACGTAAGTTTACGCCTGCGCCGCCACTCTCCTTCGTCCGGTATACGAATCGTCTTTCGGGCATCAAAGGAGGTATATGAAACGTCTCATAATCCACCAGTCACGGCCTATCATCTTCAATTATGTTCGAGACAACGACGACGATAATTAGACACGAGACGAGGCGCCGAGATGCTTCACGGTGTGACCATCTCGTCGTTCGTTATCGTCAGCATCAGCAGCTTCAGCAGCCATCAGCAGCAGCATATGATGCTGACACCGGGAACGAATTCTGACTTTGATGTCGGAGAATCATGCTCAGTGGCCTTGTCATCGATCGGAGTTAATATAAACACTTATAGTTCCAGCGTACGTGCGGTATGTGCGTAATTTTTGTGTCTCTGCCCATTTTGTAGACATTAGACCGAATACATTATGTTTTCAGGCCGTCCGTCCGTCTGTGCGTGCGGAATTACTTTTTCCTGACACGATGCATGTATGAACGACGAAGGTAGGAACAATACAAGGGTGGTCCCACAGCCTGACACCTCAGGAAAATTTTAAGATTTATTATGCCCCACCGTAGGGGGGGGGCATTAAGCAATACCGCGATCCGTCCGTCTGTTTGTCCCAGCCTAGGCTATAGCAAGCTGGCTGCCTGCAGCTGGCCGGCCACCTGATATGTGCGTTCTGCAGACCCGTCCGCGGACGGACGTAGATCCGCCGTGAGTTGGTCGAACCGCCATCGGCGGGGGCTTATCGTCTCGCCGCCCCCGGGGCGATTAGTTGTTTTGAAATAGAACACGTCAGTAAAGAAGAATTAAAGTGATACTCAGAGGGGAGGCCGATGTGGATGCATCCCCATCTATCTTGATCTGTCGTTGGCTGATGCCGTGCGTGCAGTGGCGTCAACGCGAGTTCAAGGTTGGGGGGACGAGCCTTGTGAGCCGACTGTCCGCCTGCCTGACTGAAGCGAATTGGTGGCGTCTTATAGCCGAATGAAAACGGCTTGAGGCTGAGCG
>Ga0126326_1000594_pt1 | contig 9930 bp, 9 predicted proteins | sample InaspJWI67metaG_FD_94485 | JGI IMG/M metagenome (GOLD analysis project Ga0126326, IMG submission 94485) | Marine gutless worms symbiont microbial communities from Oahu, Hawaii - Inanidrilus sp. 1 OAHU.JWI-67 metaG | ecosystem: Host-associated > Annelida > Digestive system > Unclassified | place... | reverse complement strand
GGGTGTAAAATTCTAAAACGGGCCATTTTACCCTGACCACGCCCCTTTCAGGGAAGATTTTTCATCAGCAGGCTGGGACTTGCTATGGTAAATCAATGTACCAAATTTGAAATCTCTAGGTTCACCCGTTACGAAGCTATGAATGGCAGTGCAAAATGCAGAAAATGGGGTGGTTTGGAGTGGTTAGGGGGCGCTCAAGGTCATGGGCAATGCCACCATTTGATAGAGCGCATACGACTTTTTATTCGACTTAAATAGAAACTACGTGTCTGTCTTGTACCGTTTTCGAGATGTAGCCGGTTATTTGTCAAAAGTCTCCAATTTTGGTGCCCTCGTCGGGGGTGACCCCGGTCGAATTTCGCAGAGATCCTTGGCGTCAGAAAACTAAGAGTCCCTGGGCTATCGTGTGGTGTTGTTTTTGTGATCCTACGTTTAGCCGTTTTAGTAGCACTCCGACTTGACAGACACAGACAGACAGACAGACACAGGCCCATGGCTAGTACCGTGCATGCATAGCATCGCACGGTAAAAATCATCCCTGAAAGGGGCGCGGTCAGGGTCACATGATGTCTTTTAGAATTTTGCACCCTGTGAAATATCTCCAGAACAGATGTGGCTTGAAACTTCGAATTTTATGTATGGGTTGGCCATGTAAAGTATTAGCTTTGTGATGACTGGCTCTTTCCTAAGTGGGCACGGTCAGGGTCACATGAGTAATTTCTATATTTTGGACTTGGAAAATGTCTCCACAGCTAGTCGTCGATGTATTGGTGTAGTCAACAAACTCCGGTGGTCAGCTTGCAGATTACGCTTACGACGGTCGAGTGAGTAGTGGCTGAATGCACAAGTTTATTATAAAGGTAAAGGTAAACGGAATATACCAGTTAGCAACTAGCCTCACCGCTATGGGAAGTCGCGTGCCAAGGGATCACACTGTTACCTGCCACCCGGCAGAGGTAACATTCCTGCCCTTACCCCAGCCGAAGCTGGTACTCGATTAAGCGACCCCAGAAGGATGCAGGGCTGAGTTGACCTAGTTGGCTGGTTACCCACAAAGACGGCATACCCGCCTGAAGTCGGCCACCCATCCCTGTACTGACCGGAGCCGACGTGGGTTAACTTCTTTCATGCGACGAACACTGCTGACCACTACACCACGCAGCCAACCATACATTATGTAGGGTGACACACATCATCGTGAACGATTTTGAGTGCAAAAATAAATGACTTGCTTTTGTCGAAAAATTATAAATTTGCTGTCATAATTAAAGGGGTTTGTTGAAATGCTGTGTTCGAAATTTCAGTGATATCTGTTATTTAGTTATTTTATAACAGTCAGTTTAGTGACGTCACCATAATTGCAGCATTATTATGTCACAGTGCGTAGGTCATCGTAGATGGTATAGTAATCAAAGTGGAACAACTAAATGAATCCCAGCTTAGAGCTCAAGCAGTGAGAATATTTGAGGAGAATTATAGCTACAGTGTGATAGCAAAGAAACTGAGTCGCAATAAAGTTGGGTCAGTAAATGGACACGGCATTGGAAGACAAATCTGGCGGAATCTTCGCAAAGTCAAAGTCGGCGTCGATTGACTAACAAAAACTGCTTTAAACCTAACTGCACAAAGAATTATTCGCAAAAGCAAATATCAGAGAGTTCACAGCCTGCAAAACTTTTAAGAACTTTGAAGAGAAAACAACTTTCAGGAAGTAGGGAGTCAATACGGTGATTCTTGCATAACAAGCTTAAGTGGAGATGTTTCAAATGGCAGAAAGTTCCATTATTAACTGCCGAATACAAAAAGCGTGTTTTTGGAAATCTTTGAGATCAATTTCTTTGAACACTGTGCTAAATCTCATCGGTTCGATGCTTGACAGACTGAATGCAATCATCAGAAACAAAGGAGACACTGTTTAGTACTAATATTGAGCCCATGTACTGTCTGGTAGTAACAATGTTGCCGCATTATTGTGAAATTTTTGGGTGGTGCAACACTAATGGATATTATAATTGTTGCTGACCAGCTAGCTGTATAATATTTTCTTCAAATAATTTTATTGATCCTAGCTATTGAATGATATTTTGTTTGTTTATTAAGTTCAAAACATACAAATTTTCGCTTTCAGAATCGTTCACGATGATGCGTGTCATCCTATACATTGGTCGACTGTAACCCTCTAACTTTTGGGCCTTACCTCCTTAACTCCATTTCTTCGATATGTTCTGGACTTGTCATACAAGTTGTTTCTACATTGTTGTGCAGCTGGTAAGATTTTGACTGACACACTGCGTCGGGCAATCCGTCTGCAGTAGCAGAGCTTCTTGTTTATCTGCCTGTCATGGTGCCCTGTTGCGCTCACGCTCACGCTCACGTTGCTCTCTCACAATCGTCTAGGGAGAGACACTTCTGTCTTCTTCCTCCCATTCCCCGCCTGCTACCGGCAGTTGTCGATGCTGCTGTATCAAATTACGTCAGTAGAATGCTGTCAGCTCCTCATCCTATAGCTAGGGCTTTCACCAGAAGTATGCGCAGACGGGCGGTCGCAGGCGTTATCATGGTCGGTCGTGTTTACTGGGTCGTAGTGCAGGTGACAGCTGGCTTCAAGGTCAGCTGCTGATAAACAGGGGTCCATGGCGTGACCACGTTTATAACCGAATTCACGTTATAATGAAGCGTGAAATAACGAGGTTGCAGTGTATTATGTATGACACCAAGCCATGCATAACCATGCGAATTTGGACATTTTGGGAAATTTGGGGGCTCCTGCATCCACTCCCTTTACCAGTCATGGCCAGATTTGGCACACTGAAGCAGATCCCTACTGTACTAAGTGAATCCCAGCTTAGAGCTCAAGCAGTGAGAATATTTGAGGAGAATTATAGTCGTGCAAGGGATGCGCCAGTGCGAGGAATTTATGTTCCAAAATTTGGCAAAATTTTCAGTTTATTGGGCCCCCACCCCTTCCTCTACCGATGGGGGTGAAATTTGGCATGGAGCAGTCAACCTTTAAAGGAGTCGAGGTCCTCCTCCTGTCCCATCGGTGCAGCATGTTCTCCCTGTGGGGCGATAAACCTCAAAATTGTTCCCTGACAGAACTAAATATCGCTGTTTGCGCTTCACGCAGTGCTGGCAGTGATAAGTGTTAATATAGTGCCATTTTGACATAAATCAGTCAAACGGTTGCAGAGTTATTGTGATTTCACAGTATTCAAAATAGCAACTATTTGCAACCTTGGATTTCTAAAAATTTTAATTTTTACCAGCTGATGCTGTAATAATTCGGTATATGCTATGGCCCCGTGTCTGTCTGTCTGTCTGTCACAAGTTGGACTTCTACTAAAACGGGTAAACATTTGATCGTGCCACACAATAGCCCAGGGACTCTAGTTTTCCAATGCCAAAAATGCCCGCAAAATTTTACCAGGGTCACCCCCGTCAGGGGCACCAAATGCAGGTGGGGTAGACTAAGATCAGCAACTTGTGACAAATGACTCACTTTATCTTGAAAATGGTACAAGATAGACACATAGTTTCTATTAAAGTTGAATACGAAGTTGTATATACTTGATCAAATTCTGAGATTGCCCATGACCTTAGTGATACCTAACCGTCCCAAATCACCCAATCTTCTACTTTTTTGCCTTTTTTCATATGTTCGTAACAGGTGCACATAAAGACTTCAAATCTGGCATATACATTCAGCATCACGTGACATGTCACGTGACATGTTAAAATTTTGGGAAAAGAGTGCTAGTGTCTAAGATATGATACAAGATAGAGATATAGTTGCAATGGAAGACTAATACTAAATCATAGTTTCCTGTCGAGTGGCAGTGTCAGTGTTAATATCAGTGATCTTCAATGACTTTGAAGATCACTTTAGCTGTTTGAAACCGTTTAAACACCCATTTATCGAGGCATACATAATTCACGCATTAACAGTGATGTGTGTATACATGAAGTGAAAAGCATCTGTGGCCTTTAATCGCAACTGTTTTTCGAAAAGGAAAGATTGTTCAACATTACAGGCAGTTGCATACACTGTAAAAGTGGCAGTATCTAAGAAAGGTGCAAGATAGACACAATGTTACTACATTCCACTAATAGAAAATATTATATGGCCTGGAATGACCTTTACGATCATTCGCTTATTGCAGGGCTTTTCAAATGCAATACGACAACATTTGTGTGACATTTTGCACCATTTCAACGGTCACAGCACGTCTCGTGGTCATTACAGGCTGGTGGGTTAAACGACACGTTCTGCATCATCATACCAAGTTTTATAGAGATCAATCATTGTTCTAGACTCCATATTGAGAGTGGTGGAGTCTAATAACTGCAATTTTATAACAGACCAGGCACTACTGTGCAAGATCTGGATTTTGCAGAGAACATTGTATTGCTGGACACTGTGCTACGGCTATAAGACATGTCACCGTTCTTTGAGAAAATGGTACAACAGTGTGCCTTAACATGCATGTGCGTATTTTTGTATGTTTCACTCTGGCTTGCTGAAATAAAATACGTATATGTATGTATAAACTTGCAGAAGACCAAAGATGTATTCATTTGCTTTGAGCCTGAAATGATGAGCATTGATAACCAGTCAGTTGATCATTTGGATGACTTATGTTACGTGACTTATGTGATGGCTTCTTCTGTAAATGATCTCAGATGCTGATGTGGAATTGCATAGTCTGGAAGCTCTAACACATCTCGTGATTGCAGGCAGTTAGTACCACTACAGAGCTCCAATTATTTGACAGTGTGAATATGTGTCTTCTTCTTTTGGAAAGCAGATCTGGCCCTTTAGTAAGACAGTGATGGAGTTATCAACTAGACAAATGCATAACAGTAGACCTATACCGTCCTTGCATCAGTGCCTTGACAGCACCTTATACACACCTCCAGGCTTGACATCTGAACTGTTTTGAATACTTGATCCAGTCGGAAGTTCATCATATGCCAGTCACTGCATGGCTTTACCTGTCCTGAATGACCTTGCACAGATGTGACTTAACTGAGTCGGCATACCAGTAGAACAGGTTGTCTGGCGAAATTGATGTAAAATATGAGGTGACACATTCATTTTAATGATATTTTGCAAGTGTGCAAGTCTGCACCTTGCTCCAGACAGATAACCACGCAAGCACCCCAGCAATCAGTTTTTACAGGCCGAATGCCCTTCTGCTGCTCAACCAACAGCGTCAAAGCTCTGAAGGCAAAAATGGCCTGTTATAAATGTAAAAGCTAACTTCTGTGCTTATAGTGTGTGGATAAAATTTTCATATTTGCTGTTTTAAAGCAGTGGCTTTTAAAACAGATAAGCTGAAGTCAGTTTTGTTTGTATAATATTTGTGGTTTTATTAGTTAAAATAATACTTAATCTCTTTTGAAATTGTGGCTTGCTGCCATTTTGAATTTTCAGATATTTGACTCTTTAGCATTTGCTAGGCAATATGTGTCACTGTGGCTGACGTCCACCATTGCCAGGCAAAGTGGTCGGTGCTTTGGGGCGAATGAAATTAGGGACTGCCCCAGGATATGACGTTGTCCACCCAGAGTTCTTAAAACATCACGTCATGCCATGAACTGAATGTTCACATGAATGGTCAACGTCTGAAGCATGATTGCTACCTAGTGTATCTTGGTGTCACTTTTGACCAGACCCTTTCATACAGAGAACACCTGTAACTCAGTGCAGCGAAACTAAACAGCAGGAACTACCTGACGTGAAACTCGATGGTACTTCACGGGGTGCCAGCGCAAGCGCCCTTCGCACATCAGCTTTGGCTCTATCAGTCGCAGAACACTGCTGTCCAGTGTGGGCTAGATCCAGCTACACAAATCTCATCGACACCCAACTTCATAGTGCAGTGCGCCTGATTTCAGGCTGCCTGCAACCCATGCAGTTCTCATGGCTGCCAGTGCTCAGCAATGTTGCACCTCCTTCTCTATGTCGTAAAGCGGCAAGTGACAATATGCTACAAATCATCAAAGCCCATCCAAATTGGCCTGTGTATGCTGATGTCTTTGAGCATCGACCTCCACGGCTTGCATCTCAACGCCCAATATGGTCAGACTTGACATCTGTCGACACAGTTATGCAGTGGCTCTCCACTGGTCATCGGCTGATGTGGTCAGCCACACTATTGTTACCGACCCTACTATCCGACAGCCAGGTTTTGATCTCCCTCAACATACATGGTCTCTGATGAACCGTGCCGGACAGGTCAAGGCCCATGTCATGTTAACTTGCACATATGGGCTCTTGCCCAATCACCTTCTTGTGATCTTGACCAGCGATAGACCATGAACCACATTGTTGACACGTGTCCGTTGACAAAATTTGAAGGTGGACTGAATCTACTCCAAGAAGCGGATTATGACGTAGTCATATGGCTGGAATCTACAGCGACTGCAGCACTCGCGAAATAATGATAATTTTAAAATTCTGTATTTTTTAACAGTGGAAACACTGGGCCAACACTGATTGGCTGTTGCATTCTTGGTACTGTTCACTTGAAAATGCCATTGTACAGGCTTGCTCATACCATAAGCGCTTCCACAGTTATAATCATCGTCATTTATTACACAGAAATACAGCACAGTACCTCTATAATGGAACTGTACCAAATCGTTTGTTGCGTGGCTAATTTATGCATCAGGCTATCTGTGGCTGCCTATCAGCTGCGGCCAATAGTGGGGAATTAGCGCCTTAATGGTTCTAACTGTTTTGTAAACAAACAGCAGCGGATAGGCCAGTGTGTTATTTGTCACACTGCTTCATATACAACAACGTGCCTTCAGTGCTATGACACTGTTAGTTGGGCGGCAGGAAGGGCATCCGGCCTGTAAAAAACTGAGCGGTGGGGTGCTGGCATGGTTATCTGTCTGGAGCGAGGTGCAGACTTGCATATGGCCCGGCAGATGCCACTGCCACTCACTGTCTCTTGCTTCAGTAAAATCCAGATTGGTTTTACCTTTCTGGCACCGGATCACCTGGGTAGTCCCGGACAAAGGGCCGTTAAACGGGTGTGTGTGTGTGTGCTTCATATACAACAACACAACAACCACAATTTATGGCTTTTACCCTATACAGGTCAACCTGTGTTAGCTGGCACTTCTATACCATACGATACGATACGAGATGCTATTTTAACGTGCGCTCAAAAGCGGACATGAGTCAGCTTAATCTGCCACGCAGAAATGACAACTAAAAGTGTAAAACAGAAAACTAAAAAGTAAAAACGGATATGCTGACAAGATGGGAGTGATGTGACTGGATTTGGGAGCTTTGACGGCAGCACGTGCAAGAGAGTTCTGGATCTGTTGGAGCCGGGTGATATGAGACTTGGGCAGGTTGTGATAAAGAGAGTTGCAGTAGTTAAGCTTGGAGTGAACAGTGGAAGTGGCGATGGTGGAAGCTGTTTTGGTATCGAGGTGTGGACGGATACAGCGAAGCTGATGAATGTGGTAATAGCAAGATTTGGAGACAGATGAGATCTGGTCAGAAAGTGAGGTGTTCATCAAATATGAAGCCTAGGTTTCGAGCAGAGTGAGTGGTGGTTAGTGAGGAGTTGTTGATTTTGGCAAGTTGTTTACTGAGACCAATGAGCAGAAATTCAGTCTTGGGAGAATAAGTGAAAGAAGATTTACAGTCCAGGACGAAATTCGATCAAGAGCATTGTGAAGGTGATTTATGCTGGAGTCAAAGTAAGTTGGAAGGAAGGAAAGAAAGAGCTGAGAGTCATCTGCATAGAGGTGGTGGTTTAGGGAACAAGAGGAAGTGAGGGTACTGAGAGGAGTGGTGTACATGACGAAGAGTAGTTGACCAAGGACAGGTCGCTTTCACGTTTCGTACAGAAGCAACGAGATGACAGATATGAGTTGATCCAGCTGAGAACAGAGCCATGGATACCAAAGCAGGATGAGAGACGGGTGATCAAGATGTCATGGTCAGTAGTGTTGAAAGCAGCAGAGAGGTCGAGTAGGCGAAGACGTGATACTTTCTGTGATCCTATTGCACTGACGAGGTGATCGTGGATGTACAAAAGAGCTGTTTTGGTAGAATGACGGGTGAGAATTGAGTAAACTGTTAGAAGTGAGGTGATCCATAAGACGGGATTTGACGACACGTTCTGTTATTTTGGAAATGAGAGACAGATTCAAGATTGGCCGATAGCTGGAGAGTTCTTCTTTATCCAATGTTGGTTTCTTAAGCAGTGGTGAGATAATGGATTCCTTGAGAGTGGGATGAAACTGGCCGGAAGTGAGGGAGAAGTTAACAGTATTGGTGATTGTGGGAACAAGTACGGATGAACATTGTTTGAGAAGCCAGGTGGGGATGGGATCTTGAGTCAGATTGCTTGTTTGGACGGTAGGACAGGATCTAGTGGACCTCTGATTCTGAGGCAGGAGTGAAAACAGAAGTCAGGGGGAATGGCAGGAGGAGAGGGTGAGTGCGGAGACGATGTAGCGGGGTTGCTGGTGAGCGAGAGATGGAGTTTGGATATTTTGCCTGTGAAAAAAGGAGCAAAGTTGTCTGCAACTGAAGTGCCAGAAGTGGTGGGTAGCGATGAGGAGGATTTGCGGTGTAGGAGTTTGTTGACTGTTTGCCAAAGACGTTTGGGGTTATCAGAGGCTGAAGATACAAGGCTGGAGTAGTATTCTTTTTTGGAAGAGAGGATGAACTTGTGGTATTGGTATCAGAGAGACTTGAAGGAGGACCAGAATGAGTACGTTCCAGATGTTTTCAGCATGGCGGAGGGTGGATCGAAATGCACAGAGGGTGGTAGAAAACCAAGTGTTTGATAGAGACTGGCGCCTGGAGAGTTTGTTGACGATGGGAGTGTATTTGTCAAGCAGAGTAGATAGAGTGGTGTTGTAAGCAGGCAGGAGAGGTCCAAGTGCTTTAGGAGGATCTGATATAAGCTGAGAGGATTTCAGGTCTGTCAGAAAAGAACCAATGTCTATGGAGTGTAGCCACTGGAAAGAGTGAAGTGTTGGAGGAGGGAGTGGTGCTGGGTTTATAGGCAGTCTGGTGAAGACAGGAAAGTGGTTTGATGGAGACCAATGTGTGAAAGAAACAGCCGGAGCAAGTGAGATGTCGGAAGAGGTTACGACTAGATCAAGAATGTGATTTTTGTCATGCGTAGGGAAGTGGACATGTTGACTAAGATTGAAAGAAGAGAGAAGAGACAGAAACTGACGGGTGACAGTGTCTGCAGGATTATCAAGAAGAAAGTTGAAGTCGCCGGTGATGAAGAATTCGTGAGGTGTGGTTGCAGCGAAGGAAAGAAAAGAACTGAAGTGATCGAGGAAGACATAGAGAATGGTTTAGAATGAGTGGACGAAGATGGAGGACAATAGATATTGAAGACTGATATGTTCAAATGAGAAAGTTGCAGAGTGACAGAAGATGATTCGAACGATGAAAAATCTGGAGCATAGGTGGGTAGCCGTGTGAATGGTTTGCGAATAAGAAAATCTGTGCCATCTTAAGAACTGGAGGATTTTGTTGGTGCATAGTGTTACTGGAGCAGCAATTCGTGTCGGGAAAAACAAATCTGCACGCCTTGAAACGACATCAGGTGTCTGTCAAGGCTGCATCCTTGCCCCAGCACTTTCTGTGTTGCAATAGACTGGATACTGAACCATATGACTGAGGCCCAGCATCAATATAGGCAGCTCATCATTCAGTGACTTTGTGTATGCTGATGACACTGCTTTCTTCGCCAGGTACGCCACCGATGCCACTGACTGTTTGTCAAGCTTTAGTCACAGCTCCTCAGTGTTCGGCCTCTACACCTCATAGCCAAAAACCAAACTGCAGTCTGTAGGCTCAGATTCTGGACCTGATCTTCTAAACGTCGTGGTTGACGGCAACCCCGTAGACCTCATGGAGAGTTTCACCTACCTTGG
>Ga0126326_1000593_pt1 | contig 9934 bp, 10 predicted proteins | sample InaspJWI67metaG_FD_94485 | JGI IMG/M metagenome (GOLD analysis project Ga0126326, IMG submission 94485) | Marine gutless worms symbiont microbial communities from Oahu, Hawaii - Inanidrilus sp. 1 OAHU.JWI-67 metaG | ecosystem: Host-associated > Annelida > Digestive system > Unclassified | place... | reverse complement strand
CCTGTCCATCGCCGACGCGCACTGTGCGCTCCGGGTTACGCGCATGATGAAGGTAAGACGAAGGGATTTTACCGATCAGGTCGAGCAGTTCGTCGCGCCCGATCCGAACGCGTTCGCCGTCGATTTCGGCGCCGGTCTGGCGCCAATAGCCAAGCGTTTCCTCGTCCTGGAAATCGCAACCGATCTGCTCGGCGACGCGCATCGCAAAATCATGGATCAGCTCCACGCCCTCCTGGTTGGTAACTTCCATTAGCGGAATGCCGCGTTTAATTTTGGGATGATGCACGATTTGGGCGTTTGCCACCGCGGCGCGGCGGGCGGCGCTGCCGCCCTGACGTCTGCGTCTGCCACTCATCGGTTGTTCACTCCGGCGGTCGGGTCGGTTTGCGAGTTCATCTGCCAACGACTCCGTTTAAAGTGCCAGGCCGATCTTGCGGCCATCGTGAAACGCGTAGGGTGCTTGTCGCGGCGCGGCGGCGTCGCCGACGACGTGGAAGCGAATATCGCTGTTCGCCAGTGCCAGCTCGACACTGTTATCGACGCGGTTAGTGGTGGCGGTGACGATCGCCGAGGCGTCGACGCTCGTCAAGCTGCCATCCAGTAGCGAGCGGACCTCGGCCCGATCCCCGTGCCAATGCGCGATCACCGACTCGAGCATGAATTTAGTCCCGTGTTTCGCCAGGTTGGAGCGGATTCGAAAATCCGAGGTGGTGCGCGTCAATTCCTTGCCGATCATCGCGTCGGGGGTGACGATGGTGACGTCGTGGCCTTTGTCCGCCAGATACCAGGAGGTCCCGGTGCCGCGCCAGTTGCCGCCTTCATCCAGTACGATGACCGCTTTGCCGAGCTCGGCCTGGCCGCGCAACACATCTTCGCAGGCGAAGACCTTGCCGTTTTTCAAGCCGGGTAATTGGGTCGCCTCCGGCAGCCAGCGCTGGCTAGCCTTGTCGTCGGGCATGGAGCCGGTGGCGAGCACGACCTCGTCGGCGCCGAACTCGATAATGTCCGGCGCGTCCATCGGCGAGAAATAGCGCACTTCGACTCCAATGTTGTTCGAACTGGCGCAAATACCAGCCGAGCAATTCGGTGATTTGTCCGCGCCGCGGCGCAAGACCGGCGAGGCGGAATTGACCGCCGAGGTCACCCAGCGCTTCCGCCAGCGTAACCCGGTGGCCGCGTTCGGCGGCGACGCGCGCCGCTTCCATGCCTGCCGGACCGCCGCCGACCACCAGTACTTGCTTGCTTGATTGTGACGGGCCGAAGCGATCGCCGCCCCACTCGAACTCGCGGCCGGCGGAGGGATTGATCAGGCAGGATATCCAGTAATCGCGCGAGCGCCGACCCCAGCACATCTGGTTGCAGGAAATACAACCGCGGATATCGTCGTGGCGGTTGGCGCGGGTTTTATTGACCCAATGCGGATCTGCGATTTGCCCGCGCACGATCGAAACCAGGTCCGCATCGCCGCTCGCAACCGTATAGTCGGCGTTTTCAGGGGTGCGAATATGGCACTCGGCGGTAATGCATGCATGACTGACCACGGACTTCAGCGCGGCGGCCAGCGGTACCCCCTGTTTTTCACCATAAACGAAGGTCGCCATGAGGCGATCGTAATCGATGTAATTACCGGCGCCGCAGGAGACATAGTCGAGATTGCCCGAGTTATCGTGGGTGACGATCACTTCTTGCAGTTGCTCCAGCGTCATCACGTAAGCGGTCTCATCGGAGTGGCTGATCGACATGCCGATGATGAAATCCTCACCGCAGGCCACGCGAATCGAGTCGATGATCGACAACGACAGGCGGCAGCGATTCTCCAGCGATCCTCCCCAGCGATCGTCGCGCCGATTCGACCACGGCGTCCAGAACTGGTCGAGCAGGGCGTTATAGGCGGCGAACAGGTCGACACCGTCGAAGCCTGCCGCTTGGCAGCGCTGTGCCGCGCGGGTAAAACATTCGATGACTTCGAGAATTTCGCTTTCGCGCATGGCGTGACTGCCGTCGGAATCATGGTACGAGGCGAGCCCCGAGGGTGACCAGTGCGGCATGAACGACAAATCGGAGTCGCCGTGCTGGCCGACGTGGTAAAGCTGCTGCACGATAGTCGTGCCCTGTGCATGCACGGTATCGGTAAGTTCGCGGAAATAGGGGATGACTTCGTCGTCGCAATGGCGAAAGTTACCGCGCGTCAATACCGCGGTTGGGTGCACCGGCATCGGTTCGACCACGATCATCGCCGCGCCGCCGATAGCGCGCTCCTGGTAGTAAGCGCGATGGCGTTCGCCGGGTAGGCCCCGATCGGACATATTCGCGGTATGCGCGCCGAATACGACCCGATTATCGAGGCGGCGATGGCGCAGCTCCAGCGGCTGGAACAAGTTTTTGTACAGGGTCATGGTTAGCTTTGGGAAAAGTCGACGAAATGAATATACCGATTGTGTCTTTATGAACAAAACGATATATTTTCATAAATTCCATCGAATTTCGTCATAGTGTCCAAGTTCGACATCGAAACCATGCGCGCATTGACGGCGATTGCCGATACCGCCGGCATTACGCGTGCGGCCAAAAAGCTGAATCTGTCGCAGTCGGCGATTAGTCACAAGATGAAGCGTCTCGAAAACAGCCTCAAGCGCAACCTGTTTTCCCGCATCGACGGCAAAATCAGCTTCAGCCGCGATGGCGAAAAACTGCTCGACTATGCGCAGCGCGTGGTGCGCCTGCACGATGAAGCCGTGGCGAGTTTTCATCAGAGCGACCTTGCCGGTGAATTACGCCTTGGCATTACCGAAGATGTAACCGCTTCCGACATGGCTCGGATTCTGTCAAAATTTTCCAATAATTTTCCAATAATTTTCCCAATGTTGCGTTGACCTCGCGCGTGGCGCATACGCCCGAGCTGGTCAGGCGGCTGGAGCTAGGGGAGATCGATATGGCGCTCATCGAGGTATTCGAATCGCAACTGCTCGCTAGCGATCATCCCTTGGGGCGCCAGCAGGTCGTATGGTTGCAGGCGGAAGACTTCGTGCTCGATGACGGACCGATTCCCTATGTCACCTACCACGACGAGTGTTTTTATATGGCCTGGGCCGAGCAGGCGCTGGCCGGTATCGATCGCAGCCTGCGCGTGGTGTTCGAATGCCCGAGCCTCGAGGGGATGGTCAACGCGGTGCGCAACGGTCTCGGGATCTGTCTGGTGAACTACAACGTATTCCAACGGCGTCAGATGAGCCGCCGCGACAAAGGCCTGGGTTTGATCGTCGGGCGCACGGCCTTGCCCCAACCGCCACCGATTCAGCAGGTCGCGCGATTTTCCTCGGGTATTCCGACTCAGCAGATGGACAAGTTACTGGAATTGATCAAACAAGAGTTAATTCCAGTTTCGTAAATTGGCGCTTTGCAGTAACTTAACGGGAATTCTCGAGGCCGGGTATCGATATGATTCTGAAGGATGTTAAAACCTGGGTTACGGTCCCTCCCAGCGGTATCGGCGGCTCGTTCTGGGTGATCGTCAAGATTACCACCGACAACGGTATCGAGGGCATAGGCGAGTGTTATGGCATTCCGGTGTCCGGCGATATTGCCTGCGCCATGGTCGAAGATACCTTCGAACGATTTATCGCCGGTGAAGATCCGCATCATGTCGAAACCCTGTTTCGCCGGGTTTACTCGGCCGGGTTCACGCAGCGCCCGGACATTAGCATGATGGCTGTGTTCAGCGGCATCGAAATAGCGCTCTGGGACATACTCGGCAAAGCTCACGATGTGCCGGTGTACCAGCTGTTGGGCGGACGCTTCCACGAACGCATCCGCACCTATACCTACCTCTATCCCGAAGCGGTCAACGATGACGGCAACCCCGACGCCGGCGCGCCCGACGTCTATCACGACGGTGACGCCGCCGCCGCGCGCGCACTCGACTATGTCGACATGGGTTTCACTGCAATCAAGCAGGATCCGGCCGGGCCCTATAGTTTTCAGGGCGGACGCGAATTGTCGCTGACCGAGTTGTCGCGCTGCGAGGATAACCTGCGCAAAATTCGCGCGGCGGTAGGCGACCGCGCCGATATCCTGTTCGGCACCCACGGACAAATGACAACCTCGTCGGCGATTCGGCTGGCGCGCCGACTCGAACCCTATGATCCGCTATGGTTTGAAGAGCCTTGTCCGCCGGACCAGATGGATGCGATCGCCAGGGTCGCCGCCGCGACCTCGATCCCGGTGGCGGTCGGTGAGCGCCTGACCACGCGAGTCGAGTTTTATCAGGCGCTGCAGGCGGGGGTTTCGATTCTGCAACCCGACGTCGGGCGCAGCGGCGGAATCTGGGAAACCAAGAAAATCGCGCAACTGGCGGAACTGTTCAACGCCCAGCTCGCACCGCATATTTATTGTGGCCCGATCGCGCACGCGGCGGCGGCACATGTCGCCTTCAGTTGTCCAAATTTTCTGATCCTGGAGACGATCCAAACCGAGTTTCACGATGCGGTTTTGCAAAAACCGTTGGCCTGGGAAGCCGGTTACATGCCGGCGCCCGGCGAACCCGGTCTCGGCATCGTGCTTAACGAAACCGTGGTCGAATCGCATCCCTACAGCAGCGGCGGGCGCCTGCACCTGGAAATGTGTCAGACTGTGCTCGACTCCAATAACAAAAAAACCATCACCGAGCTCGACGAGTGACCGATCGACCCGCCAGCTTGAATCTCGCCAACTGGCGTCAACCGCCGCACAATCGCTGGGCCTTCCAGCACGTGCGTGAAATTATTCCGAGCACGCCCATATATCGCGGTAACGGCTGCGAGAAATTTACTTTGGCGCCGGGAGCCGCGATCGGTAAAGTCATGCTCGGCGGTCTCGAAGCGGCGCAATGGTCGCTAGATCGCTGGCTCGCGGAGTCCAACAGCGATGCGCTGCTGGTCGCGCATCGTGGCCGGCTAGTGCACGAATGGTATGTCGACGACGCGGTCGAGCAGAACCCGCATATCGTCTTTTCGGTGAGCAAATCGATCACCGCGATCTTGGCCGGGGTGCTGGTCGATCAAGGCAAGCTCGATCCGTCGAAGCCGGTGGTCGACTACATCCCCGAGCTTGCCGTTTCGGGCTATCGGGACGCGAGTCTGCAACAGGTTCTCGACATGGTGGTCAGGATCGATTTCGACGAGGATTATCTCGCCACATCGGGTAAATTTATCGAGTATCGAACGGCCACCGCATGGTATCCCTGCGCGCGCGACGAGGTCGACTGCAATTTGCAGGATTTTTTGTGCTCGCTGGAGCGTGCGGACGGCCCCCACGGTCGGGTTTGGCAGTACAAGTCACCAAACTCGGATCTGCTCGGCTGGGTGCTGGAGCGGGTGGGCGGAGAGTCGCTGGCGCAATTGCTGAGCCGCTATCTGTGGCAACCCATGGGCGCGGAAAAAAACGCCTATATCACCGTCGACCGCAAGGGCGCCGCGCGCAGCGCCGGCGGCATCTGTGTGATCCCGCGCGATCTGCTGCGTTTCGGCGAACTGGTGCGCAACCGGGGCGTCGCGCGCGGTCGGCAAATCATTCCCGAGTGGTGGATCGACGATTGCAGCCAGGGCGGTGACCGCGCAGCCTGGCAACGCGGAGAGTCGTCCAAAGACTTTCCGGACGGGCGCTATCGCAACAAGTGGTACCAGACCGGAAACGAGCATCAAGTTATGCTAGCCATCGGGATTCATAGTCAATGGATTTACATCAACCCGGTAACCGAGGTAACTATTGTCAAACTATCGTCGCAGGATCAACCCTTGCGGCCTGAACTCGATGCTATCAACCTGCAGGCGTTTACCCGAATCAGCTCGGTGGCCGCGGCTTGAAACCGGCGGCCGAGCGGGCAACGGATTCGATGCAGTCGAATCGTAAAGACTTGGTGCCGAGCGTCGCCCTTGCCTTTGGCGCCGCTCTATGGGGTCTTTACTGGATCCCGGTACGGGGCATCGAGCAGGCCGGGGTGCACGCCTTCTGGGCCGGTCCGGTTATCTTCGGTGCCAGCGCAATCTTATTCATTCCGCTGATTGTGATCCGCTACCGCCAGTTTGCCGAACACTGGAAGCATACGCTGATTCCCGGTCTGCTGGCGGGATTTGCGTTTGCTCTCTATATCGCCAGCCTCAATTTAACCGAGGTGGTGCGCGCCATTCTGCTGTTTTACATGAGCCCGTTATGGAGCACCCTACTCGGGATTCTGATACTATACTCGGGATTCTGATACTAAAAGAGCGTTTGACGGCAAATCGATTGTTTGCACTGCTACTGGCTTTCGGCGGGCTTTATATTGTGCTCGTGGTCGAGAGCGGGTTGCCGGTGCCGCGCAATACCGGTGACTGGTTTGCGCTCATTTCCGGGCTGTGCTGGTCGGTCGCATCGGTAAAGCTGTTTCAGGACGGCGCCCGATTCATTATAGAAAAGGTAACCATTTTCATCATCTTTGCATTGTTGCTGTCGCTGTTGCTGATCATCTGGCAGCAAGGGAATCTCGACGGCATGCCGCGGCCGGCCAGTTTGATAAATGCCTGGCACTGGGTCTTGCTGATGGCCGTGTTGATGTTGCCGATTACCTATGTGACGGTTTGGCCCGCCACCGTGTTAAGCCCCGGGCGGGTTGGCATGCTGTTGATGGTCGAGGTATTGGTCGGCGTCGCTTCCGCCGCGATATTGATCGACGAACCCTTCGGCCTGCGTGAGTTATTGGGCGCCACATTGATCGTTTCGGCGGGTGTCGTCGAAGTATTGCGGCCGCAAAGTATTGCGGCCGCAAAAAATCAAAGCGGTCGATGCGGCGGATAGTACGGCCCCATAATCGGTTTATGGAATGATACGCCGGTGCTATAGTCAAAACCCCATTGCCGATGAAATCGATTGATCGAATGAAACCGAAAATTTTGTCATATGTCCTTGCTCCGGTCAGCGCGATTCTGCTGGTATCCGCGGCAACCGTCGATGCCGACTGCTATGACAAGCGCGCTCCCGGAATAGACTGGTCGGGTTGTAAAAAGACCAACAAAATGCTCGATGACAGCGATTTTAGCGATTCCAACATGGTCAAAACCGACATGACGCGCAGCAGCGCGACCGCCAGCAGTTTTCGCAACGCCGATCTGACCAAGGCGGTGGGTTATCGTGCCAATTTCGATCGCGTCGATTTGACCAACACGATTCTGACCAAGTCTGAGTTTTCACGCGCCAGCTTCAAAAATGCAAAAATTAAGAATGTGGATTGGTCCAAGGCTGAGCTGGGTCGCATCGACTTTAGCGGAGCGAAGCTCGACAACGTCAGTTTCATCTATACCAATCTCTCGCGCGCCGAATTCGCTAATGCGGAGCTGTCGGGGGTCGATTTCAAGGGCGCTTATACCTATCTGACGCATTTCGAGGGTGTCGACCTGCGCCAGGTGAAAAACCTTTCCCAGATGCAACTCGACCTCGCCTGCGGCGATAGCGAAACCCGGTTACTGTCCACCTTCTGGATGCCGGACAGCTGGCCCTGCAGCGAATAGCATGCTGGCGATGTCGCCCTCGATCCGGACAACATCAGGGTTATGGCGGGAAAAATAGGCCAAGATCGAAGCGACTAGCCGTACACCGAATTGGGCCAGGCTTGGCCCCGCTTGCCGGAGTCGTCATAAAACTGCCCGGGAATGCCGTCGCCCGCAGCGGAAAACGCTGAGATATGCGGGCTAGAGGGTGATCGGAAACCCCATCTTTTGCACCATGCGCACCCAGAGTTTGCGCCAACCGCCTTTCTCGTCGAGGGTGTCTAGGGCGTACATCGTGACCTGCGCGCCGAGCCAACGAAACGGCTCGGGCGGGATGTAGTCAGGCACGGTCAGGGCAAACTGCATTTTGGTCTCCGGGATATCGAGGCGATCGAGAATCGCGAGTCCGACGCGCGCGCCGAAGCGCGATGCCGTCACGCCGAAACCCGAGTAGCCTCCGGCAAATACCATATCGCCGTCGTGGTATTTCTGATAGTGCACCGCCATGCGCGTGGTGAGCCCGATGGGTCCGCTCCAGGCATGTGAAAATCGGATTTCCGCCGCGAGCTGCGGGAAGGTGCGATAAAACGACTGCACCAGTCGGATATAGGGTTGCGGCGTCTTGTCGCGTTGCGGATCGGTATCGTTGCCGAAGAAGTAGGCCAGCCGCCCGCCGAATAGAATTCGATTGTCGGCGGTCAGGCGCATATAGTTGAGCTGCGTACGGGTATCGTAGATCCCCTGGCGGTTGTGCCAACCGATCTGCTCCATTTGCTCCGGCGTCAGCGGTTCGGTAACGATAATACGGTCGCGAATCGCGGCTACACGCCGGCTGATATGCCGGTGACCGGCCGCCCATGCGTTAGTTGCCAGTAATACTTTGTTTGCGGTTATGGCTCCTCCCGGGGTTTCCACCACGATACCAGTGGCGGTCTTTTGATTCACCAGATGCGGCGTGTTTTCGAACAGGCGCACGCCCAGCCCGAGCGCCGCCCGTTTCAGACCTCGTACCAGTTTTCCCGGATGTACGGTGCCGCTGCGCTGTCGCGACCAGGTGCCGCCATGAAATATCGGCGACTTGATTTCGGCCTGAACGCCCGCCCGGTCGAGCCTGACCGCGTCGTGACCATACTTGAGGTAGAGTTCGTGGTCTTGGTCGACGGTGGCGAGTCCGGCATCACCGATCGAAACCTTCATCTCACCGCCCCATTCGATATCGCAGTCGATCCGATAACGTTCGACGGTTTGTTTGAAACCATCCATGTTTTCGCGGCCGAGGCGTTCGAGTTTGGCGACATCGTCAGGAAATATGCGTTCGGTATTGTCGATGCCGTGCATTACCGAGGTCGACATGATCGCAGCCGGTCGCCCGCTGGCGCCGTTGGCGACGCTTTTAGCTTCGATCAGCACGACGTCGCGCGCCGGATTCTGTTCTTTCGCTTGAATTGCAGCCCACAGCCCACAGAAACCGCCGCCGACGATCAGCAGGTCGCAGGCGATATGCTGCTTTAGCGCAGCTTCATCGTTTACCCTATCGAGGCTGTCGAGCCAATAGGTCGTGAAACGCGTATTCGTAAGTGCACGCAGGGCTTGTCGGGAAGCGTCGTTCATGGACCAGGTTTTATTGTTGTGCCAGCGCGATACTAGCATTATTTGGTAGCGCAATCCCGGCGCTAAAGGTTGGAGTCGTCGCATTGCTAGACTCGCAGCATGCCGACTTTCCTGCAGCCGCGGCAGCGATCCAGGCGGTAGACCGGGCCCAATTCCCGGTAACGCATGCCCCCGGCTTGCCAGACCGAGGTTTGGTAACCGCAGCTAGGGCACTGCATCACCCAGCTTCTCGATTCAGCCTCGATACGTTGGAAAAGCCGTGGAAAAAAGAACTTGATTAAAAACCGCAGCATGCCGTTTCAGCCACTCGGATAGGCGGCTGTGCGAGCCCCGGGATCGCGCTCGCAACCATATCGCCGACAGATTCACAATTATCTTGTCCCAAATTCGAACGATTGTGATCGCCCTACTTTTGCATCGCCTAGATGGGGTTCCGAATAGACTACCCAGGCCAGTCTTCGCCGTCGGTATAGCGAGTGCCGCGATGCCCCTTTTTCGGTAGCGGCGTCGGCAGGCGCTCGCCGGGTGCCGCGACGATGATCAGTATTCTGGGCTTGCCCGAGGCGGGATTGGTGGCGCCGGTGATGAATTTGTCGATCCTGAGACGGCCATGCAGTTGATCGTTGAAAATTGTGTAGACATAGTCGCCGACTTTGAGCCGCTTGGGCTCGAGACCCGCCATGTGGAATTCATAATCGCTGCGACTGCCGTCGTAGAGCGAGTCGAGCATGCTTACCCCGGCCTTGGCGGGTATCGTTTTGGTAATTCCGAAACTCATGGCGAGATTTTCCTCCAGGGGATGATTGAAATCCAGTGCATTCTTT
>Ga0126326_1000592_pt1 | contig 9940 bp, 7 predicted proteins | sample InaspJWI67metaG_FD_94485 | JGI IMG/M metagenome (GOLD analysis project Ga0126326, IMG submission 94485) | Marine gutless worms symbiont microbial communities from Oahu, Hawaii - Inanidrilus sp. 1 OAHU.JWI-67 metaG | ecosystem: Host-associated > Annelida > Digestive system > Unclassified | place... | reverse complement strand
TCGACTTCACCATCCGCAACGCCTGGCAGAAGTAATTAGAGGAGTTAAATTTGTCAATGGTGTCGAAGAAAAACGGATTGCCGCCTAATTTCTTCATACACAACTATTGACTATATCTCTGGTGGTAACAAAGGAGAATATAAGCGTGGTTGCACTAAAGGAACAATTAGAAATTGGTTAAGACAGAAAGGATGGGCTAAAACCTGTTCTTATGTGGATGAAGATGATGAGGGGGAGGAAGACGATCATGACGAAGAAACTGAAGATGAAAAAAAGTCAAAGAAAAGAAAGAAGAAAAAATATGATGATGATTAAAAATATTTTATATTAAAAACCATTGCTTCCCCAATAAAATTTCTATATGGCGGAATCTACCGCATTTGGTCTTTTTCATGCTTTGATCAACTCATGTGCATGGCAATCGCTCAGCATACCTACCGTGAAAACTTACGCGATCTTGAATGCGGCAACAACAACATAGGAAACTCCATATCTATTACCGAACAGAATTTTTATACAAGTCGCACATGACATTTTTGTCCATTTAGATACAAAGCATCAGGAATCAGAAGACTGGGATAATAAATCGGCGTCGATCAGGTCTTGAGGGCGACCGGAAGCTCGCTTGGCTTTTATCAAGTCATTTCGCGAAATAAAAATAACTGGCAGGTCGTCAAACCAGACTGTTTCACGTCTGTTCCATGCCTCTTGAAATTTTAGGCCGGGAATCCCCATAAGGATGTCTACACGTACCGGAGGCACTCCCATTTGATAAAAAAAACCATCTTCAGCAAAATCTTTTTGTGTCAAACCCTCTAGCGGGGCTCCAAAACTTTGCAGGGAGCGAAACACCGCAGAGGCGTTCTCAGGATCGGTGCTGATCCAAAGATCAAGATCTTTAGTATAACGGGGCTCTGCATACTGGATCAGCGCATAGCCGCCAATTACTAAATATTCAACGTTGTTGGCGTTGAAAAGTCTCAACAGATCGCTGAAGTCTGAGTTGACGAACATCGCGTCCTTTCGCTCGCCAAGCGTGTACGATCAATTCCCACGCGGCTGCAAAGCGGGCTTGGGGTTTCTGATTCTGCCAGAATTGCAAATCAAAAGATCGATCGAGATCCTGAATTCGCCCTCTGCGCATCATTGGATATGATTTCATAGCATATTTTTCCGGAATCGGATGCAGTTTCCATCTCATTGAATTTTTATCATAGATAGATACTTCAGGCAATGTTAATAACAAGGTATCATAAAGGAAAGACGCGAAATTGGTCACGGAGTCCGGTAATATCGGCAGCGTTCTCTTCCAGCCGAATACGTCTCCCGCTTATTTTTCCTGGACCGTGTAACAAGCCCCGATATTTTTTCAAAACACCGGCTCCAGACGGGAGCGGGATTCGAAACCACTAGAGGCGGATTTCGGCTGGCGCTCTAATCCGCTGCTTGGTCTGAATCCCGCCGGCAGGCATGAAAAAATCCAGTCAGTAAATGCAAGAAATTGATATGTTTGATAAAGACTAAATTATTATATCACTAACTATCAAAGGTCGCAGCGGTATCGCGTGACTCTACGGCAGACCAACTCCATACGCATCCATGAGAAAATCCATATCACTCTGAGAATACGTCATCGCGGGATTTCTCTTCACCTCTTTGGGGTGCTCGACCTCTTCAATGACCACTTTATGGTCTGGTTGCTGATAATACTGATCGACCCTGGTCTTATCAAAGAGATCAAGTAATGAGATCAAAGCGATGATAATAATTATCAATACGATATATCTCATCATAATGATGATTCCTTCCTGTTTGCTATCTTCTTGGTTTTGGGCTTGATCAAGAGCATTTACTATTGTTATCGAATTTCCTGAACGTCGTTTTTACTTCATTTATAGCCATTGGGTCAGATCTCAACAGGCTGTTGTCCAAAACCTTTTTCACTTCGTCTAAAACATTTTGGATCAATCTAATCCTCGTTCCGGACGCTTTGAAAACTCGCCCTCCAGGTTCCGCTACAACCTGGATTCAAAGCGTATATCCTCCACTTCGCCAAGATTGATTGCCAAAATGTTTTAATGACCGCTCAAAAGGAATTGGGCAACAACCCCTCAACATTTAACAATATTATCACTGACTGTCGAATGTTAAGACATGAGCCCTTACTTTCAGAAGGAAGAACGCCTAATCGGAATACGGAGGTTGAATTCAAATTAGCTTACTTAATTGAAGAGAGCGCGGCAAGTTTTACAATATCAAATCGATAATTTATTGTTGTAATTGACTATCTCTCAAAATCGGTCTTCAGCACCGTATTGAAATGGAAAGCAGTTCCAGAAAATTGCTGGAACTGCTTTTTTCATACTCGATAAATGATATCATCAGCAGAAATCGATCACCACCGCTGGCGTTTATCTCATGCTTGTTTTGGTGTCGCCAGAACTCTTTCGGGAGTCAGTGGAAGGCGCCGCATCCGTTTTCCAGTGGCGTTGAAGACTGCATTGGCCACAGCAGGGGCTAAAGGCATAATACCCGGCTCACCGATACCGCCGATTTCTTCATCGCTTTTCACGATATGAACATTGACTTCAGGATTCTCGCTCATTCGAAGGATCCGGTAATCATCAAAATTTGCCGATGCTACGCCACCATCGGCAAACTGAACCTCCTCGAACAAAGTCGTGCTCACCCCCAAGGCCACAGCGCCCTGTATCTGGGCTTCCAGGGGATCCGGATTGACCACTGGCCCACAGTCGACGGCCACATCAACCCGATGGACGATAATCACTCCGCTCTCTGAGTCCACCGAGACTTCGGCCACTTCAGCGATGGTGGTGCCGAAACTGCGGTGTTGGGCTATGCCACGGCCCCAACCTTCCGGCAGAGGATTGCCCCAGTTTGAATTAAGGGCCACACTTTTCAGAACCCGACTGGCCCGCTTGTCATCCGTCAGGCTTTCCAAACGAAAATTCAGGGGATCCTTTCCAGCCAAATAAGCCATCTCATCGATAAAGGACTCGGCTGCAAAGGCATTCGGCGCGTTCTGAACGGAACGAAAGGGAGCTACCGGAATGGGCAGATCGGACAGAACCAGATTTAGTGAAAAATTAGGGAATTTATATGTCATGTTAGCAGTCACGGGTGATCCGGGTTTGTCCCACAGGCCCCACAGACAATACCCATCGATCCCGTTTTTGGGTGCACGCCCTAAATACTTTAACAGAGAAATACATGAAACCTTATGGTCCCAGACGGTCAGGCGGTTCCGGTTATCCAAACCCCCTCTTATCCGGTGGCCCATGGCCGATCGGAAAAAGTCGGTTTCAAAGTCCTCTTCGCGTGTGTAAACCACCTTGACGGGTTTTCCCGATGCCTTGGAAGCAATGACTGCCTCGATCAGTTGATCCGGTCTGAGCTTTCTACCGAGACCGCATCCGAGAAGCGTGGTGTGGATGTGGACCTTTTCCGGTGGCAATCCCGACACTTTGGTCGCAACCTTATGGCTCAGTGTCTGACCCTGGGTGGGGATATATACATCACACCGGTCGGTTCTGACATCCGCCGTGCAGGTCTGTGGCTCCATCGTGGCATGGGAAACACAAGGGATGTAGTAGGTCGCCTCGTGGATTTTTTGAGCTTCTTTTAATGCCTTATTCACATCTCCCCTGGTGATTACATCGGCACCCGGTTTATCAAGATCTTTGATGAAGCTTGCTTCAACTGAAGCCGTGTCCATGTCGGCGTGAGATCCATTATCCCATTTTGTGCCGAGGGCCTCCTTGCCTTTCATTGCAGCGTCCAAAGTCTCGGCCACAACAGCAATTCCCCGCGGTGTGGGAACCACCTTTTTTACGCCTTTAATTGCCATGGCAGCCTCGGCGTTAAAAGACAGATGCTTGGCACCATATGCCGGCGGACGGGATAAAACGGCGTAATGCAAATCCGGCAGATCGACGTCAAAACCAAAAATCGCTTTACCGCTGACCTTTTCCGGGATGTCCACGCGCGGCATAGCTTTGCCCATATAGCGGAATTCACTCTCTTTTTTGAGGATCGGTTCCTGGGGCACCGGCAGTTTGGTCGCCTTGAGGCTTAATTCACCGTAGCTGAGTTTGGTACCGGATTTTAGATTGACGACAGTCCCTTTGATTGCCTGACACTGGGTTGCGGGAATGTTCCATTCCTTGGCAGCGGCTTCTATCAGCACAGCTCGACCGGCGGCACCCGCCTTTCGCATAGGCCAGTAAAATCCCCTCACACTGGCACTGGCGACTGTGAACTGATTTCGCAAAATGGGATTTTTAAATTCTTCAGCGGCCGGGGCTTGTATAATTTCGAGCTGATCCCAATCCGCTTCAAGTTCATCTGCTATAATCATGGGAAGGGCTGTGTGAACGCCCTGACCCATTTCGGAATTTGGAACCATAACCTTGACGACGTTATCGGGTGTAATCTGATAGAATGCGCTGGGTTTGAACCCATCCATAGCCCCCTCATTAGTTGCCGCGTTGACTAGTTTAGTTCCCAGAGGTGTAACATAGGCCACGATAGTCAGACCGGAGGCTGCCAGAGAGCCCTTGAGAAACGTGCGACGCGTCATAGTTGTTTTCATGTTGCCGAGCCCTCCTTTCTCATGATCTGTATGGCCGACTCGATGCCTTTTTTCATGCGCTGATAGGTTCCACAACGGCATATGAAATCATCCATGGAGTCGACAATGTCCTGTGCATTCGGATTTTCGTTTTCTGACATAAGGCCGGCAACTTGCATGATCGCGCCGGGCTGGCAATAACCGCACTGGACAACCTGTTCCTGAATCCATGCTTTTTTTACCGGATGATCGGCCGGAAGCCCTTCAATGGTTGTAATATCTGCTCCATCGGCATCTGCAGCGTTGATTGTGCAAGACCTTTCTGCCTCACCACCAATTAAAACCGTGCATGAACCGCACTCCCCAACACCACAGCTGAATTTTGTGCCGGTGAGTTTAAGATAATCCCTCAAAACCCATAATAATGACATGTCTTCGGGAACGTCTACTTTGTAGTCTTTGCCGTTTACGGTCAAGGAAATCATAGGCAACTCTCCTTTCTAAGTTGGGTGTGAGTGATATTTCAACCTACGGTAAGAGCCCCATTAATCGTCTCCTGTAAAACGACGCCATGCAAAACATCTTCGAATGGGGCATTGGCAAATCTTGGGGAAATACCTTTTTGATATTCAACCGCCTCACCTTTTAAGAGGTTTAACCCGGGGTAATCGCGCCACTAATAATTGAAGAAAGAAGATTGAAAGATTCGGTATCCTGTCTGCCTTGGTTTCAATAATCCCGCGATTCAGATCAAATTGGTATAGAAAATTTATTTTTCATATTACAGTGTGACATAACAGGTCAAGCTTTTATATTGGATGCGAACTATAAAATTCGGTAAATTAGCTTGACAAATAATGCCACAATGTGGCACTCTAATAAAGTTTTTCATTCGTGAAAATCGAGTGAGAGTCTCTTACCGACTATATTCATTTTCGGCAAAATGAATATCATCTCAGTATATTCAATTCCTTCTTAAGTATTCTGCCCAACATGTCGATATATTGAGATATAATAATATGATACGCAATTTATTGAGTAAGGAGGTTATAATGAACAAACGACGAGCAAGCTTACTAGGTTTTTGGGCTGTTGCTTTGATAATTTGCATCGCCGGGAATTCTTATGGCAATATTGGGGATTATGTTTACTCCTATCCTTATGCTTGGGACAAAAAGCCGGGAGAAGTCACAAAGGTATTAGAGCTATGGGGAATTTTGAATCTCTATAAATTACAGCCTTTAGTGACTAAGTTCGATAACTACGGCTATAATGATGAATCAAAGGGCCCGGAGGGAAGAACAGGGACTATATACTGGAGAAAAGTTAAATTTGAATACGGTAATGAAAATATTGAGCTCATATTTGCAATGGACGAGCGGTCGTTGCACCAGAAATCGATACCGCCGATTCACCGTATAGGCGTCAGAAAAAAAGAAGGCCGGATAACATACGAAGAAATGTATCAGCATGATATTAAAACAGGCGGATGGGTACATTGGATAAAGGCATTTCCGGAAAATGCGTCGATCGAAATGGCCGGCATACATCCCAAACGGATATGGGCCGAAATTATCTGGAAAATCAACGACAAATTCTGGTTAACAAGGGATCTTTTGGTTCCAAAGGGCAATTTATCTTCCACAAGAGAATTTGAGCTTACGCATTTTTACGGAACCCTGAAAACGGTCCAGCAAAAAGAAGCGAAACAGAAACTAAATTTTAATGATGCCATTTCAATGATCCTAAAGGAAATGCGAGGATTTGAATTTCAAGATGATTCCATAGAACATCTCCAATCTTTGGATGAAACCCGGAGATTAAAGACCGGAGATTGTGAGGATCTTACCAGCGCCTTTCTCGTACTCGCAAAAGAATATGGGACCAGCCTAGAGAATATGGGTATAAATTTACTGCGTGTTAAAATTCGGGATAATTTATATAATATACATGCCATACCCCTTGTTTTTAACGGGAACCGTTGGAGCTATATGCAAACATTTACACCGGGCTCGGAATTGGAACCAATAGATGCATATAACGAAAGCAAGCTTTCTGAATTAGCCGATCAAGAGGTAGAAATTTACAAATTTTACGGTTTGCATGAAGGTGGCAGGGTTGAGGTTCTGAAACGCGATTTAAGGATTGAGCTGCCTTCAAGTCTAAGTGAATGGGTGGACGTGAAGCTGCAAAGGGCGAAAGACTACAAGTTTATACCGTTGATTTCCGAAGAAGAGATTCGCGAAGAATTCGACCGGCGATTAGATGGATATACGGCGGACGAGAGAAAAAGGCTCTTACAGGATTTCAGCAGCAAATTAAAAAGTCCGTCTAAGGCTAAAATTGAAGGTTAGTTGAATCCAAATCCATAAATAGCAAGCAATCGTCCCAAAAGGCTATAGGGTCAGGTCTGCTTTCTTGACAGACAATTTATGAGAGTGAAAAGTGAAGACCTGACCCCCTTGGGTTTCAATTGAAATGGGAAAAAAAGTTAAATCCAGTAAAACCCCCGAAAGAACTCTCAAGGAGAGTCCAAGAGCCAGTCCTCGAAAGATCAGTCGGTACGAAATTCAATCCAAGCTGGGTAGAGGCGGAATGGGAGTCGTTTATCTGGCACGTGATCCTGGTCTCGATCGAAAGGTGGCGATAAAGACCCTTGCACCTCTGCTCGATGAAGATAAAGCAGTTGATGAGGACAAACGGATAAAAAGATTTATCCGTGAGGCGCGTGCTATTGCCAAGCTGGCCCATCCCAACATTGTTACGGTTCATCATGTGGGGAAAGTCGATAGTAGCTATTTTATCGTCATGGAGTATGTTGAGGGAAAAACCCTGTCCTGGATCATAAAATCCCAAAAGGCCCTATCGATTGAGGTCAAGCTGAAAATCATGAAGCAGATATGCCGGGGGCTTCAAAAAATCCATGAATTGGGATTGGTGCATCGAGATATCAAGCCATCGAATATCATGATAAAAAATGACGGTGTCATTAAGATCATGGATTTCGGTATAGTTCACACACCAGATTCTGAACTGACCCAAACAGACCAGACTATGGGAACCCCGAATTACATGGCGCCTGAACAGCTTTTAGGCGATCCTGTTGATCAAAGAACAGATATTTTTTCCCTCAGTGCCTTATTCTATGAACTTTTCACGGGCAAAAAAGCCTTCCCCGGAGATACAACTTCGGCAATTGTTTTTAAAATCATGTACAAAAATCCACCCCTTCCTTCAAAATTCAACCCGATTCTTTCCCACAGTGCTCTAGATGGGCCAATCCTGAAGGCTCTCTCGAAAAAACCTGTTGACCGTTACGCTTCTTGTATGGATTTTTTGGCAGATGTCGAATCAGCCCTCACTAAAGACACGGTTCCGACAGAAGATAAAAAAGATAAAGAAAAGGGTACCAAGGTTATTATCTTCCATTCCCCGTCTATCATTGCCATGCTACAAAATCCCTTTGACATGCCCATTGAAATCGAAATAGACGGGAGCTTTTCCGCATCATTGAAACGAAAGCATTATGTTGAGACTAGACTTGACCCTGGAGAACACCGCATTGCCCTTCGGCACAGAGAAAAATTGATGAAAGGCGTTAAATATACTACTGATGAAAACTTTACTGTTCAATCTGACGCTATTTACATCGAGACTACCACAAAGTTGGGGGCCACGGATTTTCGCATTTTAGACAAATTGCCCGCTTTTTTTAAAAAGGAGTATAAAATAATTGAGATAGAGCATTAGACAATACGGATATTTTACAGCTCAACAAATTCATGATATAGGATGTCCCCTTTTAACATGATCTTTATTTCAGCATTTCTGCCTCAATTCATCGATGCAGCACGTCCTCTTGGGTTACAATCTACTTTTATTGTTCCGACATTTTTGGTGATCACTTTTACCGTAACATCGGTTTGAGCATTGGTCGCAGGAAACGTTAGAGGGTATTTGCAGAGTCAGCGATCCTTTCAATCAGTCTTGCGGACAGCGGGAGGATTGATGATCATAGCCGGGATATGTCTGGCGCTGTCTCGCCGGGGCAACTGAGAGAGAGGCTTTGGCAGATAACGAGAACCTATCCAATATTATCAACGTTCTAGGGTAAAATATATTGAAAGACTTTAGGGTTGAATCACTCGCCGGAGAATTTTCGAATCGGGCCGGCGCAGCCCTTTGAGGAAGTCATCACCAAATCGACAGCTACCTCCAATGCTTTCTTGGCATCGTCGTCTTTGATCGGGGGATATTGAACGGTTATGATATATACATCTTGGGTACTGTCCGTGATCATCGTCCTCTTTGAGTCTTTAAACATCGGTCTGGAAATCACACCTTCATCATCCCGTAAGATGACCAATCCCTCAGTCAACACTTCCTTTTCCATGCCAATGGCCTCATAGGATTCTCCGGCCTCAGAAAGATCAAGCACAATTGTTCCGGTTACTTTACCTGCATCAAAAACACCAATTTGCATTAAGGTTTGCAGTGAAGCAAGATTGCAGGAATCCACCGCAGAATTGATTGATGGAAGGCCACCTCTCAAAAGTAACGCGGCAAGATTTTCAACCGCATTCAGGCATTCGTCAGGATTCGCCCCCATGGCGATAAACAAATCTCGAATGGCTTTAACTTGATAAGCCTCTTTCAAATTATCGATATTATACGATTCGCGAAAGTCTTTCTGAATTTTCTTTTTGCGAGCTTTTACGTAAAGGAGTTTTTCGGTGATCTCCAGGTTTTCAATTTTAACACCATAAAAATTTAATCCGGGAAACGCTTCGCAAACTTTATTATTAGCTTGAAAAGGTGCCATGGAGCATCCTAAATCATAAACTGCTTAGAGATTCAAGAACAATGACCGCCAGATTGAGATTTTTCGGTCTCAGTATATAAAATTTATGGTGTACCAGTCAGTTTCAAACTCCCATGAAAATCTGCAAATAGAAATTTTTTATTTTTCAACACCGACTTCACGGTTACTTGATAAGGTCTGCCTCCAATAAAAAGGAAAGATGGGTCGCGGTAGGAATCCGGTCACCCGACACCCTTCGCACAAATCCGTACATGGGGAACTACGTCATACAGGCCATGCCTTAGGTGATGACGCCAAAAAGGAAAAGTAGCGGGGGACGGAGACGGTCATGAAAAAATGCATTTCTTAGATAAATAATTGAGTATGAATAAAATGTGATGGTAGTGTTAAATAACTGATTTGTGTTTTTTTAGAGTTATATTTAAAAGTTGTGTTTAAAGGAAAAGGCGGTGTATCCACCGGTAGATTGTTAGCAGCAGTCAACCGGCCACACTAAAAAGGAAAGGATACACCACCCATGAACCAGG
>Ga0126326_1000591_pt1 | contig 9953 bp, 11 predicted proteins | sample InaspJWI67metaG_FD_94485 | JGI IMG/M metagenome (GOLD analysis project Ga0126326, IMG submission 94485) | Marine gutless worms symbiont microbial communities from Oahu, Hawaii - Inanidrilus sp. 1 OAHU.JWI-67 metaG | ecosystem: Host-associated > Annelida > Digestive system > Unclassified | place... | reverse complement strand
CGACTTCACCATCCGCAACGCCTGGCAGAAGTAATTAGAGGAGTTAAATTTGTCAATGGTGTCGAAGAAAAACGGATTGCCGCCTAATTTCTTCATACACAACTATTGACTATATCTCAACCGCAGATTCCGAGAACTAGGTCTACTAAACTTTGAAGAGTTGAAAATTTATAAATTTTTAGGATAAATGTATAATAATTATACCAACCCACACTTTTGTTGAAAACCGTGGAATACCATCAGCAGTGTGCGTTATTTAAATTTCAACTGAATATAGGGCGATCTGGGCAATAGTGCTCAATTAGCTTATTGCTGCGGATACTCACTCAGCAAAATACTGCCCCGGCGTTTTGCCAAGCACTTTTTTGAACATGGATATAAACGCACTCAGGCTGTCATATCCAAGTTCAATGGCTACCGCTGTAACCGGTTCTTTCATGCCCAATCGCCTTAAGGCTTCCAAAATTCTTATCTGTTGCCGCCATTGAACAAAACTCATCCCAGTTTCTAAACGAAAGTGCCGGGCTAATGTTCGCCCGGTTGCACCCACCACTTTCCCCCAATCCTCCAAAGTTCGACTGTCACCAGGACTATAGGCCAGGCGTTTGTATATCTTCTTTAGCCTGGCATCTTCTGGGATTGGGAGTTCCAGCGGAGTAATGCTCATATCTTTGATTTGATCCAGCAGTACCATCAATAATCGTTCTTCCGGCCCTTTTAATGGATAAAGCCGTGGGAGATTTACGGCGTGAAGTATAAGCTCTTTCAATAATGGAGAAACATTGATCACGCAGCAGCTTTCCATCGGGCCGGAAAAAAAGGTCGGATCGATATATAAGGTCCGCATCGATAGCCCGCCGGATACGTTGATTTGGTGATCAGTAAGGGCTGGTATCCACACGGCACGAAGCGGTGGCACAACCCAAATACCGATATTGGTTGTAACCGTCATAACTCCCGATGAGGCATACAAAAGCTGTGATCGTTTATGCTGGTGGAAGGGGATCAGATGTCCTGACGGGTAATCATATGCCATGGCAACGATGGGCCGGGGAACACTGGTAAAATCCTCCTTTGGGTCCAATGGAAGGGATTGTGTCTTGTTTGAGATGTTATTTGTCGGCATAGCGCAAGCAATATACCACCAATTCAGGGTATCGTTCAATTACAAACAAGAAAGGATCATAATTTGTGTCGAATAAATTTGAAAACTGGGAGGGCTTTACAATGAAGTACCGACATGTAGGTCTATTATCCGTCGGGCACCTAACGACCGACATAAATCAGGGTGCTTTGCCAGCCATGTTACCATTTTTTATCGCCGCATATGATCTCTCTTATGCAGCCGCAGCCGGTATAGTTTTCGCCGCCAATATGACATCAAGTATTGTCCAGCCGTTGTTTGGGCTTGCAACAGATCGAGTTTCGAAACCTTGGTTGTTATCGATAGGTTTGATGCTGGCTGGTATGGGTCTTGCCCTAACAGGGACATTTCAGGGTTACCGATGGATAATGATATTGGCTGTCGTTAGTGGAATAGGGATCGCGGCATACCACCCTGAAGCGGCACGGCTGGTCAATTTTGCAGCCGGAACCAAAAAAGGGACTGCAATGAGTCTTTTTGGTGTCGGTGGTACTATGGGATTTGCCATCGGGCCACTTTTGATAACCACGGCCCTGCTTCAATGGGGTTTAAAAGGATCGCTTATCCTTATTGTGCCGGTAACCATCATGTCTTTAGTGATGGCAAGCCAGTTTTCAACGTTTGAATCCCTGGAGACAAATAGAAATCGGGAACTGAGTGCACCGGGCGCTGAAACGAATAATGAAAACTGGAGCGCATTCGGACTATTAACCATTACAGTCATAGGCAAATCAATTCTTTTCTATGCACTAAATACATTTATACCGATCTATTGGGTCAATGGTTTGAGTCAATCAAAAGCAGCGGGAGCCATGGCACTTACTATTTTTGCAATCTCTGGGATATTTGGAACACTTATAGGTGGCAGTTTGGCAGACCGGATGGGGCAAAAGAAAGTTATTGTATTAGGGTGTTTCGGTTTAACACTATTTCTTCCCATGTTGATTTTGTTTAGGAATGTACAATTATTAACTCTTTTATTAATCCCGATTGGGTTAATGATCAGTGCTACCTATAGTCCAACAATAGTCTTGGGGCAATTCTATCTTCCGAATCGTGTTGGGCTGTCATCGGGTGTAACACTGGGGCTTGCTGTCGCAATTGGAGGAGGAGCTGCGCCGGTTATAGGTAAAATAGCTGATATTTATGGGATTTGGTATTCATTGGCCTCAATAGCCTTTTTGCCAGTTTTTATCACTACAGTCGCATTGAGTTTAACCAGTTCTCAAAAAATTATTGCCAAAATTGACGATCCAAAGCCCTTAACAACGGTGCGGAATGCTTAAAAATGATGAATGGTACCAAACCATTTTAACCCTAATCTGTTTATCCGCTCACCACACGAAATAAAATTGGTTGGGTCTTCCTAGGTTGAGCGGTGATGTAAAGCTCGATGGCTGTAACCTGCTCCATGAAAAAGAATGAAAACTGTCCCGGCACCATAAACGAGGGGCCATAATTCGAATTCTCCAAGGATGGCATGTGCCGTAAAAACCACAATATATACTAAACATAGCGCAATTCCGCCGAACCTCAGTGCCAGCGGGATAACAAACAGAATGGCAGCGACAGTTTCCACACTGCCGAGACTGAAGATGTGCCAGTTAGCATCTGGCTCGGCCAAAAGAGCCTTAATAACCCCTAAGACACTCTGCACAAAGACTACGCTCGCCAGAGTCAGGTGGAAAGCCACAAAAGATCTTCTCAATGTTAGCTCTTTGATTCAAAGTACATTAAGAGTAATTTTTCCCACTCACCTATGAATTTTGTGTATTCTTCTGAAGTGAAATGATTGATAAATTCATTTCCTATTTCACTTATACCTATATAGTGATAGGTAACCTCTACTTCAGTTTTCGACTCATCAATTTGTGAACACTGAACAGAAATAATACCCACTTTATCATCTGGTTCTACCTTATAGAATTGTACAAAATATGCATTTGGATCATACCTTTTTACCAACCAAATGGCATCAGTTGCTGCATGAGCATGAGTCTTTGTTAGAAATATGTAGTCTTCATGTAGATCAGTTGATCCCATGACATTTTCATAGTCCCAACCTGGAACCCACAATTTTTCACCTTCTGCGCTAAACAGAGGAAAAAGAACTTCAATTGGCTGGCTTATTTTGAATATTTTCGAATGTTTTACAGAACTCATTGCTTTACCATTCCTTTCATTTGTTTTCCGGTTCTGGCCCGAACCGAATATGTAAGCTCCATTACTTGACCTCAACCCAAGTGGCTGCTCCGGCCAGCACGATTGATGTTAGGCGATTCATCCTCCCGGACGATTGGTGTCTCGAAAGAACAGCGCGTACCCTGAGAGCAAAAAACACGTAAATGCAAAAGACTAACGATAAGACAACGACAACCGCCGCTGATAGGGCCAAGACCATGGAAGTTGTCGCGACAATTGCCGCCAGCCCCGGTCCCGGCGTTGCGGTAGCGATCCCCAGGGCGGTCAGAAAGACTATAAAATCAGGAGAGTGCAGCATTCTCTATTCCTCAGATAGTTTGTGGCTGTCTGCGGCTGTCAGATCCAGCCCATAAATTTCTTTCATCTTCTCAATCACGGCAATGGTATCTTGTCCGAACGGCGGCTTACCTTCAAAACTGTGCAGCACGATGCCTTCTATTAGATCGCCAAGCGTCATCTCGTGATGTGTGGCGATGGCCTTCAGAACCTTCAAGATCCGCTTCTCAATTCGCACCCCGGTCTGAACGCGCTCGATCTTTTTTCCTGCCATGTTGGATGACCTCCTATTTGTCACTATTACATTTCAATGTACCTTGGTACCAAGTTACCAATGCGTAGTCAAGTTTTTTTTACCATGCAATATGAATTTGCATGTTCAACTTGATTATATTACAGGACTTTAGATCTGGCTCCGGTATTAACAACAATTGAGGAATTGACGTAACAATGGATAAATTGCAGAGCTTTTTGCGCGTATTTGAAATCCCCGATTTTATCGAACCCTGGATCGACAGATTCTTCGAAGAAATCGAGATTGACTTGGTAATGAGTCTGGCAAACAAGCCCCTGACTCGCAAAGAAATCAATAGGGCATTTTTATCAGGATTTAAACTTGATTCTTCGGATGTCAGCTCTGACTTGATGACACGTGCATATCGAAAAGGGATCATTAACTTGCGTGAAGACAACCGCTTTGAACCGGCGGATTTTCATGCCCGCTTTGATAAATGGGCGATGTTTGAAGGCTGGAAGGATATTCCGGATGAAATCCGCAACCAGCTTAATGCTTGGGAACTCGCTCATTATGAAAGGCAACATGCGGATCAAATCACAATGCTAAGAAAGGGACGCTCGCGAGACCAATTCCTCATCTACCCCGAATATATTTTGCTGCATGAAGCCGAGGCTCTGGTGGATATTGCGATGAATATTTACCTTATGCCCTGCAACTGCCGATCCATGATGAATAAATGCACCCAGTCAGTTTATACCTGTCTGCGATTTGAAAACGATCGGGGTGTTGGCTGGGAGATTTCAAAATCCCGCGCCAAAAAAATCGTCAGCATGGCGAATAAAAAGGGTTTAATGCAGAGTGGGGAAGTAAGAATTGTCGACAATGGAAGTATCAGCGGAGCAATTTGCAATTGCTGTGCAGATTGCTGCTACCCCCACAAACTGGCAGAGCATCTCAACGCTCAAAAACTATGGCCGTTATCGCGCTATGTTGCCCGACACTTGAAAGATCGATGCATTGCCTGCGGCAGATGTGCCAAGCGATGTCCATTTCAGGCATTTACATCCGAAAAGGGTCGGGTTTCAAAAGCACAATCAAAATCAATTCAATTCAATGCAGATCTATGCCGTGGCTGTGGCGTCTGTAGCACTGGTTGCCCGGAAGAAGCGATTGAGATGAAGGCAATTGAATGCAAACTATCTTTAATAAATGAAATTTTAAAACAATAGACCATCGGTAATTAACCTAATGCCGAGTAACACACACTTCGACCATTATTCCTTTGTGCATTATATACCGAACAAACTGGGAAATGTTGGCAATATTTTTCACTTAGCCGTTAGGTAAGTTCACCCCCCCCCAAAAAACCTAAAACAGGTCTAGCTTGCACTCCCCATTTCGATAGTTATCATTAAATAATTCATAAAATTTATGCTGCCGGTTCCACCCATTGAATAAGACAATCAAAGGAGAATCCTGATGCATCTTAAAAGTCATCAAACAGCGTTTATGACTGCCTTTTTGATTCTCGCGTTATCGCTGACGACTTACGCAGTCCCAGCCGACTATATTTTCACCGGCGGCAAGATCTACACCATGAACGACAAGGAGCCGGAGGCTGAGGCCATTGCGGTGGAAGGAAAAAAGATCGTCTATGTCGGAGATGCTGCGGAGGTCAAGAAGCTGGCCGGTGAGGGAACCAAGCAGGTTGACCTGAAAGGCCGGGTGCTTTTGTCCGGCTTCATCAGCGCTCACGACCACCTGATCGCCTCGAACTGGACCAATATGGGCGTTAATCTCTTTGACGCCAGAAGCAAGGGAGAGGCTCTTAACTTGATTAAGGAATTTGCCGAGGCTAATCCCGATGACAAAGTAATACGGGGAATCGGCTGGAGCCGCGAGACCTTCGGCGGCGAGTTGCCGACCGCAGAATTGCTAGACACGGTGGTTCCCGACCGACCGGCGTTTCTACTTGACTTTGAAGGATAAATACCACAGCTACATGCTCAGCGTCAGGTCGGTAAAGATCCACCCGGAAGGCAATCTCGTGGCCGAGGTTGCGCCGACGGTCGAGCCTTACGCCAATAAAAAGGAGAACCGGGGCATGTTCAACGTGCCGCCAGAATTGACTAGGGCTGTGGTCCTTGAGGCCAACAGGATCGGCCTGGACGTGATGATCCACACCGACGGCTATGGCTCGAGCCGGGCAGCGGTGGACGCCATCGAAGCGGCCTTCAAGGCGGGCTACAAGGACAACCGCAACGCGCTGCACCACGCCATATGGATCCATCCTGACGACCAACAGCGCATCATCGACATGAAGATCCCGGTCAATTCGACCCCGCACTTCAGCAACGACTGGCAAGGCTCTGACAAGCAGTTTCTCGAGCTGATGGGCGAGGAGCGCATCAACACCTCATTGGGACGCTATCCCGAGCTGGCCCGCGCCGGTGTCAAGGTGAGTATCTCTGCCGATGTGCCCAGCACCATGCCCCACATGCAGGGGCCTCTTTTCGTCGTGCAGTCCGCAGTGACTTTGAAAGACCCCCTAAACCCAAAATCCAAGGTCTTTCCGCCGAAAATGAAGGGCATGTCAATCGAACAGGCGTTCCGCGCTATCACCATCGACGCCGCCTGGCAGCTGCGCATGGAAGACAAGATTGGCAGCTTGGAAGTCGGAAAGTACGCCGACCTCGTGATCCTCGACGAGAGCCCACTAGACGTCGCACCTGAGGAGATTGCAGAGATCGACGTGTTGATGACGATGATGGACGGCAGGATCACCCACATGGTGGAGCGGGATCGTTATTTGACTCCCGCCGAGCTGGGCTATGTCCTGCCAGAGAAGCCGAAAGGCGAAACCGTTGCACAGGTAGAACCAGTTGATCAACGGTTTCTCATGGCGCAGGCTGCGTTCTTCCACCGATTATACTGCGGTGGAGATCATTCCATACATGATCACGGGATTTCGTTTGCCCGTTTCCGTTAACTATTTTGAAAATTACAACATACGGGCGACTCATTTGTTTAGTCAACTTAGTCAACAACGATATTTCGCATGCCACCCTATCCTAATATCTCTAATTACCCAGGGAAGCGTTTCTAGAGCACAACCTTGGCCCTAGTCAGTTTACCGGTCACGCTCTCCAACAGTTCACCACCGCGCGAGAGCGTGTACTTGAGGGTCATTAGACCATCTGCGACCGAACACTCGTACCGGGCCACTCCCTCTACGCCATCGTCGCCGACGCCCGACAGGTAGACAACCAGGCGGTCACCTTCGAACTGGGCCCAGAGCTTCTCCTTGCCAGTCAAAGGCGGGGACACTTGGTTCGCCTCGAAGGTGTCGGGCTCGCTCCCAGCGACAAAGCGGGTCGTGATCCTTTTGGCTCCCTCGCGGGTTAAAGTCTTCCAGGTTATCTCGAAACCGATTTTGGTTTTCCTGATTACGATGTCAATGTCGCGCCTCGCAAACGTGGTTTCTTTCAGTTGCTTTTCTGCGACTACGCCTTTGCCAATCCAGACGCCATGGAACTTCCTGATGTCTCCTGGATTGCTCAAGGCCAGCGCGGCCGGCGATGCGGCCAGAAGCAAGGCCACCGCCAGGGTTAAATTCAGTATACGCATTTTGCTTTCTCCTAATTTAACAGTTCACAGAGGGCTATCTTTGGTTCGCCTGCTATTTATAACCCGCTGCCGTTTCGCTGCACGTTCAAACGACAACCTGCCGGTGTCCCTGTCCCGAACCCACTCACATCGCGCCTCCCGGAGCACCGGCAAGTATGTGCAGGCCTTGTTTAACGCAGCCGTGATTTGAGGTATTCGATCCTCGCTGCCCTTGCGGCGGCCCTCTCCTCCGGTGACATCACGGTCGTTGCAAAATTTGTCCTTGGAGCACTTGCCGCCGTCGCCGATGTAGACGAGATCCAGTCATCGTGGTCCATCAGATGGTCGCCACCCAAACGCATGACCATGAGTCCGTTAACGATATCGCTTGCTATGATCGTGCGTCGCCACTTAAAGGGAAAGATCCCCCATTGATCGTTAAAAGGCGGTGGCATCCGCGGCTCTGAGTCAAGACGAGCGATCTCATTAAGCTGCAGCTCTCCTCTCCTTTTCTCCATCTTCAGCACGCGAGTTCCCGCATTGTAGACCGCCCAGTAGAGCTTATTGCCCTTTCGAATGAAGTTGTGGTCGTTGTCGCCGGGCGACTCGACGCTGAAGCGTTCTTGCAGGAAAGGATTGTCCAAATCCCGGGTGTTCACCACGTAGACGCCTGGATTGGATATCGTACCAGGAGGCGCGTCTGTCCCGCAGAAGTTCGTTCGGAAGAATCCGTCCTCCTCCTCCACATCACGCAGTTCGTCCAGCTCGTCGTTGATGAGCAGGAACTCATGCCGACCGGACGACGTCCAGCCTTGATGCGAGAAGCAGATGCCCGGAACCGTAAACGACGAGATGACCTTGATGTCGTCCTTGTCCGTCACGTCCCAGATCTCGGTCGTGCCGCCCACGATCTCACCCGGCGTATCGTCTTTTCGCTGCCCTCCCCGGCTAGGAGCATCCTTGTCCCGGCCGTCGAAGACGAAGGCAATCTCCCGGCCCCGGTAGTCTCTGTCGGGGCCCCAGTAATTGACCACATAGATATCATGCTCGCCGAAATCGGCCAGGCAGGCAACGATCTCGGGATTCAGCGGATTAGGTTTGAGATCCAGAATCAACGTGTTGAACCTGGAGGGATGGAACGGCTGGCCGTCGCAGGCCGTTTCGCCGTCTGTGAGCTCGACACCGAGGACATAGGCAAAGCCCGTCTTCTGGTTCACGAAGATGTTGTGCGCACTGTTGTAGCCGCCGGCATCGAAAACAGCGTCCGGAAAAATCGGGAAGCTGGGATGCGGTGCCGGCCCCATGTCATCTAACTGATTCAATTCCAGGATGTTGATGCCGACGCCCCCGGCCTCGGTCGTGTAGTAGGCGTAGCTGACAGTGTCGTCATCGTCATCGTCACCGCCTCGCCACCAGGTGGAGTGAGCGTAGCTTTGGTGGCCGTCATCGTCATCGTCTGGCCGCTTGGCGGTGTAGACCGCGACGTCGCCCCACAGGTTGGCGAAATCATCCGGTTCGGCCGTTGGCATGATGCCGATGTGCACCGGGTTCTTCGGGTCGGTAACACGGACGATGGACATGCCGTCACCGGTTCCGACCAGCGCATAGTCCTCGCCGTTGGGAGACGTCCAGCCCCAGATGTCGTTGAGCAACACCCCGGCACGTGGTGTCACGGCACCGATTTCCTCGGGTATCAGCTGACTCAGCAGCGTCATGTTTTTGGTATCGGGAAAGGGCCCAATGGCGGGTTCAGGGAAAGGGGGGAAATCTTCGGCCTGCGCGGCCGTTATCACAGCAAATAACGCTAGTACGGCGCTTGCTAGCAGCGCTCTTATGCATCGCGAATTCGCCTTTAACCTATTTGATGGCAGTCTCCTGCCTTGAAAACGTCTCATGCTAAACATATTCTTTCTCCTTATAGCTAAATGGTAATTTCCTGCTTCGAAACCGTCTCATGTTAAACTTCTTCGGTAGTGTTTCAAAAGTGGATATAGCCACTTTCACACCGCCTGTCCAAAGGCATAGCGGTTGACAAGCAACCCGATGGTAATTTGGTGCATCTGCGTCGACTTCAAGAAACAGATGTTCTTGCGCACCAGGCGCTTGATGTGGGTTCATAGAATAAACATTAAGATGAGGGATTGCTTTTTCGATGCGTATCAGGCGAGAATTAAGAATTGTGAGTCAGGTTCAGCTGCATCCCAGCAATTTGAGGCGTTAGCCAACACTAGACAATTACGTAACCATTGCTATTTTTTTGTCAATTTTTATTTACTGTTTGGGATCGAAAAATTTAGCCAATTTGGGCCCAGCTCACCACTGTGCCCACAGCTGGATTTTTTAGGGTAGGTTTCAATCCTAGGCCTTAGGAGCCACTCATTTATAAAATAACATAAAATAGGGCTAACTAAATCATTTTGATTACATGTCTTGAGTATAGTAATGCCTTTGAGTCATAATTCAAAAGCACTTGAAGATTTTGCCAAT
>Ga0126326_1000590_pt1 | contig 9960 bp, 6 predicted proteins | sample InaspJWI67metaG_FD_94485 | JGI IMG/M metagenome (GOLD analysis project Ga0126326, IMG submission 94485) | Marine gutless worms symbiont microbial communities from Oahu, Hawaii - Inanidrilus sp. 1 OAHU.JWI-67 metaG | ecosystem: Host-associated > Annelida > Digestive system > Unclassified | place... | reverse complement strand
GTTATAGACTCGAGCTCTGCGCGCTCGCCATGCGTCCGTGCTTCTTACTTTAAACCTTAAAATAGGCACTGCAGCTGTAACGAGACTCACCAAAACCAAGACCAGCAAATGAGGCACAAACAAGTACATGTATGCATCGCTACCAATAGAACAGGTGTTAAAATTTACATCAACGTTGTAAACTGTCACAATGTATTAGCCTATTACTAACCGCTGACAGTTCTAGTATAAGTCACAACTTAAACACGTGCACAAGGCTGCACCAGCATTTACAATTCAGCATTACATTGCTAATAAATATTAATTATTGACCGGTCTCGAAAACAGCCGAGACCAATGCTTCAATTAAGACCAAGACCGCAGAATTTCGAGGTCTCGAGGACTACAAGAGTGACTATAGTTGCGATTAAAAATTAATGGACTAACGAAACGAACGCTATTGGTTGCTAATTAGTCGATTATAATCGATCAAAGATAAATGTGCAGGTTTCATAGGCACTGCCAGCGCAGTATGCGGAGCAGGGTCTGGGCCCCTATAGCCCGTCAGTGTCCGTCTGTCTGTCTGTCGACCGCTGCAGGCCGCTGTGGCGAGTTTGCTGCTTGGGCCCGGCAGGCATGAGATCGATCAATATTGCAATTAAAAAAATTGCAATATGTAGCAATGCATTCTGTGAGACATGATCAAGCATGTTCTTTGCTATTACACGCTCTCTGATTTTACTGAATATGGGGGACCTACGTTTGAGTGAAATGGGCATGTAATTTGCAACACAACCATCAGCCCCTTCATCGTCATCATATTTATTTACCATAACCAGAACTGAACACACACACAAAAAACAGAAATTAAACGGTGGAAAATAAAAGTATTCGGCTAGCGTCTACGTCACATAACGACGTGACGCTTTTTGAATACACGTCGCTTTTTGAATACTTCTTAAATACATGCGTGATAATAGCATTCTTCCACTCCTCGTGGTTTAGGCCTACATGTCCTACAACTGTGTATAAAGCAGTGTCAACGGCTGTGCTAGACAATATTTCAGGCGTTTAATCAGGATAGGAGGAAGTCCATCAGAACCTGAGGAAAAATTAGACTACTTATCGCAGAAGCAATGGCTGTGTCATCAAAGTGAATGGTATCAAGGAAGATATTGCCGACGGGTGCCGCAGCAGCATGGCGGACAGCCACAAATGCCAACAGCGTCGCGTTATCTGACGTATACGCTAGCCGAATGAAAACTTGTTTCTTATAATACATAGGGTGGTGACGTCACAGAGTCTATGGTCACAAAACGATCGCCATTTTGTGGGTATAACACGACATAATGCGTTGAGCTAAAAGGCGAAGATTTATCGTGTTATTGAAATAAAATTGAATCAGTTAGTCTAAGAAAATTTTCATATGATCTGCGACTTTACCAACAAAGCGTATTTAAACGCTATCACAGTGACAAACATTTCTAAGAGTTTTACCTACAAGATGGCGCCAAAAGTCAACTGGCATCGATATGGAACGGTTATTGCGTCACTGTCACCGTGTGTATAAGCTAATGCCTAGAGTAAAAAGACTAGGCCCTACCGAGCGTAGGGTTCCAGATCTGATCCCGGTTCTTGGCAGTCAGCCTGCAGGTGACGTGAGTCATAAACCCGGCGCTAGGCTGCCATCACTTTCAGCCAGGCCTGCAGTTACCCTAGCAACCCTTAAGAGGACTGCTGCCGATTTCGCTGCTTGGTGAACAGAGGCACGATGGGTGTGAACAGTTTGCCTAAGACTGTCATCCGACAGCGTCGCGGCTGCGATTTGAACCCAGACCCTACTGCGCCTGAGTCCAGCACGATAGCCACTCGGCTACCGAGCCACGCAAACTGTACTCTGTTAATAATGTTATCTGTTTTGTCGTCACAAAAAAATCATCTTGCTGCGATTAACAGAAAGCCTACCTCCACTGCAGCTGTCTATCGAATAACGGCCATAACCGTGGAACTCGTAATCACGCAGTTCGGTTGGCTTTTATATAAACCTCATTGTAGCGCACAGACGACGCAACTAACATCGATGGCAAACATAGAACTGCCGTGGTTCATGGCATTCACAGCATCAGCGTGATATCGGCTCATGTGGGCCCAATGAGGCGAAAAGAAAAGAGCGGATTTCGAATCTGCCTAATTAGTGAATGGCATCCTCCTGCAGGAAAAGCAGCGGGTTTACTACGAACAAAACGTGCGCTACAGTATTACTATACGGTACCTACATGTTCGTAGCCTCGTAGGCCTATACAGTGATGCCTTACGTGGTCCGGAGGTAAAGAGGGCCGGCTATTTCATGACATTCTGCGTGTATCAGAAGTGCTGAATAGGCCTACACTCTACAGTGTAATTGTGATGCAACCAATTACAACAGTAATTGATGCAAGTTGTATGATTTGCACTGACACTTGCAATGCCCACGCAACTGAACTAACTTTTGTGGTGTCTAGATCCTGCCGAATGAATTGATCCTGCCGTGTTGTACGCTGGGAACTTCAATTACGCCCTATTATTTCCATCTGATTAGAAACAAACGCTAGGCCTAAGGTTCCGTTATGGCTTTGTTCTTACATGTCCTGCTCGCTCGCGTGTAGCTCATTAAACAATTTTGTTGAAGCTCGACCTGCTTTTGTTTACGCTTGGTAATGAGAACACGAAACAGCTTGAAGCGACAACGGAGTAGGGCGTCGACTGACTTGAAAACTGCGATAACTGTCCGTACTGTACTTATAATTAGAGTATCGGGGCGAGTTATGCAGTCACAATGGGCAGTGCATGTTACTGGAGCGGCTGGCCATTCCTCCTATAGCGCAATTGTCGAGTTAACGAGGATGTGCGGAGTAAAATAAATGTCTGGAGTGCAGCAACGAATAATCGTACTGACCAAAATTTGACAGAATTTAATGCTCTGATTATAGATTTTACGTGTATGTTAAAACAACAAACTTTACAGTTGACACTTATGTTTTACATCAACAAAAATGAACTATGTAAAATGCAGGGACCCGATTTTCAAAACTTATTAAGAAGATCTTATAAAAATGACCGAACTTACGAAGATCTTAGGACATCTCCAGTCTCCACAAATAAGCTTATTAACTGCCTTTGTTCAACATGTTGGTAGAATAAATGATAAAAACTCAGCATAAAACGTGTAATGCCATTTCATTCAAAAACACTGCAACATTCTGCAAACATAATTACAAAAGCGCTTTGCCGACTACAAAATACGTGTGTACAAAATGCGAACATAACGTTAACAAACAAACAAAAACCAAACAAGAACACTAATGACAAAATTACAAAAATCAGCCAGTAGAAGAAACTAAAATCCAGATGTGACAGATCACACAATGAACAATTTTGTCCAAAATTTATTACTGTTGATGTCCTTAAAAGAGGGAAACTGCATGAATGCAACAGAAATGACACTGCACATCTTGAAACCACAACACGACTTGAACAGTCTGCAACACCTGATATTTGTTCTGCTTACAGACTTTGACGCACAATAATTATTAAAGGAATGCACGGCTAAATCGGAATTTAGGACATTCCATGCAACACAATATTTATAACAGGCATACCCATATGATTATTTACTGGCACTGCCTGTGGAGCAGGGGTCTGCATCTGTTGTGCGTCCGTCCCATCCGCCACTGCTGCAGGTTTGCTGCTGTGGGCCCAGCCGGCGGTCAGCAGCAGCCACGCAACAGCAAATGCGGGCAGTGCCACGTCGTCAGTTGTCGCAGGAAGCCACACAGACTTGTTTCACACACACTGCACTACGGCTGTATCAGCACACGCATCACGAGCTTCTTACTGTTTCTGTGTTACAGACTGAGAGACTAATCGAGCTGCAGTTTTACCTCACAGTCAGCACACACACACACACACACAAACACAACATTTTTTTAACAGCCTTTGGTCTGAGACTACCCGGGTAGGGCGATACCAGAAGAAACCCTCACCCACTCACACCCATCCTGATCATCGGACTCCTTTATCAACTCCTCCATTTAGTATGAGCCATAGCATCCTCTCTGTTCAGTTTACATGCTAGACAGTCCTCTTTGACAACCTCTCTCTAGGTCCTCTCTGGTCTTGGACCCTCTACTTCATACTCCATGTAATTCTCACAGTCAGCACAAAAATAGTTAATTTATCCTGCAGACATTATTCTCAGCCAGTCACTCTACTTGGCACCGAAGGAACTTCTAGACCGAACACAGTACACAACTGAAACCTGAATGTGGGACTTACTCTGATGCAGTTTCAGCACGATACTCATCATGTAATACAATAAAAACAGACGAACTATAATAGCTGTCACTTTGAGTGAAATACAAGACTGCAACATACATCCCAGCATTCTGTTACACACAAAAACTTATCAGCGTGACAACACAGTCTGCCTAAGAAATTTCACAATGATTATTTGGTACAGAACGCATCTCGAGTAAATATTTACTAAAATTACTGCTACAACTGCTAAAAATTCCATGCACAGCTACACAGAACAGTCAATATAAATTACTGCACGCAGTTTGTGCATAATCTAAATCTAATACATTATCATAATTCTGCAAAATGATGCCGTCAGAAAATGCTTACAAAATGCCACAGAAAACGATTGTGTCACCCCTTGTGTGAATCTTCCTACTCTAAATAATGTTAACAAGCGGGCTGATCACCTGAAATGACGTGTGGTATATGTATCATTAACAAAGCACAATAACAGGTATGTAGCCGCAAAACCAGTTCTCTTATTGTGACAAAATCATTACGAGTGTCAGTTAGTGTGATAAATGTAGATGTGGTGCCAAAAACTGAGTCACAGGCCACTGTCGGTTAAAACGTACCATTATACTCATGCCCGTAACTCGGCTAAATGCCGATCAATTTTCAAAAAGTCCTTTACACCGACATTTGGCAGTAAATTTACAATATGTCGTAGCACAGCAGCCAATAAACTGCATCCTCCTGTAGAACAGTGCCAACAACCCTCAGAAACGAGATAAGCATCTACATCTATCAACTATTATCGTCTGTGCCTACCACACTTGCTAACAAGTATCAGCTGTCACATATGGACCCATGCCAGAGAATCATGCTTCAGACAGAGCTTGACAATCACTGTGACAGAAGAAGAACTATTTTTAATAATAGAACTAATAGAACTATTTTATTCTTGTAGATACCTGAATTTCCTTACAAAACAGTGCAGGACAGGTTGAAAGGAACCTATACGCAAAAACTAGCTCGATCCATCTAGCCCATTCAATAGAACACTGACTTGTGACAGGCACAGACACAGGGCAGTATCTAGAACCTGTACTAGCATAGCACTGTGCAGATAAAAATTCAACAAATTATCTTCTCCCATTTCAGTCGGTTTCACAGCGATGCACATCAACTTACGTGTTCTATGAAGTACACTACTCACAAAACAAATAACTCTGTGCATATAAAACACACAGCACAGAAGTATGTACACAACAAAGTGTGGACCAGCTTTGCACAATGCATGCACAATACTGATCAACTGAGATGTTCAGAGATCATGACAGTGCTGAAGTGAATGGATTCAGTCATAGCTAATAGAGGACAAATTCCTCCACTGCAGTCTCCAACCAAATAATCTGAAACTGTCAGATATAAAAAACAGTCAACCAATATTAGCACTGCTAAAGTTGCAACCTTATAGTACCGTACAAATCTGTTTTATTATTATTATATTATTAATATTTTTCCCATCAAACCAGTAGCGGTGCACTTAAAAAGTGAATAGTTCTTGCATCCATGATATCCAACTAACTTCGCACAAAAGAATTGCAAATTTAACACTTCCAGCAGTTAAAACAAAATGACAAAAATTGATAAACAATCCCAATACTAATATTAGACATTTTCTTTGCAAGGATTTTAAAACAATTCTGCAACCACAGTTTGGTCCCAGCAACATCTTAAAGATGTGTTAGACAAAACTACCATATGTCACACAGATTACAAAACAAGTGACGTACAAAAAAACTCAAAACATTATAAGCTAATTGCACCAAAAATGACAAATGCCATCAATCCCCAAAAGTTTCTGTGAAAACACTGTTTTTGAGGGTTACATCGTAACAACAACAATTGTAACAAACAGGGACACAGGCAATAAAACAATTTTTTTAAAAAGATAACACACAAACCAGATAATAGGCATTTTGAGTGCAAATGTGCTACAAAAGTTATTCAAACTGCAAGACATAACTGAGAACGTGTTACTGCCAACATTCTCAACTGTCTTATAATAACTTAATAAAAACCCCAAAACTAGAAACTGCAACTAAGATACACACCATTGTCATGCGCAATAACTTCACACATAAAAATCAGTTTTAAAATAAGACCGCAAAAGTTGTTAAAATTATTACAGACAGTTGGCATTTATGAAGAACATTACTGTTAAAAAAACCAAAGGAACAAAATAATGTTTGCCAACATGATGACTCACACTCTGTAAAGTAACAAGGCAGTGAACTAGAACTGGCTACACACCCACATTATGTTAAAAAACAAAAGTCAAAAACAAATATGCTACAATCAGTACATAGACCACTGCATGATTTGACTGCAAGTCTAATGCAAATTCGGTAATGAAGAATTTACAAGCCCAAACAAATGAAGCACTATTTTCTGAAAATTATTAAACAGAAATCATGAACAAACTAGTACCAACAACTTATTGGGTGCATTACACTGGCTTAAATTAATCAGTTTAACAACAAAGTCCTTAACAATTAAATAACAACCAGGCACAAGTGTTCACGCCTTCATTAACCACGCAGACAAATAAAAACGGAATATGCACATAATAATACAAAAAGTTAATGAGCTTTTACAAATCTGTAAATTTGAAACTTTCTGTTGCACCAACGCTAACGCTACAATGATGACAATTATACTAACAACGGTAAAAAAAACTCAGAAATTGCACAAATTCGTAGAAAGAGTGCACTAGTGTTGACTACACTGACGGGCAAATTCCAAAACTCAGTCAATGTCGCATCACATCTACAAAAATACATTTTTGGACCGAGTGAGTTTGGTAAATTTGCTCAATTCGTGGACTGAAGAGTCCTGGGTCTACAACTTTCTAAGGAATCCTGTTCATAAAGAGGAAGAATGACATGCCTTCAGTGCTTTGACAGTTACTGTGTTGGTTGGGTGGCAGGAAGGGCATACGGCCTGTAAAACACTGAGTGGTGAGGTGCTGGCGTGGTTATCTGTCTGAAGCAAGGTGCAGACTTGCATATGGCCCAGCTGATGCCACTGCCAGTCACTGCCTCTTGCTCCAGTAAAATCCAGATTGGTTTTACCTTTCTGGTACCGGCTCACCTGTACAAAAGGCCGTTAAACGTGTGTGTAGTAGTAGTAAAGGCGAAGAATGGAGAATAACAAGTTGCTCAGTACTGGTAGCGAGAGGCTGCATCGGAATAACGTTCAGCATGTCGATCACAGGCACTGGGGGCATGCCCAAGTGTGGTGTCTCTAAAAGTGCCTCTTCCTGCAGAGGGCTGGGAACCCACCCGAGTCCAGACCCCAAATGGCATCGCGATCAGCTCACCAGTGTGTCTGGCACACAGACACACACTACACCTGTAGCAACAGCCACATTTTATGCCATGCATGCGATGCGGCCTAATAATTACGACTGTGTTGTGGACTTCAAATACGCTATAAATAATGGCAGTATAACACACACTCGGATACAGCACGTCTGCCCATCCATTCTGCAACTGGTAACGTCCTATGACACGGCAGTATGTTTTTCTCGAGATAAAAAGACAACAGCTTAAATGTACGCTAATATGACAACAATCCCGCAGTCCTGGAAACCCACTAGTCATCACACGTAAAATGTTCCGCCACATATTTACTACTGATATAATTAAAACCTATAACAAAAAAGTATGAAACTAAAATGCAACCAGTTCTCACTGTTGAGAACGGTGCTGTGCCATGACAACAGTTAAATAACAGAACATCAAGTAATAAGACACGATGATTGTCCAGTGCACTGTGATGAGCACAGAGTCGTTTAGTATTTCCAATTTCAAAATCTTTAACTTTCCTTGGATCTGTAAAATATCGTGTACCTGCTGTATGGCACACAACAGCAGTAAGTTCGGGGAATAGCTTCTGTAGTCAACACAACTCTTTTCTCGACTCTTGGCACTTTACTGGCATTTTCCGGTGGAATCAAGACAGACTGTCCAGTGTCGCTGTTCATGTATACTTTTTGATGATTCCCTGGGCCACTGTATGATGCCTGTGATTATACAGACAAGAAAATAACCGTAGCAGGATCACTAATGTTCACATTATGGAGCAGAGTTCATCACCGAGCAACAGCAAACATGGTTGTGGAGTGCCCTGTTAGACAAACAAACCCCTTATATGGCTAAAAAGCATGCAACGCTGAACCAAAAAACGTGCAACCACAATTGTCATAGTAGTTCGCTGTCGACCAGTTAGTATATTTTGACTAAAAACTGAAACTAATTATAATAAAACTAACGGAAAATCGTCACTGGGTTTGATTGAACACAACAATAGTTTTTTCCCACTTTACCCAGATTTCGAGTTTTCCCGAAATCATCACGGTGGACGAAGCAGATCCGACAGATAATTTACCATTCTTGGGACTCTCGGTAACATAACATCGGTCAAGAAAAAATGCAGTTGCGTAACAAAAAAATCAGTCCAGTAAAAAACCGATAACATCAGCAGATGAATTCAGTGGCGAGATGGCAGACACGCGGAAGAGTCTATTAGAAACGTTGCTGCTGCTGGTTTGAGGTGTAGGATGACGACGGCGCATTTGACGACGAGTAACTCGGATGACTTGTGCCGAGAAGGCCATGTGCAACTTGCTTCTGTCAACACCCAATAAGAAGCAGATAGCAGACTCCGCCCGGGCCGGTGCTGCCCCCCGGTGAGTCAGTCTGAGTATACAATGCAGTGTCAAATCCATGCTAGGAGCGGACAAAGCATCATATTCTTGGATATTGTCTGCCCAGGACATTTTATGGACATTCAAGGACTACTCAAGAACATTTCTAGGACAACTAGGCACATTCTGAAAGACACTCCAGTACATCGCTAGTCTACACGCAGCTTAGTTTACAAAACAGTCGACTTTAATTTGAAGTAAGTGGTCAAGAGAAAACACAACAATGTTACAGGAATTCACAATAACGTGGCGAAAAGTTCAAACGAACAGCTTTCCGTTATCCAATCAACATTTTCCAAAAGCAACAAATCATATTCCAGGACTTTTTGAGGCCTTGAATTTGCAGCTTTTGAATTCAGGTACTTTCAAGGACGTGCAGGTATCCTGTTATCTATGAAGATTCTCTTCCAGAACAAGTGGAGTAAGAAAACTGGAGGGATCGGTAAATCCATGTTCGCCTGACAAATGTCTGATGGAATGAAGTTGTATTTCAGACAACTACTGCTCTCTCAGTGCTTAGACGCTGTTGGTTGGGTAGCAGGAAGGGCATCCGGCCTGTAAAAAAGTTCAAACGAACAGCTTTCCGTTATCCAGGATGATGACGGCGCATTTGACGACGAGATGTGCTGGCGTGGTTATCTGTCTGGAGCAAGGTGGACTTGCATATGGCCCAGCTGATGCCACTGCCAATCACTGTCTCTTGCTTCAGTAAAATCCAGATTGGTGTTACCTTTCTGGTACCGGCTCACCTGGGTAGTCCCGGAAAAGGGCCGTTAAACGGGTGTGTGTGTACTGCTCTCTCGGAACCAATGGATTTGGTTCTTGCAGCACGACACGCTCGTACCTGATAGTCAACGACCGGCACGGCAGATGTGGCAGTTGAAGGTAATGTCATCTTTGGTCTCTTGTTAGGCGGCTGAGTGCCG
>Ga0126326_1000588_pt1 | contig 9990 bp, 8 predicted proteins | sample InaspJWI67metaG_FD_94485 | JGI IMG/M metagenome (GOLD analysis project Ga0126326, IMG submission 94485) | Marine gutless worms symbiont microbial communities from Oahu, Hawaii - Inanidrilus sp. 1 OAHU.JWI-67 metaG | ecosystem: Host-associated > Annelida > Digestive system > Unclassified | place... | reverse complement strand
GTCTTTTTACTTTTTAGTTTTTCTGTTTTTACACATTTTTAGTTGTCGGTTCCGTGCGGTAGATTAAGCTGACTTATGTCGGCTTTCGAGCGCACGTTAAAATAGCATCTCGTATCGTAAAGAACAGAACAGAACAGACCTGTTCCGGCAGGTGTGAGCTCGGCTGCGGCGGCTGGCCGGTGCATCTTGCGCAGGTTCTTGGCCCTCATCAGACGGATGCTGCAGTAGACGGTCAGCCCGATGACGATCGCCAGGTACGCGACGGCGCAGCACACGGCGATCACGATCGTCTTGAGCATGTCGCTGTCGGCCCGCGATGACGACCCGCCGCGGCCTCCGTGCACGCCGCCGTGCGAGTAGCTCCCAGCCGCTGAAACAACGACAGCATCCCACGCATCACAGCATCATCAATGACGACGTCGACTCAACACCAGTTGTGTATGATAATGCCCAATTCACACTGCCCGACCTCACGCGACAAAACTGTCCAGTTTCGTCGCGGAATCTTAAACCGTCTGAACAATTTGTAATCTAAGGAATTAGGCTACTGGCTATACAACTGGAATCAATGTCTGCCTCTGGTTTGGAATGCGTCGTGCCTCGTGAATTGGGTGCAACCTTTATCGGACCGACAAATGGTAGACAAGAGGACAAAATACTGATGTAACAAAATATCTTATCTAACGAAACTAATACGCTTGACACAAAGAATTACACGTATGCATAAAATAAAAACTGCGATTTAACAGTCCTGTCACTGTCAGTAACTGTGATACTTGGCAATTAAAAACTGAAAAACTGCTAACATTCTTCGACAGTTTTCATGCTGCTCATGAAATCTGACTTTGTGACAGGACATGCTTCGAGACCATTATAATTTTGGCAAAATTTGTGTTGAGTTACAAAACGAAGCTGTACTGCCCATGTTTCCCATCTTTCCAATAAGAAGCTCAGCTGTCGGTTGAAATTTTCTCTACTGCTGCAGGTCGCCCTGGATGCACTGCATTATCGAAACTCGAAAGCGAAGAATAAGCAGTGAGACATCCGCCGATTACGGGCGACAAAATACATTTAATAATACAGATTTCGAGCGTTAAAAAGCGTCATACGTGCGACATGCAGGTAGGCGTCTTCCTGGTCGAGACCGCCGCTGTTGCCGATCGTACAGCTGTATTTGCCGTCGTCCTCCATGTAAACCTCTGAGATGTACAGCGACCCATTGCTCAGCAGCTGCAACATCCACCACCATCAGCAACATCATCTATCTGCTCAAAAATACAAGTCTGTGTTGAGCCTCGTTCCTCGGCTCTCAACGTGACGCTACCCGCATTTGCTGCTGAGCGCGTCTGCAGCCGGTACGCGGCGCTGCAGCGCGCCCGCAGCTATCGATCGATATCTCCTGCCCGCCGGGCGCTCAGCAGCAAACCCGCTGACCGCCGCTACTGCTATTGATGGATGGGACAGACAGACGGACGGACGGTCGCACGACCGTTACATAGACCCTGCTCCGCATACTATGCGGACAGCATCAACAAAAGTGCAACAAAGGTTAAATTGGGGGGATCCCACCAGATCCCACCGGATCTCAGATCCGGCACCTCTTGTTTGAGATCCACTATACTCTAATAACAGATCCTATACCTCATAATTGAGATCCGGACCTTTTTGCTGGGATCCACCACTCTGCACAGTTCATATTTGAGTATTTTTCTCTATGCATGATGTTTTGTAAAAAAAAATGTAGTCCTTCACGGTCATTTTGTCATTTGCATTTGTCCGTGCTTAGTGTGGATAGATGTTGCAAGCGTCAAACACTTAAAATGCCACAAAAAGCAAACAGAGTGCCTTGAATGCTCGAAAACCCCTGGTCGGCGGTTAGGAACCCCACCTCTGCTCTCGGTTCTTCGGGCTCGAGCTTCGGCCTTTCAAGCTTCGCACCTGTAGGGATCCACCACTTCTTGCTGAGTGATTTAACCACTGGAGTGCAAAGAGGTACATCTATGCAACTGAGAAGAGCAGGACAGCAAGGTCAAATGGAAACGCTGACAGCTGCCCTTAAAGAACAACAATAGTACAATAGAACAACTATAGGTCAAATACGGCAGATAGACATAAAACAACAAACAACACCGACCAGCTAGATAGAAACTTCAAATGACCGGACTGCCACCAGTCGATAAAAATAACATTAACTGCAGTACCGGTGCAGGGCCTACTGAGGTCCAGCGGCAGTCTCTGTTCATGATCCAGGGAGAAGCCCCCCCCCGTAGCTTTTTCAGATTAAACAAACAGAATATGAACTTTTTCATAAAAATGAAATTATTTCTGCATGCATTAACCAGTGAAAAATAGTAGTGTAACTCCTTTTGTAATTATTTTTTCTGTGCATAGATAATTTCAGAAAAGAGTCAGCATGCCAGCTTGTGTTTCTATATTCCCATAACATTTAATGCAGACTGCAAAGACCCGCATCGTTATTTTGATATTCGAGCATTTTAAAATATGTTATGTTCACACTGACATAAATTATTGTGTAATATTTTAATCAGGTTTAGTTAAGTGCTTTCATTTTTTGGTTTGTTGCTAGCGGTTGTTTACTGGCGAATGAAGGTTCTCGAATGGTGACTGCTTGTGGCTTAATAAAGTTCTCGCTCTCAAAGTGCATGCTGGTACGCCAGCGTAGGGCAGACTTCAAGCCTCGACGGAAACGTGACCGTATGTGTTGAGCAAGATACGGCCGAGCTGCGGGCAATTGAGTCAGACGAGTCATAAAGACACAAGTTTCTCTCGTCTTCACTTCTGCACGTGTCGAGAAACTTGAGTGAAAATCTGGCGTCGATAATTGAACGCCGACATCGCACGTGGACAACAGCTCGCCAGCGCGGCGGCGGCCGGCCGGCGCGTGCCGCGATGAATACACGTCAGTCCGTGACAGCTTCGGCAACGGCAAACGCGATCGAAACCGCACGGAGATTCTACATCTTCCACCCCGATCTAAGGTCGCCAAAGACGGCAAGCAACACTAACAGGAAGTCATACCTTGCCAGACTGCTCCGATGACGGAAAGTGTCCGAAATCACCTTCGGTAGCTACTGACGTCAGAACTCGATATGGTAACGCGGCTATTGCCCGCTATTTCGAGTCTTCGAGTAAAATCAATTAATCAGCCAATCGATCGAAATGTCGGAATTTCTAGAGCACCATTGCTCAAGAAGTTCTATCGCAGGCGCCGAAGTTCTCAAAGTCGGTGAGATGCTTGAAACTTCGTCCAACCAACGGCACGACGTCGGTAACTTTGTATCCCAACACAGTGTTTACACTCTGCAACTCGTTGTACAACCGGTTGTACAGCCGGCTGGATGAGATATGCAAATGAGCCCAGCCAAGTGGCGCTTAAGCGGGCCAGGCAGAAAGTTCACAGCAAGCGGACTGTGTGGACAGTAGACGATGTGGCACGTTTGATCGAATATTCAAAACGTTTCGACCAGCCAGTTGTATAACCGGCTGTAAAGTTTATATACGCACTTCAAAGAGACAGTCAGTATCTACTGACTCTGAGTCATGTCTGTACTATATGCGCGCGTCATCCATCCCGCGACGTCAAATCCGCGAGTCTGTAGAAACTGCCAACCCATCACGCCAGAGAGAGAGAGAGAGAGAGAGAGAGAGAGCAAGGAGAAGCGCGGACCCGCACAAGCCGGCCGGCGGAGCATCCGCGCACGCAGTCGCCAGTTCGCGGTCGCTGCGCGTTATAACGACCGCGCGACGACTGACGCTGATTGGAACCGGCATTCCTACAGACGCGCGGCAACCGACCAGACACAGTATCTGCGGCGACGCGTGTGGACTCGATTAACGGCGACGAACGACGATTAAACGGGGCGGAGCAGATGCGTTTCACCGTGCAGCTGGCACTCGACAAGTCCGCTGAGACCGCTGCCGCTGCCGCTCGGCGCGACTCTAAAACGCGCGCGCGCTCGTCTTGCACGATCGCTCAGAGTCGCTGAAAGTCGGCCGCAGCCATCACTCGAGCGTTCCGTAAATCTCAACGCCGCGCATTCACGGCGTGCGGCAGACGTATAGCTAGCTTCTCGGCGACGAAACTTCATGCCTGCTTAGGCGGTAGACGAGCCGGTTTTCCACTGACGCGAAGTCGGCTTGACAAGAAACGCTGTTGTTCAACGCAAACAAATATCCAACGTAATTTGGCAACGGGCCGCATCACCGTCACGCATGCACCTTTGTATCCGGGTTTGACCTGCTGTCGCCCAAACGTCGGTCGCCCAACTGGTTTGTCATCACTGCACGAGCTCGCTGCGTTCTGCTGCTGGACGCAGATGGCGGCCAGAGCAACGAATATTCATGGATTCCGACATCCTGGCGCTGTTCGGTTCTTTAGACGTCCTCGATCATGGATGTACTTTCTCCATTTATCTCTGTCCTCTGTCATTCTGGCTGACTCTTCTACGGAGAGTCCTGTCCACGTCTTGATATTGTCCATCCAGGCCGTGCGTGGCCTTCCTCGCCTTCGTGCACCTGGCATTGTTCCTTCCATTATCTCTTTCTCCAGGCAACTCCCTTGCTTCATCATGGTGTGACCAGTGACCATAGCATGCTAGCTTCATTGGTTTGACGGTGTCTAACAGTTCCCTCATTACTCCAGCTTTGTTATGAACCCACTCATTTGTTTTCTCTGCTGTCCATGAAACCCGCAGAATCTTTCACAGTCCTTTCATCTGAAAGGCGTCAAGATGCGTTTCTTCATTCTTTCTGAGAGTCCAGCTTTCACAGCCGTACGTTGCTACAGGCCACACTAGCGCTTTCGCTAGTCGTATCTTCGTTGAAATCGGTATGCCGTGACTTTTCCATATTTTCTGGCGCTAGTCTGTCGGACAGGTAAAGGCAAAGGTAAAGGTAGTCCGGTGGTCCGTAGGTGCTGATCTCTGGTTTCTAGGCAGACAGTCCGTGGCTAATGTAAGTCATGTACACGAGTGCACATGCACATGGCGGCGGCTGCCCGCGGTTACCTTCCCAGTCACAGAGCGTTTCCGCCCTTTGACCGGTACCAATTTATACTGCTTGGTGAACAGAGGCATATGCATGTGAACAACTTGCCCAAGGTTAAAGCGAAACGACCAGGGATCGAAGTCCAACGCCCTAGCCATTACATTTACACCACCAGGCCACAGCTTAGAATGTCCGAGTCCATGGAATAATACAGCAGCTGGACTGTATTTGCACACAGCACTATTCTGGACGAAATCAACCGTACTGGACTCGGCCCTGACTGGAACGCGGGCCCATCCTAGCCGTACGCTACGCACGACATGGACGGATCAGCGTGAACAAACATCGTTACGTGGCACAACTAACTGCATCAACAACAATAAGGCACAATCGCGGGCAACGACAACGCTCGGCACAAGTCTGAAGCTTGCAGCGCAGCACTGAAGTAACCAGCAGCAAGGTGAACTCGCACGCAGGGACAGTCAACATTAACAGGTTCGCGTGGGCGTCGAAATGCGCAGCGGAACGTCACTGAGCCAACAAACTGGTCTCAACATGTCCGACACACAGTTCAGCTTCCGACGTCAGCTGACAACGCGACACTGCTCGCAGTTTCTGCTAAGCTCCGGCCGTGCAGCAATCGATCAATATCTCATGCCTGTCGGGCCCACGGCAGCAAACCCGCCCACGCTTCTGCATGGGTCGATAGATGGGACAGACGGACGGACACCGTACCGTTACATATACCCTGCTGCAGTGTCAACAAGCACAACGTTCGACGAGTACATTCAGCCGTGCTGAGCTCATCTCTCACCCTTTGTACACCGTCAAGATTTCCTGACATTTCTACATCAGACACTGCAAGATACACCCACTCTCCCATCTACAATGGCGCAGGCAGGATTATTGACAGGCGGTTACCTGTTCTACGTCGTCGACTTGCGAACTGAATACTTCAAAGAAAGGTGACGCGCAATTTGAAGCTGTAAACACGTAACAGCGGCAAGCATTTTCTGCTTTCGTACACGGTCGCGCCGACGTCACTTTCACGCGACAGCGTCGTACCATGTACCGTGTTTGTCTGCGACGACGTTAGCGTGTGGTCGGAATCCAGTACATGCGAGAAGAATTCTGATTTTGGTCGCGGTCACGATAGACTTACGTTACTTAAGTTACGGCTATTTACTTGCAGGTTAACCTGGGGACAAATGGCACTCGTTTTCACAGGCCGGGCTGCCCTGAGACACAACAAACGGCGTTAAAGCATCTAATTCTAAGGAGACCACCTTCTGGCGGTCGGGCGGTATGTAACCATGTAACCAGTCAACTAGGTCAACTCAGTCTTGCATCCCTCAAAAGTCGCTAAATCGAGTACCAGCTTTGCTAAGATAAAGGCGGGAATGTCACTTCTGCCGGGTGGCATATGTGATCACATATGGCATGTGAGTTGCCGTAGCGGTGACTGCTGGTTGCAAACAGCTGTACTTCGTTTAGTTTGCGACTGAACTGACCTTGAAGCGCTTCCGGTCGAAGGAACTGACGCGGTTGTTCTTGTCCCAGCGGACGACTGGAGTCGGGTCGCCGACGGCGACACAGTGCATCATCGTCGAGTAGCCCTCGTAGGCGGTCGTGTTGGCCGGGCGCACTTTGAACCGCGGCTTCACTGCAACCACACACGTCGTCGCCATCCGCATTTCCACACAACAACGCGCCCGATCTACAAAATATCCTACGATTTATCATAAAATTATCTTTGCTTATTGTAAGGTCGACTTACGATAGTGACTTAAAATGTGCTAAAATTTCGCTTAGGGATAGACAATCTTACGACTTTGCGAGTGAATCGTACCCAAGAAAAGACTTGCGTTCTTCGTCAGATGTTTTGTAAATCAGACGTCCGTCGTAAGTCGGTCGTAACTTTGGCATTGTCGCAAGATAATCATAAGACATTTTGTAAATCGGGCCACAGACTTTCATATATCAAACACGCAGCAGCATACACGTACAACCACCGGCCAATGCAGACATCAGACTGTTTCCGGTCTAATGCTGCCCCCTGGCGAGTCACATCGAGCAGACGCCCTACTTGCGTCGCGGTTGCCTCACCGCCTATGGTCAAATATAATGTCATCCACGAAACCGGAAGTACATAACGTTACGACGACGCCATCGTGGGTAGGCTTTCTTTCAACGGCACCGTTATGTCCAATTCACACTGCCGACGCGACAAAACTGTCGAGTTTCGTCGCGTCGGCGTTGGCATCGGCAGTGCGAATTGGACCAGCGACGACGCGAAACTGTTGCGGGCGAAAAGCTTGGAACTGAACATGATCGGAATATTTTTCGACAGTTCTGTCGGGTCTAGACACCAATTCACACCGTGGACGCCGACGCAACGAGACGGTCTAGTCGCGTCGACTCGGCGATGGCGGTGTGAAGTGGGCATAAGACGCAATGTGGCGGAAGTGGCAGTTCGACATTACGACCAGTTAAATCAGGCGATCCTACTGGATTTGCGACAGCGCTTCACAGGTCAGCATCTGATAATGAAGTGCGTCATGGATTGAAATCAACGGTAGACACATTAACTTCCTTACTGTAATATCATTGTTGTGGCATTGAACTATTTTCTGGAGTCTTACATCACGATTTCCTTCGCACATAACCCGCCTGCATCAGACACACGTGGCCTCTATCCTGTTAATGGAGGTTCACAGCGGACGAACTGAACTGAACTGACCTGCACCAAGCTGACCCAGTTATTTATACGGCGTGGCGCGTCAGCGTCACGTGTCAATGTCAATGTCAATGTCACTAGTAGATTTATATAGCGCATAATCGCAAAGCCTCTAGTGCGCTGAAGCCTCACGTGGTTGACTGGCTGCAATCTGCAAACTGGAGTTCAGTTCAGTTTACTTCAGTTCATCTGCTGCGAACGCCTGTATAGGCTTTCAACGCAAAACACGTGTTGTTTTCTGTAGGCCTATAGTTCAGTGAAGCGGCATCAGCGGCGGCGGCTCGGCGTACCGACGACGCTGACGCTGACGGTGACGTTGATCTGTCCCTGGTCGCTGGACGCCACGCACTCGTACTGCCCGGCATGCGACGAGCGCACCGCCACAAAGTACAGATTGCCGCTGTCGTCGGCGTACACGTCCTCCGGCAGCTCGCCCTCCTCCCCGTCGTACAGCCGCGACCAGCGTAGTCGTGGCGGCACGCGACCCTCCGCTCGACAGCTGACCGTCGCGTTGGAACCGAGCTCCAGGTTCTCAGTGACGCGCATGGACAGAAACTGCAGCCGCTCTGCATTCGACCGACCACATCCGACTCCGTCAGCGTGTAAACTACACCACTGGGTTAGATTACACCAGGGTCTGGAAAAAGATTTTTACCCGCGCGACGCTATGCTAGCGCGGGAACTAGCTATGCCCTGTGTCCGTCTGTCTTTGTCTGTATCTGCCTGTCTGTCACAAGTCGTATTCTATCAAAAGGGATGAACGAAGCAATCTGGTTTTTGACATGGGAGCTTCTTTCGACCAGTCCTACACTGTGTTTTAAGGAAATTCAGGTATCTATAAAAATAAGGGTACTCCCCTCTGGAACTGTTTCCTAAACTCCGTAGGCTACTTAGAAAATTTCGCCATGGCATATCGATCGTCGAACGTGCTATCAACTTAACTCAAGAAAGATGGACGCTTAGAGCGTGAAAAACTGGACCGTCGTCGGCCAACTAAGTCGATAATACCTCACAGCTCTGACGCTCGACTGCTGTAGCTTATCGCAGACATCGTCAAGCTCTGTCTACAGCACAATTTTGTCGCGCGGGTCAATGAGCGACAGCTGATACTTGTTTGTGTCCGAGGAAAAAAATGGACGATTGCGGGTGCTAAATTGGACAGATAAAACAATAAGCAGACTGGCAGCTCAGCTAATTATTATAGGAGAGCGAAAATATTAAAAACTAATTGGACTTCTTCTCTTAAAAACGGATTTTCAAATAAGTTTTGCTTTTTTTCGCCGGTTCCCAGTGACGTCCAGTAAAATCCATCTCCATCCTCCCCAATCCACAATCCCCTTCGGCGTCATATAGTTTCAACGCCTGTGACGCCACGGTTTTACGTCACTACACTGAACCAGTACAGCAGATGACTTTGCAGGCCCTCGATTATACCACAACATTACATCAAAACTATTCATAGTGGCCTGAGCAAAAAACATCGAAGTCCAGTATGGCAACTGAAGTACTGCAGAATAAAATGTCCGGGTGTTATTGCTCATAATAAATGTAATTCCAGTTCTCAGCGAAATATTGCCAGTGACGAGGCAGACTGGACATCTTCGGGTAGACTGTTCCAGTGGAGCCGTGGTCCAGCAGCCAGGGTAACCGCCTACCAGTCCCCGGGTCCACCAGTCCACAGGGCCAGTCCGGAGTGCACGTATTATTATCTAAAATGTCGGCGGCGGCGCGAAGGACTTTCATGAACGGCGGCAAGATATTTTTAAGGAACCAGACAAGATGAACAGATTAGTATTACACCGACAGCAAGTGGTATCACTTGGTCGACAAAACGGTGCCCTTAGGCCCGCAAAATCAATTAAACTGCATGTAAATTACACCCTCGGCTTCACTACACAGGGAACGAAAGTGTGCCGAAAGTTATAACAAATGACAGAATAAATTTACTTTTTTCAACCTGCAATCGGCATTTTCGTAATTTCAAACCATAACAGTTTCCGTGTGCTGTTTGATAAAATTGCTCTGTATATTTTATTTAAATGCCTTCAGTGCTTTGACGCTGTTGGTTCCGCGGCAGGAAGGGCATCTGGCCTGTAGAAACTGCGTGGTGGGGTGCTGGTGTGGTTATCTGTCTGGAGCAAGGTGCAGACTTGCATACGGCCCAGCTGATGCCACTTCCACTCACTGTCTCTTGCTTCACTAAAATCCAGATTGGTTTTACCTTTCTGGTACCGGCTCACCCGGGT
>Ga0126326_1000587_pt1 | contig 9993 bp, 8 predicted proteins | sample InaspJWI67metaG_FD_94485 | JGI IMG/M metagenome (GOLD analysis project Ga0126326, IMG submission 94485) | Marine gutless worms symbiont microbial communities from Oahu, Hawaii - Inanidrilus sp. 1 OAHU.JWI-67 metaG | ecosystem: Host-associated > Annelida > Digestive system > Unclassified | place... | reverse complement strand
GAACACACAGTTACCACTCATTAGCGAGCCGATCGACTTTCGCTGTACCTGCGTCACTACGTGTAATGCTTGTGCTCTGTACTTATAAGCCCAATATTATTACAGTCTTATCTAGTTCGCCGCCCATTCCTTGTCTCCTTCGTTCTAGCGGCCGTCTACTGTGTGCATCTGGATTAGAAGACGTTCCCTCAGTTTTCTTGCGCTACTTATTCCACAGTGGAACTTCTGGACGGCGACAAGTAATTAGTAATACACGTTCTTACACGCCGGATGAGCTGCATTATTATTACTTAAATCTTGCACGAAGTACATAAATGCATTTCTTATATCGTGCACTTCTTAAAAATTCACGTACAATATTATACATTATTATTCGATCTAAACATTATGTAGTATGCATGCACTATGCATATTTTTCATTTCATTAGCAAAATGCAGTAAGATAAGACAAAATGAATGTTGATGACTAACTGGTTAGGATTGTGCCGATCATACACAACATACTTTGCACCCACTTCTTCGTGACTGCCATACGCCTACAACATATACTTAATTAAAAAAACTATTGTCTGTTTTTAACTCTTACTGTCGTAAATGGTCAATTCATTGTGTTGAAATCTATACAAATAAATTGTAAGAATAAAATATAAGGTATAATTTAACCGTTTATTTTCAATTTTTTGCATAAAATTGGCATTCTGAAAAGGACCAAAACGTACGCTGGCCGCGTCGAGGCACTGCTAATTAATCGTAACCGCATTGATGTTAAAAAACGACAGGGCAAGCAGACGTTCAGGCCGATAGACAGAGACCAAAAGACTCCTCCCAGTATCTTTCACAGGGACCAAAGTAACGACAGACTGTTGGCTGTTGTTTTACGCTTTTCACTATAGACGCGGTCAGCGCAATTAAGCGATACGCGACGCAGTTCTGAGCGCCTTTGTGCGTGACAAATGCGGATTAAGTGACGAGAGTAGGATAATGGAAAACGCGAGAATGCTCTTCGCGTTGCAAGTCGGTGTCAGTTGGTCCTCGTTCTACTGCTCCTGCGTTTTACCCAGCTGTGTGCGCGCGGCTTACCAGGCGAGAGGAAGAGACGTCAGTGGCGACAAGAACGAATCGAGCGTCAGGCGACACGTGCCACCGGCCAGCACCCAACACCGCCTGCCAATCAAACACCGCGCCCCTATACTTTCACACGATAACCGGCTGTATAATGTATCGTGGCATTATTTTATTTATTTATTTATCAACACAGATAAAATACAGTAAAACAGGTGACTGGACGGAAAGGCTCAAAAAGTACTCACAACTGCTCTAAAACAAATTACCACGTCCACATAATATGTGGCAAGAGAAAAAAAGCGTTGGTAAAATTTAAAATATACGCGAAAACGTTAAAATGCCACGAAAATAAAAAGTGACTAAAACATTTCTTACATTTAATGCGTTAACTGCGTCCTCGATACCACAAGGAACGTCGTTGATGAAAAAGTAATTATTATACGTATTTTATGACGGGAGTTCAGTCACCACGATAGATAGACAGATCGCCAGCATGTGAATCGTAAATTGCTAACGCCACCCGACACGCCGTCAGAAGCTAGCGATCGCGTGCCGATATATTACGTTACATTCTGATTGATTGCCATCATACAGACGAATATCAGTATCCATTATCCGTCTTCGTGCCTCTTCCGTCCAGCGCAAATTACAGCTTCTAGACTTAGGTCCGGTTGAATCAAGCTCAGTTAATTTTAATTTTAACAGTAAGTCATGACAGCGGCATCTCACGCCGCCGCACATCAATCAATACCGACAAGAGAGTCGAAAATGAGCGTAGGCCTATTGGATACATGTGTTCCACTTCCAGCCAGAGGATACCCCTAGAACGACATAGAGAGTCAAACGTAGGCTCAATATCACTGTGAATGCACCAGAACACGCCATTTCAAAAGGAAATTCACTTTCTTGGGAGTCGGTAGACTCCAGTCTCCAAGGGAAAATTGACGCAAGAAACAAAAGATCGGCGAATAATTGTTTCGCAGTAACCAAACAGTGACACGTAAGAATTTCTAATATATTTTCTCTGTAATATTGCAGTGAAATACAATAATATTATTGACGATATAGTGCAGTAATATCAAATCGTTTCGAGAAGCGCAGAACCTTGACGCGCGGAACGTTGCACGTTGACGATGAAATCAAACCGTGACGTCAGCATACTTACGAGTGTTGCGTTGTCGACGACGACCGAAGTTTCGTTAGTTTTGACGTTTAGTTGGATCACGTCCCCACTTCCGGTCGTATAGGCAAGTGTGTCGTCTACACACAGCATAACACAGAGCTTGCTGGCAAGCGACGTGACTGTTCCGACGGCATTTCTTGGTTTGTTAGAGCATCCATCTTTACTGTATGTAGGCCTACAGCACGACGGGCATGACGTAGCGCGTCGCGCGGGTCGGTCTGCAGCACAGCTGATACTTGTCAGTTTCCGTCTGAAAGTGTTCAGTGGCAGACTGTTGCCGTGTAGCAAACTGTTCTGCGCCGCATGTCCACTGAAAACATAAAGGCTTGTTCACAGCACATGAACTGAACTGAATTACTGAACTGGCCTGCAAAGAGTCGACCCAGCTACACGACGCGTTCATTGGTCACGCGCGTCAGCGTCACGACTCGATTGGCTGCAGCGAAACTAGGACGGTTGGTGCTCAGTCGGTTCGTGAGCTGTGTGAACACTGCTATATGGAATACGCGTGTTCAGAACTGGAGTTCAGTTTAGTTCAGTTCGGTTTATGTGTTGTGGACAAACCTTAACTCCACCGTTCGGTTGACGTCTGTATTCAGCATTCTGCATTCAGTCAACGGAGACCGGAACCGTGGACGACACTGGTCGCGCGGCATTGGGACGCAGAGCTCCCGCAGATGCGCGTACAGTATGCGTGCATTTTGTCAGCCGGTACTTCTCTCTGGAGCATCTAGTGTAACAGTGACTATTGTATTTGAATTAGGTGAATTTTAGTCTGCCGCGGTCGTGCGAAGTCGGAACGGTATATCTACTGAACTTAAAATACTGTGGATTTGCGATGTACGACGATTAACAAGCGATAATTAAAACTGCTTTTTTCAATACAATCCTATTCTTCGAGGACAGAGAAAATGGAGAAAGTACGTCCATGGTGTGGCCAACCCTCGGTCGGATCGAGGACGGCTAAAGAACAGAACAGATTCTTCGGTCCACTGGTCAGCAGACCGCGCAAACTACGTGAACTACAGGCCTTTGTACGTCGCAACGCAAGCTCGCTCCAACAGTACTACAATATTTGCGATGATTTATCTGCATGGCCCATGAGAAATCAAACGCATGCATGGCACGGTCCATCGCAACTTTGCAATATTTACCGAACACCGGCATTTAGGTCTGCAGACTGCACTGACGGTTCTGCGGGGAAAAGCAGTGGGCATGGCTCGCGGTAAGAAAAATCTCGCCATCTGACTACAAAATGAAGAGGGCTGTGAATACACGATTAAAGCAACTCATGCAAATGATCGCATTGACAATACAGTCATGCCTGGCAACGCACCGCCCCGTCTGTGATGATGGCCACTAATGGTTCGGAACGGAAGTCGTAAAAATGTCGATGCTAAGCTCTCCGGTAGCCAGCTTATTTACTCAGCGAACAAATACGGCTATTTAAAGTGGTACTGTTATGTAATAACGTTTTCGGCATGTATAGTTATTGACGCTGCCCGCACAGAATGTGGCGGTGCAAGGTTTATGTAACGGTCGGGTGTCCGTCTGTCTGTTCCGTCGATCGACAGCAGCAGCGACGTGCGGTGGTTTGTTTCAAAGCTTGGGCGCGTGCAGCAGATACAGATCGATAGCTGCAGGCGCCCAAGCTGCGGGTAGCGTCATGTTGAGAGCCGAGGTCCGAGGCTCAACACAGTATTGCTACTTGTGCATTACACTCCGCGTTTTTCTGTGCCATAGTTAGCATACGGTGCAAACGCGTAGCAAAACGGAAAATCTCAGTTTCAGAACATTTAAAAACTTCAAAAAAGATTACCAAAAAGCGCTTTAAAAGTGCGTAGAAATTTTGAAGACTTTCATAAAACATCTGACACTGTAAAAGAAATGGGTTTATTAAAATTAGCCATTGCATCGAAGGAGTGAAGAAGAACTTTAACTAAATCCACTGCACCTGGAAATACATATTAATCGCCGCGTGTACCAAATATTCAGTCATCCGCAATACAAGTTACTAGGCGTGATAGGTCTTACCGGCAAGCCAGGTAACATCGATATGTCGCACTCGAAACCGTTCGTCGAATAAGTCGTCGATTGTGAACGGTTGAAGAGCGTGCTTGTGATTTCTCTCTAGACGCATAAACAAAAACAACGACAATAGCCACTGCTTTCACCTGCAGCCCGTAACTTGTAGCAAGTCCATACGGACCAAGGAAAACAGTATTGGCAAAAGAAAACTGACCGTGTCTTCTATGGTGACAACGGTTACCAATGGGCCTACAGAGCCTAGCTTTTAAATAGGTAACTAGTGGCGAAACGTTGGTCATCTTCAACCTGTGTACTGCACTGTGTCTTAAAACATACACATTTTGCTTTTTGAATAATTCAGTTAGTGAACAAATTAGCCCATTATTTTCGGTATGCCTATGCAGAATTCTCAAGACTGTCATTTTGTCAGTTTCCGTTTGTGCTGCTTCGTTCGACGTCTGGGTCCCAGTAGTAGCCTACACAGCAAGCACGGCTGCACAAGCGACTGGTAGGCTATACAGTCATGATACTTTTCATCTCTTGAGTATGACTTAAAATAATTCCTGCAACGTTCAGTTAAATTTACGTCTCCGTTCTGTTTCACATTTTATACACGACGTTTCACGTAGTTTAGGAACGAGTGGGCCATATCCCATATTATTGCTGTTTTATGTTAAGCATAGGCTAAGAAATCTTGCTGCCGAAAAAAACAGTAACGATTGAAAGCAAATTTACTAACGACACAAACACGAAAATGTACACGGATCGCGATAGGATGAACTATGACTAGATATGTCCACCCTACTTTTGCCGAAATGCGCCTCTAAAATTGGAGCTGATTTCATGACTTTTCGGAGACAAGAAAAGGGTCGGCCGGGCATGAACTCGGAGTCTCTGATTCTGTGCTGGAATTGTTTCCGCCGTCCCTCCATATTCAGCCCAGTGTGGGAAGGACAGAAAATGTACACGGATCGCGATATGATGGACTGTGACTAGATATGTCCACCCTACTTTGCCCACTTGACTTCGCCCACTGTAAGTTAACCCCACTTTTATACACCTATAGCGACGCCCCTGCAGAAATACAAGGTTGTTCTTCGTACCGGGCGTGACGATGAGAATCACGAGGAGGATGATGCCTAATATTGCAGCAATGACGAGCAGCGCAATGAACAGACCTCGCCAGTTCTTCACGTCCGATCCAATGAAATCCTGCCATACATTCCGTAACACAAGCAGCTCAGCTAACGTAGAGGGACCGCGCCAGCACGCCATGTCAGTACTAATCTTTATCATCATTATTTATTTGCATGAAAATAAAAAAAACACGCAGGACACAGAGGTTGCCTTTTAAACAACACTATTGTCAATCAACTACTGCATAACAACACGAAAATATAGCGTCTGAAAATGCTTGCAGCTGGTGATACTGAAAGACATCCAACGTCATTCAAGATCTTTAGTATTTGTACCAATCGAGGGGGCACATATGATTTCCTATTAGTTATCCGTTGTAACCTGTCCCCAGTGTAGTGCCCCTATCTTATACAATTTTCAAGATATTGACACTTATTTGCACAAATTTTATTGGGTTAGCCTACGTGACCAAATCTGAAATGTCTAGCTTCAGCTATAAGATAATGTATCCAGAGACCAAAATTCAAAAAGATCACATGACCGTGACCACGCCTAGTTCGGGGGTTGTCCGTTGTCTGAAGCCTAGTACTTCATATGGTCTATCACTGTACAAAATTTCAAGTCTCTGGCTTTAGCTCTAGAGATATTTCGGGTGTTCAATACTAAAATGAGCCAGTTTTGTGAGGCTGCATCATGGTTTTATTTTGAGGATTTGTTAATTAATATCGACGCATGATGACAAAAACAATGCAGCAGAGCCCACGCGGCTGGTATTTAGCTGGGACAGCAATGCGGCCTTTGTGTGACAGAATTATTTATGTTGGACTATAGTGCTGTCGCCATAGCGGTTGCAAAGCAGCGCTGTTGAAAACGTCCTGTTCATGTATGTAACTTACCGCGGTAGAATACGTCTCAATGCAGTGTACTTATTGTATTTAACTTACGCAGACTTAATCGTTACTAGCTCAATCTGCGACACCACTATACACCAAGTCACCGTGACTACTTTACGAAAATAGATAGGCTTCCTGCATCTACATGTAATTCGTATGGATATATATCGTCTTTTCAGACAAGAGACTCCGAGACAGAGTATTACGCTCGCCTCGAGACGCGGCCGTTTTTCGCCGCAGCACGGGTGGATAGGAGCCACGAGCGTTGAACAAATTGTGTCGACGACATGTATACTGGTGCGCCGAGAGTTGATTGCACAGAGCAATCAGCTCGCGCAACACCCGACCATGCACAACAAAGATGACGACGCGACCGTGAAATACGCTGTGCTCACGGACTCCGGACGGCAATGAAACACCGACAGACAGACAGACAGATACAGCCGCTGACCCGTGCTGAAAGCGCGTCATCGCCCTAACGGCGTAAAAACTGCACGCTCAGCTTTCTTCGTGCCGAATAATCGTAAACATTACCGACGGCGTCCAGCGACGTCGATTCGGCAATTCTTTGGAGGTGCGGTTCCAGTTGTAGACAGTTCGTGTATGTGACAAATACGAATCACGTGTTTTTAAACCTCTGGTTTAGTGCTCCAGAAATTTGTGCGCAAAATAACAGTGCTAAAAAGACAATTTTACAAAACGGCCTATAAACTTTCTGAAGAAAAGTACTTACTTTCCACGAGTTTCAGACTACGTTCAACAGTCTAAATCACAACGTTACTAATTACAGACGGACGACAAAACACTCGCAAAGTTATAAATTACTGACAACAAAAAGCAAAATTAATTTCAGTGAAAGATTACCGCCTCACAAGGTACCGTTCACCGTGAGTGGTATTGCGATAGATGAGTGTATTGCAACTCGAATTTTGGGTCAGGTCAATCAAGGGTCATGCCGGTCACACTGACCCACGACCCGATCCGACCTAGTTAAAATCGTTGACCCGTGACCTGGAGACGCGGTCACTACTCTATGTTCCAGCACCGTAATCCGTTGACTGCAGTCAGTTCCATGTGCTCTCGTCCGTCAGCAGTGAACGTCACAGGCTAGTTCGACGCCGCCATTAATACGGCACTTGAGTGACGTATGTTCGCCGCGCGACTGTCGACCGGTGAGCACACGCAGTCGTTAAGACTAGAACCAGTCGTTAACTCCGCGCGAAACAGAACTGACAGCGTCATAGACAGTCGACGCATTTCGCTATTTGGGCATGTGGCTCGAGTTGACGACGACACACCGGCAAACATGGCTCTTCAGCTCCACATCAACGTATCACTCAACCGACCTCCTGACCGCACGTGGCGTCGCCCACCTGATCGTCCACGGAACAAGTGGCGCGACCAGCTACGAAACGATTCCACCCGTTTGACTGGAGACCTCTGGAGGCGTGCTGTCGACCGTGAACACGGCGGTGCAACGACGCGATGGCCCTCGCCGGCTGTACGCGACGACGACGATGATGATGATGAATGTTGATGGTTCACAGAACTTCACCTTCGGACTTGACTTAAGATAGTGGATCTCGAACCAGCTAGCCAAATATCTAAGTCAAAGATCATTCGATAGTTATCACCCACCCACGCACACAACAGACCGATTGCTGTACCAGGACCACGAAAACGGTTGCAAAATATTTTTTTTCACATGAATTGAACCGAACGAAAACAGAACTGCATAGTAACAGTAACAGTAACAGAGTTAAGTATATTGCGCCCGCCCCCCCCCTTACTCGGAGACCGCAATCGTCAGTGTGTCTCTAATGTCCATGTACAGACTGGAACAGGAACGTTTTCAGCTGCATGGCGTAGAAAAGTAGTGGTCAAGCGCAGCTGCAGCTTCAGTTCTGTCTGCAACCTTCGCGAAGTTCGCGGTGCAGCGATAGTCTGTGAGAAAGTACTCGATTCGTCGACGTGTCCGTACAGTCACACTGCGATGTTTGGCTGTCGCCGTCGGTTCAAGGCCCGGCGCGACTCCCCGCCCGGCTCCCAGTATATATGTCCGCCGGGCGTCCGCGTCCTCTGCGCTCTGTGCTCCGGCGGCGCGCGACAGAACGCAATGCAATATTCGCTCACACTCGACGACGACGATGACCTCCGCAGTTATAGGAACGACCGCTCGCTCGCTCGCTGGTTGCAGCTGACCGTGTCTCGACCGGGTCCGTCGTAAATATGTTTCGCCGACAACTTTATTCGTGTGATGATGCTGGCGACGTCTATAGCTTCACGCAATCCTCTCATCGTGAATGCAGGATATTTACCCCGTCAAAAATCACCATCGCGGACAGCTGCTCTGTACCTAACTTTAACATTAGCCTAACCCTAAACTCTAACCGTCACCTAATCCAAATAACTCTGATCCCAGCACTAACTTTTTCCTTAACAAGAATGTTGGACCCTTTTACAGCCGGAACAAAAAAAAACGCGGCCCGCATGTCGCGCTGCAGCAGCAGCTATCGATCAATATCTGCTGCCTGCGCCCGACCTCAGCAGCAAACCCGCCTGCCGCCGCGCTGCTGCTGTCGATCGACGGGACAGACGGACGGACGACGACGGACACTCGGCCGTTGTATGACGCTTACCGCATACTATGCGGACCGCGTAATAACCTAATAGTAGGACCTAACACCGAACGCTAACCCTATAACTATAAATCCTAACCCACAACCAGCGGGCAGATGTCCGCCATGGATGGGAGGGACAGGTATCCGGGGGAGGGGTCAAATATCCGGTCACGATTCATTGTAGACCTTTCAGTGACCAGACGATCGTTAACTCTGCTTGCTCCGAGTAATATCTGCCACATGCAGCATCCGTTGTAGTTAATGCGTCGCGTTCATGACTACAAGCAGTTGACTACACTGTGCAGTAGTATACGCGGGCGTATTTGTCGGAGATTATGTGTGAAGTCTGTGCGCACAAATGCTGTCTGTATCACGGGCCTCGGCAAATCTAACAAGTCTCTGTTGAGCCTCGTCCCTCGGCTCTCAACAAGACGCTACCCGCATTGGCTGCTGAACGCACCTGCCGGAAGTATAGATCGACAGCTGGTACGCGACGCCTGCAGCTATCGATCGAGCCGCGCCCACGCACAGCAGCATACAGCCGCACGCCGCTGCTGCTGTCGATGGATGGGACAGACAGACAAACGGACGGACGGACACCGGACCGTCACATAGACTCCGCTCCGCATACTATGCGGGCAGCGTTAGAACGTGTGGTGGACAACACGAGCAGTTTAGTGGCGGATGGGTGTGGAAAGGATCTTTCTTCCCACTATAGTGAAATGTGTAGATGAAAAATTCAAGTGTTCACTGTCGTCGTTTAGTATCGCTTTGTTGTACCAGTGGTTGTCCGTTTGGCACTCTGTCAGCAGAGTTAGCCTAAGACTGTCAAACGTGCAGGTCTGCCTGCATTTTTGTCGTGTTACTGTACTTGACGTGCTCTTTTTATTGCTTTTATGTTTTTATATCGTATATTCTTGTCATGTTAGCAGTTATGTGCCATATTGCTGTCAGTAACACCTGTCAGTGCAAGAATTCCTGCCTTGGCGCTCCAGCTCTATGAGCGAAATAAACTGAAACTCAAACTCAAAAACATAAAATTCTACAGTGCGTGTATACTTGGAAT
>Ga0126326_1000586_pt1 | contig 10012 bp, 1 predicted proteins | sample InaspJWI67metaG_FD_94485 | JGI IMG/M metagenome (GOLD analysis project Ga0126326, IMG submission 94485) | Marine gutless worms symbiont microbial communities from Oahu, Hawaii - Inanidrilus sp. 1 OAHU.JWI-67 metaG | ecosystem: Host-associated > Annelida > Digestive system > Unclassified | place... | reverse complement strand
TTTTAGTTTTTCTGTTTTTACACATTTTTAGTTGTCGGTTCCGTGCGGTAGATTAAGCTGACTTATGTCGGCTTTCGAGCGCACGTTAAAATAGCATCTCGTATCGTATCGTATCGTAACACGATTTAGACCTAGACAACAGTATTTTAGCACGCCATTTAGCACAAGTTACTGTAGCAATATCACACACATAACTATGCAAATAGAATTTTGCTGAATTTATGACAGTAATCAAGAGATCTTGAGGCCTAGACAGCTGAACTGCAAACCCTATATTTACCTTATATGATCAGTGTTTATCACGAAACTCTTTGGAGTACCGTTTACACCAGATCCGATGACAGAAAGTTCAATAGAGGCTGGCGGGTCAAGCTCTCTGCCAAGTTTCTCTCGGTAACGCAAATGCCGTAACATAACGTCACCGTTTGATGATCGCTTCATGACCTGCCACTGACGCAAACTATGAAAGAAAACACGAGACGAAGTATCATTAACAAGCCGAAAACACCTACATACTGTATACAGCGTCCGTCTAGCTATTAACATAACTCAACAGATTGATTGCACTAATATTGCACGCATTCATCAATATTTCACTTATTATCGCTCAATCACCTGCGAAGAATATTTAAAATCATTAGAGATTGACCAGGATCACAGTGTAAAAAAAGACGTGACCAGGATGTGCCTATAGTGTAATTTATTAAATGTTAACACAATACTTAAACTTTTTCACCGAGATTGCGTCCAATAGTAACAAGTCGCTTTTAATAATTTTTAACATAGTGAGTTAGAGACAGCCTATTCATCGACGTCGACCCAAGGTAATATGGCGAGCGACGGCATAGCGTACCGCATGTTCATTCAGAATGAACAACTGGAGCAGGTGGATATACGTTTATTACGTTCCCGTACCTTGGGTCCCTGATCTTACAGAAGACGGTGAGTGTACGACGGAATACTACACCAAGTTAAACAGAGGGCAGGCGATCGGGGCATCACTGCAGAAAATATGGAAAAGTCACAGATACCGATTTCGACGAAGATACGACTGATGAAAGCGATAGCAACGTATACTATATGGATGTGAAAGCTAGACACTCAGAAAGAATGAAGAAACACGTGTTGACGGGTTGACGCCTTTGAGCGGAAAGGAGTTAGAAAGATTATGCAGGTTTCATGGACAGCAAAGAAAACAAATGGGTGGGTTCCTAACAAAGCCGGAGTAAAGAGGGAACCGTTAGACACCGTCAAAGCAAGGAAGCTGGCATAGGCCTACTATGGTCACACCATGCGGAAACAAGGGAAATACCTGGATAAAGAGATAATGCAGGGAACAGTGCCAGGTGCACGCAGGCGAGGAAGACCACGCACGGCCTGAATGGACAACATCAAGACGTGGACAGGACCCCAGTGGAGGAGTCAATCAGAATGAGAGAGAACGTACAGAATAAACGGAGAAAGTACCTTCATAGTGTGACCAACTTCAGATTGAAGACGGCTAAAGAACAGAACAGGTACATGGTATGAGATGGCATGTGAGCTCATACGATCGAGATTGGCAGGCGTATCACCACTATCACAGAAGACACCAGAGAGACAACATTCCTTTTCCCACGCCTATCCATGGCTCTGCAAAGAGGAAATGCGGTTTCTTTCCACAACACCATGCTCAGGGAGTAAACTGCCGTTGCAACCATGATTTTGCATGTCTAGCCTAGTTTTTCTGACTTAGGCTGTGAGTCTGTCGAAAATTGCACGACTGCTACCATCCACATCCACCATCGTGATTGTTGTTATTACTCAGCTCGTAAGCTGATATTCATTTTACCGTCCCACGGAGGGTAGAGGGCTGAGTCCACCTAGGCACTGCAGTAAAATAAAGATGCGCAGCCCGTGCCAAAGGCTGTAGGCCTATATCGCGATAAACACAACCGTCCGCGGCGTGATTCGAACCTGAGTCCTTTCGCACCGCAGTCAGACGGGCTAACCACTAATCCACTGCGACCTGCAAATGGTTCTTGCTTACAACAACAACATTTTAATGGCAAGCAGCTTTCAATGAAAATACGATATCACGATGAAAAAAGTTCAACGTAAACCAGCTTAATCTAATGTATTCAACCAATTAATGAGTCCCTTTACTCCCTTAATTGCATTACTCATATTCATCATGATGATCATGTGTATTAATATGCTCGCTAGAGACTAAACTTAGTTGTGATGTTCAACTGTATCGCAGTCCTGTGAAGTAACAGAACTGGGCTTGAGCTAGGCTGGGCTAAACTTTCATTTTAGACTGGCCTCGCCTCGTATGAACCCTTTTGGAGTCAAGTATAGGCCTGCAATGCATTTAATGGCCGGCCAACTAGACCTATTTCGGGGCAAAGACTAGAAACGCGGCATAGTACATAGACATAGCATTTTGAAGCTTGGTGCGGTTTTAAACTCATTGATTGCTTAGTTTAATTTGTTTTCTGATGTCCGAAATATGCATTATAAAGCAGTAGCAGTCGACACTGTGTATACATAGGGTGATAGTGGAGTAAGTTTGTTCCATGTCTATGCCAGTTGATTTTTTGCCGCCATCTTGTAGGTAAAGACTCTGAAAAATGTTTTCAGTCTGATGGCGCTTAAATACACTTTGTTGGCAAGTCGGTGATCATATGGACATTTTCTTAAACTAACTGATTCAAGTTTAATTTGCATAACACGACAAATCTTCGCCATTTAACTCAACGCATTATATCGTGTTTTTGTACCCACAAAATGGCGATCGTAGGCCTATCGTGGCCATAGACTCTGTGACGTGACTTCACCCTATGTATATTTATGAACATGAAGTCATGTACTCGATGATTTCAGACTTTTCATTTTCCTCGAAACAGATGTGCATAAAATTAAAACCTGATCTGCAGCCTTAAGCGATGAGCTGCTATTAGGCCTATACCAGTTGCGCAATGCTTTAGGCCTACAACTGACGTTACATTAGCACAAGAAGTAGTGCATTATATACTAAGTATCTAAGGCAGATGGTTGGCTATCAGTAACAGCAAAGCGTTGAAGCCACTTCCACTATCAGCGATTGTCACGTTACATGCAGGACAACTGCACGGCTTGCTTTTCAGTCGTCCCATTCTAGGGGCGGAGGCGGCAAGCCGCCAGCCTAAACACATAAAACACACCATAATGCAATCAACAGTACGCCGGTAACTTACACGCAAAGCCGGCATTAAGCTGCGTTCACATCGTACGTGGCGCCGCACCTGGCTGCGCGATACTGACGTGGCGCCGTGCATTGGTTTGCGCTGCGTTGTTGCGTTGCATCCGATGTGAACGCAGCTTTAAGCTAGCTTAAAGTGACCAGAGTACAGGGCCTACAACAAACTGTCACAGTGGTGGATTGAATCCGCTGAGCTGAACATTGATCGGTTGAACTGAATCATATTACTATGGTCAAACCAGATATAAAGCCTGTAGCACATACAGTAGTTCTAACATAACAGAATCACAACTTTTACGTCCATGCATCTGCTGATGATAGTGGTCCCAGCAACAGGGGCACTTTAATCAACATTACTCCGCCAAAAGCATTCAATAAGTCAAAAGTTGCGGGATAACCTCTATACGGCAATGTAAGTCAGCTGGCACTCAGTTGGGGATATCTTATTGAAATAATTATGCAGCCCCTGTTGCTTGGACCATAGCCGATTCTTGTCGGCGGCTAAGTGACGGCTTAACAATGCGCGCATCCACTGTCCGCATTAAAGCCGTACTGGCAAACACAACAAGCTAAAGCAGTGGCGTATTTTAAGGGGGATTGGGCGATGCCCTCCCCTTGCTAGGATCTAATTTTTTTAAAAGTAGACCAAGTCTTCTCTCTGCTTCCTGCATACACCGCGATAGGCCCCGAGGCAATATTATTTGCGAATGGGCTTGATACGAGATGTTAAAATAGCATCTCGTATCGTATCGTATCGTATTGATTTATTTAGTCCTACTATTTCACTATAATCACGTACGCACTTAGCCGGAATGACGTCAGATTATATCTCGTGGCTGTAACCTAACATGGCAAGTGGATTGAAATTTATTTCCTCTTTCCGGAATGTTTCAGGCCTAATAATGACACTAAATACCGTACGGCAGAAAAAGACGAAGCGATAATTATAGTGGCGTCTATTTGTGCCTGTTACTGTTGCGATGCTGATCTGTATACAGTGGAGTATATATTTACAGTGGTATGCTGATAACATACATGTAGAGGTGGGTACGCAACAAGCGAATGGTGCCGACTGCCGACCACAATACACCCCGACGTGCCTCGAGTCGTCAGATTGTAGCAGGTCGTCCCGGTGAATGCAAAAATAATAATGTTGAGGCCTTTTCTCGCAGAAATTTTAACTCTCCAAACAGCGCTACGGAGTGCACCAGAACACGCCATTTTCATTCAGAAAATTGACAATTTTTCTGGGAGGGGCACAGCCCCTTTTCCAGACCCCCAACGAGAGGGGAACACTCCTCCCGCATCCACCCGCCTCAGCGCCTACGACCCGCGCGCCTTCGGCGCTCGACCCTTGCCCCCTACAAAATCGTAGATACGCCACTGGGCTAAAGCACCGTGTCTCCGCCATCCATGAATCCCGAACATCCCGAGTAGTTCCATCTGCCTCAGGCCATTATTAAATTTCTAACTTAGCTCATCTCATCTTTGTCGATTCACAACTTTCACCGTCCTTTGCTCCCTCCCTCCTTCACTCCAGGCTTAAAACCGGTTTCGAAAATCCTTTCACCGACCAAGAAGAAACACGACACTAAATACGTCAGTCAAGGATATTCATCTCGAAAGTTATTATCGGGACAGGGACGAATAGAGAGACAGACGCACACGGCTGACCGATCGCTGTACACGGCCACTAAACCGGGTCGGTGATAACAGCGTGACGTAAGCTACCTTTGACTGATCGCCGGCGGCTGTGTGGCCGTAGTGAGCATCGTGGGACCGACGGGGTCGAGATTTCAGCGTTGCGCGAGCAGCGTCGAGCGCACTTTGTATGCCTGTCAGACAGCCATCGAACACATGCAACCGGACGACGACGCTAATTGAACGGCAGCATCTGCGAACAATGGCTTTTTGCAGCGCGCGCGCGCCTCTCATAGCGGCGAAAACGATCCTTCATGTCGCTGAAACCACCAACAGCAAACCAGTGACCAACGCTACGTCGTAAAACCACGCAGTCCGACGAATACAGACATAAACCGTGAATTTTGGTATCGGGTGTTCACCACGACTCAAGCCCGAAATCACAACAACCTGGACAGTACACATCACTTCAGAATGTTCTCATCAGGGTTGAGTTCCTGGGTGGACGCTGGACGCCCGGACCCCTGAACCCTCAGGTCAGCTAAGCCCCTTTTGAAGAGGCAGACAAAGTGAAGCACACGTGGCCTAGGGGCCTACAATTAAGTCGGGCATCACTCCGGCTTAGTTGTAGGCCACGGATGCTTTCTAATTATTAGGAGCTCATCGCGTGCTTACATTGAGACTTATTACTACAAACATCGCACTTTTTTTCGCGAGCCCGTGTGTATGTGTGTGTGTGCTGTTGGACACACCGGTGAGCCCTGCACAAACCGCTGAACCGATCGAGACGTAGTTCGAGCAACAGATTCCAGTGGTCACAAGGAACCATTAGCGCCACCTTGCGAATACGATTAAACGACTCGTGCGCGGCGGCGATGCGACCTTTTGTCAAATTGCTTTAAACACTTTGTGTCAACATAACATAGCTAACTAAATGTGCTACACTATATTTTTCGAATGCATGCAGACATATATGCGCATGGGTGGCATATATTGCATCGCGCGGTATAAACCCAAATTCCACTAGACGGGCCCGACCAGACTTTGTCGGAGAGCTGGGTCTAATAACTAAGGTCGTTTAATAATTAGAAAGCATCCGACCCGGGTTTCCGACCAGTCCGCGGACTTTGTCTGGTCGGGTCCAGTCTGGTCTAACCTAGTCAAAACCGTATCTGCGATACAGTTGAATATTTCAACTAGGTCGGGTCCGGTCCGTGTGTGGAATCTGGCACTAACAACGCAGAACGCTGGGCACTCACGATCGTCTTGCACGGTGTCGACGGGCAGACCGCTGCGTCCGGCGACGCTCACGTGGACTCCGTCTACCTTGACGCCGTGCCGCAGTACGAACACGATCAGTTCCTTGCCGTCGCCGCCGCGAACCCGTCGTCTCCCGTTCACGTCGTCGTCGTGCGCGCCTCCGGCCTCCCGCTGCCGACACGTCATCACGTACTTCCTGATTGTCGTTACTCCGCCGACGCCGTCTTCGCCCGGACAGTCGAGCAGCGAGCTGAAGAACGTCCGTAGTCGCCGGACCTCCGCGTCGTTGGCGCTGTTCTTCGCGGCTGCTGCTGGTTCTGAGTCGGTGCGCAGCGATGTTCTCACGCTGCGCAGCAGACGACGCTGCAGTCGCGTGACGTCGACGCGCCTCGGCGGCTCCCGGTCGTCGACGGTCGCGCGCACGTCGTCGGCGAGTTCGACGGCGGCGTCAGCGATCGCAGTCCGCAGTTGTCGCCACGTCACCACGCGCTCGTCGTCGTCGTCGTCAACGTCGCTGTGGTGACGGTCGCACGACGTCGACTCGGGGCCCGTGAACAGCTCATGAGTGACGCGCCGATGCAACTTCACCGCCGCCGACAAAACGCTCGGCTTAGCCGTCGGTCCGGCCGCCGACTTAGCACTACGTCGGCTGCCCGGAGTCAGCGATACGTGTGTCTCCGGCGGTACGCGGTCCCCGCACGGCGATCGTCGACTAACTGGCGGAAGAGATTTTGATCGAAGTCGCCAGCAGACCGCGCCGCCGGCAGGTGCGTGAGTGTCATCTTCGCGTTTGTCGTCGTCGATGTACGGGACAGAAGCTGGAGAGAGCGACGGCAGCAGATGGATCGCAGAGCCACCTTTATCAGCCGCTTCGTGCACGGGGTCTGTGGTAGCTCGGACGCTGGACGGCGGCAAAGAAGCAGGCCGACGCGACGCCGCTAACGAACTGTCACTCTCTTTCGCCATATCGCTGACGACAGCACACGCACTAGCCAGTGGAACGTGATCTGCCGTCGGTTTTGCGTTGTCGGTACGCAGCGTCAGCGGCACGCTTCGCTGCTTGGATTGCGTCTCGTCGTCGTCTTTTGCCGAAAGACTCGGTGGCAGTCGATCTGTCGTCACGTCGCAGCTCGTGCGCCGCAGTTCGTTCAGTTTGTCGTTGAACAGTCTTTCGACCACGTCGTCCGCATCCCCGACAAGCGCATCGACGCTGCTTTGCTGAAGGATCGTCGGCGATCTCTTTTCCGAGTCCTCGAGCGCTCGCTCCAGGACGTTTTCGAAGATAAACTCCCTCACGGTCGACCCTGCTCCTCGACTTCTGCTGCGGGAACTATTCCGCGGTGACGTTTTCTCGTCGGCGTCGTCGTCTTCGTCGCCGCCACTGCTGCTGCTGCTCGGGCCGCGGACCCACGAGGTCCGCGCCGCCGTCTGTCCTCCATCAGCGCGATCCATCAGCGACAGTTTCCAGCTGAGCAGCTCCTCCGGTCTCAGCGCGTCGTTGACCTTCACGATCCCGCGGCCACCCGGCTGTCTCGAGCCGTCCGGTCCTTCCGTCGGTTTCCTGCTCTGATCCCGTTCTCGTCCAGCCACGTCATCCGGCGACATCGACGGCAGCGTTCGACAGGAAATGGCTTCGTCGTTCGGAGAGTTCGTCGCCGCTCGGCCGACGAGATATCCCGAGTCCGTCTCCAGTTCGCGGCTGGCCGGTGATAACTGAAGTTCCGGCGGCGCCGTCATCGCCGTCGCTGTCGACGAGACGTTCGCTGTCCCCAGATGTTGACTGTTGTCGACGGTTCTGCCGCGACATTTCCGGCAGACGACCACCGTCATCGACTGCTGCTGGTCCTCCTGACCTTGCGGCTGTACCGTCAACGTCTCGTCGCCTGCTGGCGTCTTTCGAGACGTCGAAAAGTTACGCAGGAACTTGGTCGGTCGTCGGTTCTTCCAGACCCTGGACAGTTTGCTGGCGGCGGCGCCGATCAGCTCCGAGCCGCGCGATCGGCGTGCGTTCCCGGCGGTCGTCGGCGTCGTGGGCGGGGCGGGCAGCGTCTCGCTTCGCTGGACCGCGACGCCCTCGTCGTCACGACGCCGTGCGGCGGAGGCCACCGTGTTGGGGACCCAGACGCTGACGCCGTCCCAGCGGGGCCGAGAAACATCGCCCGCCGCTGCGTCATCAGCTCGCCTGGTCGTCGACCTCTCCAGACTCTTGCTTCTCGCGACCGGCGACCGCGAGCTCCTGAGTTCGCACGGCCCGTTGTCTGGCTGTGTCGGCGCGGTGTCAGTTAACCGGATACAGTAGCGATTTGTCGACTGGCGTGGCACACCAGTCGACTGATCCATACCTTCAGAGAAGTTGCGATCTTTGTGATTCCGATCTTTGTTGTACGTCAACGAACCGTGTTCCATCCTTACACACAAATCAGTGCAGTTGAGTTAGTTATAAGTAACTGCATGGGATTATTATAATCCGTCGGCTGTTCGCGATCGCTGATACATGCGTCAGTTTGATGTAAGCTGCGTACTCGATGCAACCGCTACGCGAGCGTGACGACATCTGCTGTATGAGTCAATAGCGAACATGCACACTAATGATACAGCTCAGCTGCGCTATGCAGTCACACGGGCTTAAGCTGCAGTCGCACGTGCGACTACGATTATAAATCGTAGGACGATACGAGTTCGCTACTACAAGCTGGCTCCATGTTTCGTAAGAAATATTAGCGATAAATGAAAAACGAAGACAGCAAAAGTCATCATCATCATCGTCGTCGTCGCGTAGCCGGGAGGGCCGTCGCGTCTTTCCACGGCCGTCTTTGCACGGTCGACAGCGCGCCTCCAGAGGTCTCCGACCGGACGGGTGGAGTCATTTCTTGTTCCGTGTACGACCAGGTGGGCGACGCCACATGCAGCCAGGAGGTCGGTTGAGTGATACGTTGATGTGGAGATGATTGAGTGCCATGTTTGCCGGTGTGTCGCCAAGTCGAGTCAAATGCCCAAATACCGAGATGCAAAACAAAGACAGCAAAAGTGGCAAGTTTATAACGAAATGTAAAGGCTACATAATCACAACCCCGAATGGACTATGACTCGAACGGCATTTCTTCGACTCTGCAAATCGTTTTTGCTTTCAGTTTTTCGTTATTTTGTTCTCTGTGGTGGTTCCGTTCAGTAGATTAAGCTGACTACGAAGCGTTAAGTTTCTAGCTAGGCCTCTATACGTTCTAACCTGAACGCAGTAGGCCTATAGCGTGTGGTTTGTACACGCAAGCTCGAAACTGTTATGCAAGACGCACGCCCACCTACCCCGACAAGCTGTTGTCTCGCTCAGTCGTGTTCAAATCAATACATCTCGATGTGTGATTTAGTGCAACACAAAACTGTTCGCAGTGGCTCGTCTCAACTGCCGGTCAGTCAATGCGAATAAATTGCATACTTTAAAATAGGCCTACTGGGTGATATGATTGAAGTTTTTTTAAATTACCCATGACTACGATACAACAGTATCACCTGATCTTTCTTCCAATGAAAGAGATAACACCAGAGGCAACAACTATAAATTGCAAAATCATTCTTTTCATTATGACTTACGAAAGCATCTTTTTCTGCACACATTGTAAATATTTGGAACAGCTTGCCTAATTCAGTCGTTGATGCTTGCACTGTGAATGCATTTAAAGCACGCTTAGATAAGTTTTGTCAGCACCAATTAGTGAAGTATGATTTTACAGACGATCTGACGAATACCGGAAATCGGTCAGAAGAAGTGATAAAGTGATATTGTTCGTTTATGACAGTATATAACTAGAGGGAAAGTACTCTCTTGAGAGTACAGATCCCCGCGAAAGCGAAATTCGCGCCCCTCCTCAACCCCTACCATACTTAATGCCC
>Ga0126326_1000585_pt1 | contig 10013 bp, 6 predicted proteins | sample InaspJWI67metaG_FD_94485 | JGI IMG/M metagenome (GOLD analysis project Ga0126326, IMG submission 94485) | Marine gutless worms symbiont microbial communities from Oahu, Hawaii - Inanidrilus sp. 1 OAHU.JWI-67 metaG | ecosystem: Host-associated > Annelida > Digestive system > Unclassified | place... | reverse complement strand
CAAAGAGGTCGTTAAAAGTTCCGACGTGGCCGGGAATCGAATCGAACGACGTACTTGTCAGAGACGTAACGCTAATAAATAAGTTATGTAGGCCTACAGCAGTATAGCTAATCACGGGTAAGCGGTAGAAGGAGCGGCTCGCGCGTCCACAGAGGAATAAGCACGACTGCACCCAATTAGGACCTGTACGACGTGGATGAAATGAAGCGCGAGCTGAGACGAGCATATTTGTTGATATACGACCACATCGGCTCAGCTTGGCTGGTTTGCATGTGGGCGCTGAAAATGCAGGACCTGAAAATGCGGGACCTTCTATGAGTGCGGCGAGCCTTTGTTGCGTCTGTATGGCTAAATGGACAGTTACTTCTTCAAAAGGAATAGGCGTAACACTGTCGTGGTTTTTTAATGAATACGCTGCTATTAAAGACATTTGTGCTTATGGACAATTTACGTGCATTCCGTTACAGTGCTTAAATAAAACACTTGCTTCTCTACTGTGATAATTTCAGCACATTCCGTAGTTTACTTTTCTTCAAATGTGAATGTATCACAAATGCAAGCATAGTTCACTATTACTCAAATTCCCCTAGAGATTACACTCAGAACATTATGATTTCGTAATTACCCACTAATTATATTGTGTACTTGCTTTCAGCAGCTTGTCCTCCAATTTCCGGTCATGTTTCTGTGGTCCCGCATTTTCAGGTCCTGCATTTTCAGTCCACCCGTTTGCACTGCAGGCCGGCGGCTGTAACAAGTGGCATGATGAGATCGCAAGCGATCATGCATGACGCCGCTCGCGCCGCCGCGGCTACATCGTCCTCGACTAACAGCCGACGTTGCGTTGCTTTACTTACTAGCAGTCTAGAAACGTTACAACTAATGCCCAGTTCACACCACCCGACTCGACGCGACGGTCTCGTCGCGTCGGTCAGGCGATGTGAACCGAATTCGCAACGACTCCAGACTCGGACAGAAAGCTTGAAAAATGAACATGTTTAAAATATTTGAAGACAGAATGACCTAGCCGCTCGACCGCCGCCACGACGCCTCCAGAGCCGGCCACAGCCTGAACCAGATTCCAATTCCGTATAGCCAATAAGGTATAGTTGATAGATGACGAATCGTTCAGACTGTTCGAGATCCCCGCAGACTGTCGCCGACTAAATTTACACCGCCGAACGCGACGCCACGCGCCAGTTTTGTCTCGTTGGGTCGGGCGGAGTGAATTGGGCATAATGGTCAAACTCCATTACATCGATTAGTCGCGGATTTGCTGAACAAGTTGTACAAGAACAAGTTGTACAGCAAATGCGCAATAAAGCCATAAATCGCGACCGGATGCTCGATAATTTGCCGACGGCACTTGACAATTCTCTCAGCGGACGGATCATATCCCTCAAGTCCACGCAGCGAGCCGGTGGATGATGCTGTTTGCGCGCTCTGCTACAGCTCCGACCTGCAGGCGTGCGTGCCGATAACTCCAAGACAGTGGCCAGACATTTGCCCCCGGACACCTGCCCCTGTTTACTCCGCCACTAGTAGTGGAGCGGAATATTGTGACGAGCGTGTCTGTCTGTTTGTCCGCGAGCATACCTCCGGAACTACATATCCAGTTTCACCAAATTGTTTGTGCATGTTACCTAACGCTGTGGCTTGATCCTTCTCTGGCGGCGTAATGATACGTTAACGTTATGTACTTCCAGTTCTATGGATACCATGTTTGCACGTGATGGCCGGAATAGGCGACGCGAAAACGGCGTATAGTCAAAGCGATTCGACAGGAGGCAGCACGAATTTGACGTACATACTCAAACTAACCCACCAGGAGGCAGCGTCGGACCGGGGACGGAGTCTGATAATAACCACTGCCTTGATAAGGTTTAGGGTTGCGGTAAGTGTTGTTGGGGTCAGGGTTGGGGATGAGGGTAAGGTTAGTGTTGAGTGAGTGAGTGAGTGAGCGAGTGTGTGGATTTGTATAGCGCATATTCGTTAAGAACCCCTAATAGTTTTGTTTGGGGGTTAGGATTATTTAACAACAGAGTTAGTGTTAGGGGTTCGGCTTAAGGGTTAGGATTAGGTCCGGAAGCAGCTGTCAGCGTTGGTAGTTTACGGGGGCAGTTGTCCGGGGAGCAAATGTCCGACGTTGCTCCGAGGCGTGGTCGATTACAGTACTTTGTCTCTGTCGGGCGGCTGCTATATACCGCCACAGCGGCGTCGTCGTGCCGGGTCCGTCCGCAGGTCATCGCCGTTCGCGGTCAGCTGCTCCCGCCGCCGCCGCCGCCGCCGTGGGCCGCCACGCTCCATTGGCTTCGACCGTCGCACAGCCGGCTAATGTGGGAATATCGTCGTCGTCGCCGGCGGCTGAGGAGGCGGAGGCAGTGTATCGTCCACGCGCCGCCGACTGGAACACCATCCCTCCCTCTCTCTCACCGTCGTCCGCTCGCTCGCTCCGGCGCTGCGTCAGCTACAGCGTTGACGGACGAGGCGACGATGACCGTCTGAAAGAGACAAAGTACTGCAATCGACTGAACGCAGGAGGAATGAAGGACATTTTGTCGTGGCGACGATGACCGCTTCCGTGCAAGGGTCGCGCGGCGGCCCGGCGCGCCCGGAAGCGCTTTCGTTTCTACTTCCGGAACTGTCTCGACCAGTTGATTGACTGCGTCCGTCGCGTTTAGCCGCATCGACTCGCGCCGCCGCAGCGCGCACGCACGCGCCGCGCGCTCGCGCGCCGCGGTATCTTTATGCGCGCAGCGGTGGCGGCCGACGACGTCTTTTGTGACGCAGGATGCGCCGCATCCGGGTGTCCTTCCAAGACGGGCGTCGTAAAGTTGCGCTGCAGTCTTTAGATTACATACAGTTTTGTCCACCGCAGCTTCACTGCCGCTGCAGTTTGAACTCGCAACTGTCGGCCGTGCAAACGCATTCAATGCGAGGTGGACAGCGAAATGAAATGATGCACGACACACTGACGGTTTATCGGATTCGCCGACGCATATCGCCGATTCGCTGCTACTTCGGCGGCATGATTTCGTCATTCGTGTCCGGACCGCTGCAATCGACTTCTTACGAAAAGACTCTTAATTCTCCGAGCTGACATTGTATCTGTCGACCGCGGCGCGGGACGTTACACGTCGCTCTGCTCGGCGCTCACCGACTCGCTCATCGCGTCTCGTTCGACGTCGTTGTCGCCGTCCCTCGAAGGAACGTCCCTCGCGCGCCGCCTCCCTTTGCAAGCCCCCGACAGCCGGTAGTCATTCAGTCGTTCACGACACAGCACCTCTTTCACCGGTTCTTGGTTTAACGTGCACTCAAATGTACAGTCCGAGTCCGGTATAGAACGCACGCGGTGCGGAAATGTCAGCTAACGCAACGCATCGCGAAGGGCGCGCTCAGCAGGCGACCAAGTCGTCCAGTCGACGCTCAATGTCGACGGCGGTGACCGGAAGCCACCACGACGGCGGCCGGTCGCGCGGTCACGACGCCGGCACGGCGGCTACCGTCTGGTCCACGGACGCCAGCCGGCACGGATGGTCGCGGTCGAGGTCCGCCGACGCGCGATCCGCCAGGTCCAGATGCCGTGGATGTGCCGGAGACATCGGCGAGTCGATGGAGACGCTGGAGGTGCGGCTGTTGTCGCCCGACTCCGGAGCGATCGTCTTCAGTCCGGAAAACGACTTGACGACGACGACGCTCAGAACCACACCGGACTGGCCCAACGAGGTCCGTTCATTTTGTCGTACTACCAGTGAAACCGTGCGCGTTTTGACGTTATAGATCGGCGGTAAATCCACATCTACACATCCACATTTTGTGGATTACTTGGCCCGTTTATTTATTTACTTACTCACTGCGTTAGTGAGCAAAGTACGTCTATTACAATCGGTCACGTGTCCGTCCGGTTCCACTTTCCTTTTGAATCAACTGACCTTTGACGGCGACTTTTTGCGTGTGTGGGTCGTGGTGGCAATTGAAAGTCGAGGTCAAGGTCAAGGTTAGGGTTGGGGTTAGGGAGAAAGCAATCGGTAACGTTCACGATAATGCGGTCGGTCTGACCCCGATCCTCTATCGAGCAGCATTCTATATTATTTTTTATTAAATTTTCTTGGGCCACATCGACCACACACAATGCACAGACGCGGTCCTTTCCTACACTTGTCATACGTATGTTGGGCACTGGACCCTCGAGTGATCAATGCAAAACGGTATTATGCTGTTTGGAGGAGCAGACTCGTGTGGAGCCAAGGAACCTTGTATTAGCTGGATCATGGAGACGCAGATGCTCCCAAGGAAAGGGCACATTTGAGGGGGACATGTGCACGTAAAGTATAGTGAATGTACGATGGCGGGTTGCGTTGGCGATACGGTCTTTAGCCAAATTACTTTGGATACTTATTTTTGTGTTATTATTTTATTCCATTGTCCATGTTCATTCTCACAGTACGTGGGACCTCTCTTCTCGAAATACTTATATGTTTGCATGCTTTTTTCACAGCAGCTTGTATTTTGTGCATACGTATGTACGAATGACTCGTAATTGTATTGGTCTAGATAGCATTAATTTACGACGATTTTCGCGAGTCCTGGCAGTGATCGCCATAAGTGATAAACGACATCATTCAGGTCAATACGTTGAGTGTGGTGAACAGTCAACCGACTGATGCTCGTTAGCATGATTCATTCGACAGTCGTAAACTACTGGTGATTACTGAAGACGGTTTTGTTAGGTATTTGGGGGACAGAAGCTGAGCCCAGAGGCAAAATTTGGGTAGGAGCGCCTTGTCAAATTATAGGCTATACAATATCTCGTACTCAGCGTATTGGTCTAGATAGCATTAAGCCTTACGGAGAGCGATTTACACAGTAACAGAAGGCACGAAGGAGGTTCGTCCGAATCTAGCGAACCCCTGGATCCGCTATTGGTTTACATTATGTGAGACGGTTGGTCAAACGGTGGGATCGGCCGTATGTAAAGACTCTTAACTGTTGGAACATTTCAGTGATGGTGTGCCGCTGTATCATCAGTACAGTGCTGAATCGACGTTATAATTTACTGTTCAAACAAATGCTTAGTAAAAAACGTACATGCAGCATAAAACAACCGAATAATACAACATAAACAACTAAGTCATACACATAACTCCGTTAGTTTGTTATTGCTGTGTGGCAGAGACACATTATGAAAGACGGAATTGCATGTCATAGGCCTATGGCAATCACAGTCATCAGTCAAAACATTAAAGTAATTACAGAAAACGAAACACAAGACATATGTAGCATACAACGAACGGCCATACTAGGGACGGTTATTACCAGGCCGCGTCGTATGCAAAGCATAAGAATGTGGACTGTTCTTACCGATGTTCCGCGGTCTGTGCGTCTCTCTGTGTCTGGTGGACACATTGGTGAGCCCTATAAAATGGCCCGTTTGGGATGCGGACTCGGATGTGCCCAATGAACCATGTAGTATGCGGGGGTTTGAGATTCACACAAGGGAACGGGTACTTTTGGGGAGGTGTACACGCCCAGACGTGTCGGCGGTCCACATATTCAACGTCATTCGCAAAGGGGCAGCAGCGATGCAGACTCTGGATACTAGTACTGTAGCAACTTTTTATTGTTATCGCCTAGCACCTGCATTTCAGCAAGCGTGACATTTGCAAAATAACAGACTGCAAGATGAACAATTTTACATATCATAGCATTTTACAGCTGAGCAGACGTAATCTGACGACTGCTGAGAGCCTGAGGCCAGTGATTAACTGACTGCATATAAGAAGAGATTGTGCACTTGTGAACCACTGACAACAGTACGTCAACTGAATACGCCAGTTCTAGAATACAGGCCTCGTGAGAAAGAAGTTCTATCGTTTAAAAGCTGTCTCCACAGTCGGCCGAAATTGCTAGCAGAACAGAGCGGGTAACGACTAAAACATATGCTTAGCCAACGGTTACTTAAAGTCTCGTTCACATCACGCGAACCAAACGGAACTCGAGTTCTAAACACGTACAAATCAACGGCTAACGTTCACTTGGCCATGAACTCGTGGTCGCTGTGTGCAGCCAATCAGTTCAAAGTGGGTCGACGTCACGTGACGCTGGACTGTGTAACTGACACTTGTGTAACTGGGTCGTACAATTCAGTTCGCGCGAAGTGAAGGCGTGGCTTAACAAGGCAGTCAAAGACCGTAGACTCTGCCCCCGGTGTTGCCACCTGGGAAGTTACTTTAGGCGCCCGAAAAGTAGTCCTGCGCGTCCGTTGGCCTGCACAGTTTATAGCCAAGCCCAAGGCTGTGTGTGCACTGCGCTTCAGCTGGGCGGCGACGTCGAGCAACTTTGGCTTATGAGCAAACATGACGTCTTCCATAAAACCGGAAGTACATAACGTATCACTACGCCACCAGAAGAGGATCGAGCCGAGCCACGACCATAGGTATCGTGCAGAAAAAAATTTGGTGAAGATCGGACGTGTAGTTTCGAAGATATCACGGACAGGGACAGACAAACACACACAGACACACATGCATAGACAGACAGACACGCTCATCACAGTACTCCGCTCCCCTACGGGGGCGGAGTAACTATCAATGTAGACTGAAATTTTGCACGAATAATCCGTCTAAATTTCATGCAGTATATCTAGAGTTTCCCTCTGTTACAGACTGTACAGTCGTTTACACGAGACATCAATGATTGTTGTTTCTTGTTACACAACCTGTTCTAGTCGTTTACACAGAAAAGAAAATGCAGAAATGCAGAACTGCAGGCACTGGACCAGCTGCTTTCAGTGCACTTTAAAATGAACTTTAACGCCGACGAACTTCACGCATCAACATTTAACAGTACCAACGTAATGAATTCATTACACGATTAGTCGTTATTTCTAATCTCGATGCTAAACGGATGGGCTGTGTTCGTGCATCCGGTTAGTCAGAAACTTCTGCTTTTTCTTTGTGTGGCATTCAAACAATGAAATACTGAAAATGCAGTTTCTCGCAAAAATCGCCATTGTCTAATAACAAATGCGCAAAGTGCCTGCAGTGTTAAAATACTTCCAATTAAGGTCTGCCAGGTTTGTTCACAGCATATGAACTGGACTGAACTAAACTGGAGTTCTGAACATTCACATCACATCAACCGACTAAGCACCAACCGTCCTAGTTTTTCTGCAGCCAATCATGTCGTGACGCTGACTCGTGTCGTGTAGATGGGTCGAGTTGTTGCAGGTCAGTTCAGTTCAGTTCAGTTCACGTGCTGTGTGCAAACCTTCACGTGATTGCGAGACTCGAGATCATCAAGAGCTGGCGTCGTCAGGGCACATCTGCTTGCGTATCGTTCGCAAGGACGCAACGACGACTTTCGGCGGCACTGTCAGCGTTCCGCGCGACTCGTTCTCCATCAGCACGTCGTTGTTAGTCCATCGCCGGTACGTGAGCCGGCGCCACGAAGCGATCGCCTCGAAGTGCTCGCTGGCCGACCACATCACGTTGGGCGCCAGTTCGAGCAGGGCGGCGCCGCGCGGCAGGAAGACGGCGTGCGTGAGTCCGGCGCCGTGGACGCCGACGAGGATGTCGGACGACACGACCAGGCGCAGCTGGTCGCGCATCGGCAGCGCGTCGATTTGGACGCCGAGCACCGCGCCTCCGAGCTCGGGCACCTGCTGGCGCACCGACTCGATGAGCCGCGCCTCGTTGCCGATCTTGCGCACGACGAACCCACTCGGGTTGCGCGGGTGAGCGACGTAGTCGCGTCGGAAGATGAACAGAACGGACAGCTTGGCGCAGTCCACTCGCCGATCGGCGTCCACGTCGAAACTCGACAGAAAGAAGCTTCGGAATTCCTCGAACAGCGGCGGACACGGACTCATAAAGATCTTCATCGGACTGCTGTAGCCGACGATGCTCCAGACTAGTCGTCGGAAGCGGCTCTTGGACGGGAGCGCGGACAGTCGAACGGTCGAGTTGAACAGCTGGGGCCAGACCGGGTCCAGAGATCCGTACGGATGAGCGTCGAATATCAGGATGTTGGTCTGCGCCGGGGTTTGGCCGAAGAACTGCATCACGAGGAAGGCGTTGTACCAGTCGGTCATGGTGTGGTAGAGGTTCACGTACTCGTAGCGCTGAACGACGACCGTAAACTCGTCCACCGGGTACGCGTCGATGCCGGCCACATCGCGACCGGTCTTCAGCGAGCCCATCCACGAGTTGAGATGCCTGTTCTCGAAGTTGAAGGAGTAGGGCTGGAAGTCGGCGCAAGGAAGCTGGAAGCAGCCGTCGTCGGCGGCGCAGTACTCGACGGCCTCGTCTTGGTTGACGACAGCGCTGATGGGCTCGCCTCCGCGCCGCTCACACCGGCAGTGTTCAGTATCGACCACGACGCTCTTCAGCAGCGCAAACTCCTGCCCGTAGCCGATCAGTCGCCCGGAACAGGTGCGCTGAGCGGACGAGATCCACTGCTGGAACTCGCTCGGGACGCTCTCCTTGTGGTAGTAGAGGGACGTGGAGCGGCGAGGTGGAGGGGCACCGGGGCTGCGACGGAAGCGACGACGACGCCCGGCGACCTGTGGGCTCTCCGTCGGCAACAATCCGCCGGCAACTGTCCAAGTGCCGTCATGAGCTCGATCATCGTCCTCGCGGCCGTTCGCTGCCGGCCACTGCAGCACGTAGAAACTTATCCCGGCCGCCACTAGAAGTATCATGAGACAGGCGTAGATTCGCGAGGTGGATCTCAGCATCAGCCGACAACTCCATGTACGCATTATCGCAGCGACTTCTCAGCCGCCAAACTCTGTATACACGCACTCAAGCCATTCACAAGTAGTAAAACTTACGAAAAGCTGCTATACCGATGGCAGCCAGAAGCCGCTTCTCCGCACCGCACTAATCGACCCATCATATTCGCCAGTTGGCGCCAATGTGCACCTCTCCCATCATGCTTACTTGGGCCCACGCGAGTCTGCCCCTGTAAACGCCATCTCGATCGGTTCGGCCGTTTTTGCAGGGCATGTGGTCGTGCATCACCTGCACATAGACAGACAGGCCGCCAAACGCCAAGAAAGCGCAGATCAGGCCGCGTCGCATGCATAGCATAGATGCGGCCTATTGCTACAGACGAAGTGGCGTGGTCTGTCTGCGTCTGTCGGTGTGTTGGTTGCGACCGTGAGCCCTGCGAAACGGCTGAACCGATCGAAACGCGGTATGGGGGCAGATTTGCGTGGGCCCAAGTTTTGACGTACAAGGAGCAACTTAAAGGTGGACAAGTTGCTACAGTAATGGTAGCGAAGGATCGCATCGCCGCCGTTACACAAACCTTTCTCCTGGTGTACCATCGTATCTCCCTATAGTTTTCAATGGGTAATTGGTCGCCTCCAAAGTGCACCTTCCCATCTAGCAGGCCTACATGGTTGTTTAAGCCCACACCAGTCGACACTGTACATTCCAGTCGACATGTCGACCAGTTCGTCCATTTCGCAGAGTTTACGGTCGGGAAAAATAGACACACAAACGGACATATACATGTCATACACACAGACAACGCCACTCCGTCTGTAGCAATAGGCCGCATCTAGCTACTGCTGCGATGCAGCCTAAGAATATACAAGAAACGATCAAACACAAGATAATGTCGACAGCAGTGTGAGACTCGTCTACTGAGTTGTCAATCATTACACGGTAGGCCTACATACTAAAACGCGGCCGTCCGGTGCTGGAAAGCGGCACTTTTGGGACTTGTCAACGAAAGTACAAGACTATGTTGATATAATACTGAAGTCATTTTTCACAGGAAAATGCCATACACAGCTGTTACGGGTGTGTAAAGTCTACGGATGGTTGGGGAAAATGGCACTTTCCGTGCGTTTATGGCTAACGAAACGAAACATAAAGAAGGATCACAATATACATAATTTTCATGCCTGTTTCTGTCATTTTTCACTGTGTACCCACGGAAAATGCCACTTTTGCTCCTACCACCGGTAGACTTAACACGCCCATAACAGCTCTGTATTGCAT
>Ga0126326_1000583_pt1 | contig 10025 bp, 9 predicted proteins | sample InaspJWI67metaG_FD_94485 | JGI IMG/M metagenome (GOLD analysis project Ga0126326, IMG submission 94485) | Marine gutless worms symbiont microbial communities from Oahu, Hawaii - Inanidrilus sp. 1 OAHU.JWI-67 metaG | ecosystem: Host-associated > Annelida > Digestive system > Unclassified | place... | reverse complement strand
TGGGCTCTCGCAGTTCACGGGCATCTTTGTGTGAAAACTGGAAATCGTGCTCTCCGCCGCTTCGCATGCCAGTACAAGCCAAGCAATCATCAGCTGCAGCGTCCCGATCTCGCCAAACCTAAAGCCAAAACAACGAAAAATCGAAAACAAGCCTATATCTTGTGTTACTCATGCAACATGCAGGCTAGGGCCTTTCACCGTATCAGCCATCGGCCTCGGCTGCATGAATGTGTCGATGGGTTACGGCCCGCGAATCGCCGACGCCGATGCGGGCCGGTTGTTCAACGCCGCGCTCGACCGGGGTTATAGCTTTCTCGACACCGCGTCGCTGTACGGTCTCGGGCACAATGAAAGCCTGATCGGTACCTACCTGAGTTCGCGCCGCGACGAATACGTACTGGCGAGCAAATGCGGCTTTTCACGCACCGGGGAAGGCAAGACGGTAATGGACGGTCGTCCCGCGGTCTTGCAGAAAACCTGCGAGGACAGCCTGCGTCGGCTCGATACCGACGTTATCGACCTCTACTACCTGCACCGTATCGATCCGCAGGTGCCGGTCGAGGAAAGCGTCGGCGCACTGGCGCAACTGGTGACGCAGGGCAAAATTAAAACCATCGGCTTGTCCGAGATCTGCGCCGACAGCCTGCGGCGCGCGCACGCGGTGCATCCGATCACCGCGGTGCAATCCGAATATTCGTTGTGGATGCAATCCGAATATTCGTTGTGGACGCGCACGCCCGAGCGTAAAGTGCTCAAGACCTGCGTCGAGCTGGGAATTGGTTTCGTACCTTTTTCGCCGCTGGCGCGCCAGTTTTTGACCGGTAAGTCACCCGATGTTACGGCCGTGCTGGAAGACGATATCCGCGCGACCATCGCGCGCCCTCGCTTCGAGCCGGAGAATTTCGCGCATAACCGGAAATTGCTCGGGCCCTTTGGCAAAATCGCCGAATCTAACGGCTGTACCAGGGCGCAACTGGCGCTGGCCTGGCTGCTGGCGCAGGGCGATCACATCATTCCGATCCCCGGCACCAAGCACATGGAGTGGATGCTCGAAAACGCCGGCGGCGACGCGGTCTCGCTGGATGCGGCGACGGTAGCCGAACTCGATGCGTTAATCAACGAAGATACGGTCGCGGGTTATCGCTATACCGACGCGCTGATGGCGTCGACCGATTCCGAGAAAGACTGGCCGAGGGCTATTTGATCGGGTGGTTAACCCATGCCGATGCTAATCCTAGTCATTTGATACGCTTCGCTCCCTTCGAGGGGGACAGGGCAAGCGCCGGGGAGGATCTGTGCGAAAATCTAGCGAAGTGGGCGGCGCTTGGACTGTCCCCGAGAATCCAAACTTTGGGAAGACCTAGGTCAGAACCCGGCTTTCGAAAAGAATGTGCGCAGCAACATCCTCGCCGCCCGGGACGCTACTCTTCGATGCAATACAGCGGGCGCATTTCGTCGCAGGTAAATCCGTTTGCATTTACCCACTGGGAAGAGAAGATTGTGCTGGTGTCTCCGGTTGAGCCGGCCACCGTGTTATTGCCGACCGTCCAGTCGGTGCAGGTCAAGGCGATACCCGAACTGCCACCGCTCGGGTTGGTCCCGGTCCAGGGTCCCTGCATCGCTGCCAGGGTCGCTCCATTTTGATCGACATTGATCGGGCTTTCGAGGTTGATATTCCAGAACCGGTCGCCGGAGGAAGCCACGTCTATCCTGCCGGCCGCGGCCATCATGTAAACCGCCCCATCGATGTCCAACCTGGAAAACGCACTCTCGGTCGAACTGGACATCACCGCCCGATAACTGCCGCTGATGCCGGCAAGCCCGGCGACGGTGGTGCAAATCGTATCCGCGCCATTCAATCCGCCCAGGTCGCCATCGTAACTCGAGCTGGTGACAAAAATACGGTGGCTGGTACTAGCCTTCCCGTCACTGCTGCTGCCACAGGCACTCAAAACCATGGCGAGCCCGATCGGAATAAGTAGCTTCGAACAGGTGCTAAAAGTCGACATAGCGACCTCATCTTTCAATAAAGATTTTGAAATTCGATTTCGTGTTTCGAATTATAGGCAAGAAAATCGCAGCCGTTTGAAACTTCGCGCGACTGCTCTCGCTGCAGGCGCAGCGTTTACCGGCTCAATCTTGACCGTAGCGCGCGTGATAGGCGCCGAACAGGTCGGCTTCGCTGGGCTTGTCTTCGGCCACCGTGGTGACCAGGTGGGTAACGTTGATAAAATGTCTGTAGCTCAGGTTTTCGCTGATGCTGTTACCGCCCCAGGTGCCGCAGCCCATGCTAAGCGTGAAATTCAGCGCATTGTTAAAGCTGCCGCCGTTGCCGAAAGTATGCGCTTGGTTGACCAGCACGCGCACGACGTCGATTTCCTCGGCCAGCCGCAGCGGGTGATCGAGGTGGCGGGTATGGATGCCGCAGGAATGCCCGCGCCCCTGTACCTCGAGAATACCGGTGACCAACTCGACCGCGTGGTCGAAGTCGCGCGCCCGGTAAACCGTCAGCAGCAGCGATAGCTTCTCGCCGGCAAATTCGGATTCCGGATCGAAATCTTCCTCCACCAGGAAAAAACGCGCCGCTTGGACCGATGCGTCGAGGCCGAGACGCGCGGCAAACACGTCGGCGTCTTTCGCGATCAAATCGCGCTCGAGCTTGCCGTCGAGCCAGAGCTTGTCCCTGATCAATTCCCGCTCCGCGGCGCTGCAACGGTATGCCCCGACATTCTTAAGCGCGGTCATCGCTTCTTCGTAGCGGTCCTCGAGAATGATCAGCGAGTTTTCCGACGAGCAGGAAGTCGAGTTGTCGAAGGTTTTCGAGGCCCGGATTTTCTGCGCCGCATCGTTGAGATCGGCATTGCTATCGATAATCACCGGCACATTGCCGGCGCCGACGCCAATCGCGGGAGTGCCGCTGCTATAGGCGGCGCGCACGTTGTTTTGCGAGCCGGTGGCGACAATCAAATCGGCCTGCTCCATCAGCAGCCGCGTCATTTCGCGCGACACCGGCTGCGGTAAAATCTGCACCAGATCCGCGGGTGCGCCGACTTTTTGCAGCGCGCCACGCATCAGCTCGACCGTGGCCCGGGTACTGCGCCAGCCTGCCGGTGACGGCGCGATGACAATCGCGTTGGCGCCCTTGAGCGCCATCATGGATTTATTCACCGGGGTTGCAGACGGGTTGGTCGACGGCGTTATCGCGGCGACCACACCGACCGGCTTGCCGTACTTGATGACGCCGTGCCCGGTGTCGTTTTCAATGACGCCCACCGTGCGCACCCGCATCAGATCTCGCAGGGTGCCAAAGGTTTTACGCTGGTTTTTGACGATCTTGTCGTTGACATTACCGATGCCGGTATCTTCGACCGCGAGTTCGGCCAGGCGCTGCGCATTTTCGGGTTTGTACAATGACCAGGCAACCGCGGTCACGACTTCATCCACCCGCGCCTGATCGGCAGCGGCGAATTGCCGCAGCGCAGCCTGCGCGCGCTCGATCAACTGCGCCACGCACGCTTTTTCGGCGGCGCTAGCATTTGCCGCTGCGGAAGCTGCCGGTTCGGCCATGTCGACTACCCGGGTATCAATGGAAGGCGCAATTTTAACCGCTGGAAATCCGAATTCAAATGCCTCGCGCAAATCGGATCGGAATCTCGTTTGACGGAACCGACTTGAAGCTCAGCGCCGATTGGTATTCGGGCTTAAGGCCTACCTTCGGGTCCCAGATTCTATCCCAGACCGGACGCAACCGGCTCCAATCGCGCTCGGCCTCGAGTTGTGCGGGCACGCTGGGTCGGGAATGCGGGTTTCCGATTTCTCCGACCTTGAACTGGTACACGTAACTGGGCTCGGAGCCCATCCTCAGGTCGCTGATGACGATGTCCCCCTGACGCTCGGAGACCGCGTAAAATCCGCGGCTAAACCACTGCAGCCGCCGCACCGGCCAGTGCTCGGCAATATCCGTCAGCAAGTCCTCGCGGCTCGGATAATAGCTGAATCGGATATCATTAGCGGCATCCAACAGCGAGTAATAGGCTTCGTAGTAACCGGCCTCGTCCCTGACAACCGCGCGCCACAGCAATGTGTTGAACGGCGCCGGCGTGCTGAATACAGCCCGGTGCTCGATCCCTTGCGCGCGTAAGTTCCGTTCGATGTGATGCCCGACAATGGTCTTTGCAACCAGCGTCCAAGCCAAATAAATCGAACTCAGGATCAAGCCGTAACGATTGATCAAGTGCCCGCGGTCGCTTTGCCGCGTCATAACCAGCGCGGCGATGACACCGATTACCAGCGGCAGGGTATAGGCCGGGTCGATGATAAAAATCGTCGACAGCGACACCGGCGTATCCGACAAGGGCCAGAATATTTGGGTCCCGTAGGCGGTCAGGCTGTCGAGTAGCACATGGGTCGTAAAAACCAGGTATATGGTCAGCAACCAGCGCTTGTGCAAAGCCCGGGTGTCGGCATGCAGTCGCGTAATTAGCCACACCAGCAGCGGCGTCATAAGCGCGAGCACAAACAACGAATGGCTCGCCGACCGATGGTAGGTAAAATCCCTGACCACATCGCCCAACGGCAGGTACACATCGAGATCCGGCAGGGTACCCGCGATCGCGCCCCACAGCAGGGCCCGATTGCCTATCCGGCGTCCTAGCGTCGCCTCGGCAACCGCCGCGCCGAGCGTTAATTGAGTGACTGAATCCATTCGGGCTTATCGTCTGATAACTGTCATCGAGTCAAATACGCATAGTTTATCGATTCGGATTGCCGTCAAGCCGCCGCCTATCGACCCCGGACGGTGGCATCAGCGGCGCATTTTCAGGCAAACCAGTGCACCATGGTCGTCAAACTCAAGCCTCCGGCCAGCACCCCTGCCACCAGCCGGCGCCGGCACAGATAATAAGCGCCAAAGGCAATCCCGAGCGCGGCGACACGCAACGGCAGCGATACGTTTGCCAGTTCGCTCTCGGGCAAGAGGATCATGCGCAACACCAGCCCCGCCACCATCGCATAGGAAACACAGGTAATCCACTGGAAAAATTCGCCGCGGGCGTCGATGCGCTTGACCACGACGACGCCGAGCACTCGCCAGACCAGGGTCGCCGCGCCGCAGCCAAGCAGGATCCACCACAAGCTCTCAGTCTGCATGTCGCTTAGGCCGGAACTTGCCGGCGGCGAAGCCGAGGCTGCCACCGATTATGCCGGTAATCAGCAAATCGACCGATGGCAACAGGATATGTGCTGCCGGTATCGTCACGCAGCCGATTAGCATCGACAGGCGTTCCGCGCGCCCCGGCACCGCGGCCAGCACCAGCGCGAAAAACAGCGGGCTGATAAATATCAGGCCCAGCAATATGCTCGCGGGCAACAGCACCGCGCCGTGGTAACCCATCAGGGTTCCCGCGACCGCGGCCAGCAAAATCGAACTCGCGAACGTCAGGTAGTAGCGGCGGCGGAATCGCGGCTCGATTTCGGGAAACCGGCGCAGGCACATGGCCCATGAATTGATCGACAACAACTGCGCGTCGAGCAGCATGCCGCTCAGGCTCGAGCGCGCGCGCGACATCGCCGGCACGAACGACACCACCATCGGCAGGAATCGCGCGTTGGCGAGCGAACAGGCGCATACGATAGCGACCAAACCCTGCCCGGTCCGACCAAACCCTGCCCGGTCGCGGTCAGTTCGACCATTGCCAGTTGGCCCGGCAGGCCCCAGATCAATACCGTCGCCAGCGCTGCCATTTCGGCGCCGAAACCGGCCCCGCGCGCGAGCGAGCCGAACCCCATCATGGTAAACAACAGGATAAAAGCCGGCAGGGAAAACGCGTCGTACAGCGCCTTACGCATGACCTCGCCAGTGCCGCCTATCATCATCGCCCGGCTAACACCTTGCCTACAAAACCAGCAGCCAGGCGCTGACGCTGAAGACCGACAATATTGTCGACAGCAACACGGTACTGGCCGCCGCATCCAGGCCGCGATTGTACATGCTCGCGAACAGATAGGCGTTCAGCCCGGGCGCCATCGCCGCCATTAACACCATCGAACGAGTCGTGCCTTCGGGCAGCTGCAGCAAGCGGCCGAGCAGTAAGCTGATTGCCGGTTGCACGATCAGCGATAAAAACGATATCAGACCGGCCTCTCCCAGGGATTTTGACAGCGAATAGCGGGTTAAAACGCCGCCCAGCGCAAACAGCGCCAGCGGCAAGGATGCCCGCGCCAGCAAATCCACCGCGGCCGCTAGCGGACCCGGCAATGCCAACCCGCTCAAATTAACGGCAAATCCGAGGCCGATGCCGATCATCAAGCTGTTGCGAAACATTGCCTGTACGACGATGCGCGCGGTTTCCGCCGCGCTGCGGCCGTCCGCGCGCAGCATTTCCATCGCGCTTATCCCAATCAGGTAACAAATCGGGGCATTTACCGATACCAGGGCAAAATTAGGCGCCAGGCTGTCCGTGCCCCAGGCGCGTTCCGAAATCGGTAAACCCAGCAACACCAGATTGGAAAACAGGGCGGCGAAAGCGACGCCGACCGCTTCTCCCGGGCGGCGTTTGAAATAGCTTTTGACGACGACAAAGCTTATGACGAAACTCGCGATCGCGGCAGCGTAATAGGCCAGCAGCATGCGCCAGTCGAAAGCGCTAACCAAATCGATGCTCGAGGTCGCACGAAACAACAGGCAAGGGATCGCGATTTGGATCGCGAATTTCATCAACTGATCGATGGGTTCGTCGCTAAAAACGCCGCTTCTAACCGCCAGGTAGCCCGCACCGACGACGAAAAACACCGGGGCGACGATATCGAGAATATCAAACAGCACCGGATATTCCGGCCTGTCGCGAATATCTACACCCCACAATCCCGCTTGTGGCCCGAACTTGCACCATAGTGAACTACCCAGCCTTTGAGTTGTTATTGCATCGACGCTTTACGCGCGCGCTCGGCATCGAGCAAGGCGCGCTTGCGCTCGAGCCCCCAGCGATATCCCCCCAGCCCGCCGTCGCCGCGTAAGATCCGGTGGCAAGGCACCAACACCGCGATCCGGTTCGCGCCACAGGCGGAGGCCGCCGCCCGCACCGCTTTGGGTTTGTCGATCGCTTGGGCCACCTCGGAGTAACTAATCACGTCGCCGTCCTGCAAGCTCAGCAAAAACTCCCAGACCTTGATCTGAAATGCGGTACCTCTAAGATCCAGCGGCAACTCCGGGCGCGGCTGCTTATTCTGTATGTAGCCGTTTAGCGCGTCAATCCAGAGGTCGAGCTGGCGCGAACCGGCGCCACCGGATTGCCGCAGTTCAGCCTGAGGAAACTCGCCTTGCAGCTGTGCGAGCAGCGCGGCGCGATCGTCACCGAACTGGGCGAAACAAACCCCGCGATCGGTGGCCGCCATCAGGATCGGTCCGAGCACGGTATCGCGACAGGCCCAGGAAATACGCTCGCCCTTGCCGCCGTCGCGATAGCTTTTCGGGGTCATGCCGATGTTATGCATGGTTTGACCGTATACCCGGCTGGTGGAGCCGTAACCCGATGCGAAAATTGCCTCGGTGATATCGGCGCCATCGCGCAGCAATTGCTTGAAACGCTCGCTGCGCGCGGCCTGTTGAAACTTTTTCGGCGACACGCCGAAGATTGATTTAAACACTCGTTGCATGCGCGACGGCGACAGATGCACGCGCGCGGCCAAGGTCTTCAAGGTTAAACCGGTGTCGGCGTTATCCGCGATAAATCTCGCTAGGCCGACAAATTTTTGCAGGGTTTTGTCGCTTTGCTGTGACATGGTTTAAATCATACTCCGCTTTGTTGCTAGGCGCTTAAGTTAGCGCGGCGAAGCTCGGATTACTCTCCGATTATTGCTGTCAAGCCTTGGCGCGGAATTTCGGGTTTAGCATTGCCTTGGCGCGCAAGCGGGATCTCGGCGCCGTGCCAACCGAGGCGCGACCGAAACCCGTCTCTCGTGGCGACGCTTATCTTAAGCTTGTAAACAAGCCGTCACGGCCCGGTTCTTCCTGTTCGTAAAAGGCTTTAACGCTGCCGTCTGCCAGCACCTCCATGACGATACGCAGCGGCAACGCGGCATTATAATATGCCGGGACCTGGGGATTCAGGGTATCGGATCGCTGACGGCCGTCGGGGTGGGTCCAACTTAGTTGGATTCCCTGTTGCAGATAGCGGCGCTTACCGAAGCGGTCATCGCACACCGCGAAATTTGCGACTTCCTCGCAAATCAGCGAATTCGGATAAGCGGATACCGTCAGGTCGACATCCTGGATTGTGGCGCCGGTGAGATTGACCACCTGCAGCTCGTTGAAATAATAGCTCGGATTGTAGCCGGTCACGCAGGCACTTAAAAATCCACCTGCCAACAGAACGATAATCTTTTTCATGGTTTTTCTCTGTCGATTTATAGCGATATACGTTGGACCACCGACAATGGATTTGGTTTTTGCAAATTAGGGACGCTCCGAACAATTCTCCCGAATTGTCGGGGCACGGAGTAATGAAAATGCGATTTTCGTTGCTCCGTCATTTTTCAATGACGGCACATCCCTGTGCCGCGGAAACTCTGGATGAAAGAGTTTTCTTAGCATTACTCGATTTCATAACCCGCTTCAATTAGCAAGCTGCGGGCGTAAATCACCGGCAGGCCGAAGTTGGAACCGCCGTATTCCGGGATAATGGCGGTATTGATCGCAACCGCCTCGCCGTTGATATCGAGTACCGGCCCGCCGCTGCCGCCATGCGTCGTTTCGGCGTCATAGACCACGGTCGAGGCTGACAATTGACCGACTATGCCGCGGCTTGCCAGCGGTCGAATGAAGCGCGCTTTCGACAGGCGCTCGGCAACCTCCCAAAATCCGAGACTATCGTCCTGCTGTAATTCAGCGAGAAAACTGTCCCCGGTTTGCGCCAACATGGCCCGCAATCCGGTCGGATAACCCATGACGATCACTTCATCGCCGGGCTGCAGCGATCGGCTGCTGAGTTTGAGATAAGGCAGATCGTCGATAACTTCGCTACAGGTCAACAACGCTAAATCGGTGTCCTCGCTCACTATTTGCAAATCCACCGGAAATGCGTCCTCGATGCCCGGCACATAACCCAGAAAACGAGTAATTACGGGCTCAAGTCCCTGCATCGCCAATTCCTCGAGACCTGGATCGTCTTCCCACGGCAGGGCGACGTGTCGATTGGTCAACAGCGCCCCATCGCCATGCACCAAAAAGGCGGTACCGGTAAATTCGCGCCGTGCGATTTCACCCTCGCCCTCGAGGGTTAACAGCGGCTGCCCCCGCAGAGAAAACAACGGCTGCCCGGCCACATCGGTTTGGTATCGCAGCATATGCTGCGATTCGATGTCGCGATAGCCATAGGAGCCCTGTAGAAATACGATGGATCGCGTCGCCTCGGCAATGACGCGGGTGCTCGCCGCGCTGCGCTTTTCCAGTACCTCCAGCCTTTGTGCGGCAGCGCTCAAGGAGTGCCGCAACTCCTGGCGCAAGCGGATCAGGTCCGCGGGGCGCAGTGCTTCTTCGCTGGTACGGGTCAGGCTGCGGGCGAACTTTTCAATTTGATGCGCGCTGGTTTCCGCCTGTTTTTGCAGCAGGATTGCGGCGCGATATTGCTGGTATGCGATGACGCCTAGAATCACTAATGCAAGGATGACCGTTAGCCGAAACAACAGGGTGGTTTCGAACGCAAAATCGCGCGAAAAATCGCTTAAGGCCCGCTGCAACCGTGCGATTCGCGGTCGGCGGCTCACGCGGGTGTAGTCGATCGCATCGTCGAGCATATCGCCCAGCGAGCGTCTGACCCGATCGCCCTGGCGATGCATACGGTAACGCGACAATGGTCCCTTATCGCCGAATTCGATCAGATCACGCTGTTGCAGCTGCTTCGATTCGACCAGCTCGCCGTTTATCCACAAGGGCGTGGCCGCTAGCGCTTCAATCTCATAGCTGGCGCCGGAACGATGCAGGCGCGCCACGACACCGTTCTCCAACGGATTAACGCCGGCGGCGGCGA
>Ga0126326_1000582_pt1 | contig 10029 bp, 7 predicted proteins | sample InaspJWI67metaG_FD_94485 | JGI IMG/M metagenome (GOLD analysis project Ga0126326, IMG submission 94485) | Marine gutless worms symbiont microbial communities from Oahu, Hawaii - Inanidrilus sp. 1 OAHU.JWI-67 metaG | ecosystem: Host-associated > Annelida > Digestive system > Unclassified | place... | reverse complement strand
GTTCAAGCCCATCATTTGACGCCAGGAATCGATGTTTTTCTGGGTCATATCGGTCCAGAAGGCCATCGGATTGTGACGCGTCATACCTTCTACGGCCTTACCAAATTCCCGCTGTTGCTGCTGGAAGAAATTCATTCCCTGGCCGATAAAATCGGAAAATCCAAGATGAGTGCCGGCGTTGTAGAAGCGGATGAAGCGCTCCAGATTATCGTTCGAGAATAGCGGATTGGTCTCCGACTCCTGCTCGAAAATAATCTGCAGCAGGATGCTGCGGGTGATGTCTTCTTCGCTTTTCTTGTCGATCACGACAAAGGGAATTTCTTCGAGTACCAGGCCGCGGATTTCCTGCAAGGTCACGTACTGGCTTTTCTCGGTATCGTAAAGCCGCCGATTGGGATATTTCTTGATGATTCTGGGATTTGTCTCTTCACTCACTGCGCGTTTCCCGCCTGTATTAAATGGGCAAGTGTAACCTATTTTTCTTTGGGTACTCTTCCCATCATTTTTCTTTGGGTACTCTTCCCATCAGATAAAACTCGTCATTGGTGCGCATACTCGACATGTTGACCAGCCGGTTCGACAATCCGAAGAATGCACTAATCGCGCCGATGTCCCAGATGTCACCTTCGTCAAAGCCGAATTCTCGCAGGCGTCGGTGATCGTCGTCATTTATGGTCTCCGCCTCGCGCGCCACCTTGAGTGCATAATCAAGCATGACCTTTTGCCGTTCCGAGATGTCGGCCTTGCGGTAATTGGAGGCTAACTGGTCGGCAATGTAGGGGTTTTTGGCGCGAATCCGCAAAATTGCACCATGCGCGATGACGCAGTACTGGCATTGGTTGCGCGCCGAGGTCGCGACTACGATCATTTCGCGTTCGGCCTTGTCCAATCCCGGGGACTCCTTTTCCATCAGCGCGTCGTGATAGGTAAAGAAAGCTCGAAACTCGTCGGGACGCCAGGCCAGCGCAAGGAAAACATTGGGTATAAAACCGGATTTCTCGGCAACGGCTTCAATGCGCTCGCGCACGTCCTCGGGCAAGCTCTCGAGTCGGGGTATCGGGAATCGACTGATGGGGTTCGGGTTCAAGGGAGACCTCGTAAAATCGCGATTATGGGGTATTCAACTTTAATTTAGTTGATAATCCTGGGCAATCGAATTGATCCGGATACCTTGCTGATTGGTTCGGCTGAATCTGCCAGGCCGGACTTGAGGCGAATCTGGAATTAGGGAAAACAGGGGGAAATACCTGTGTATTATTCCCGAACTACCCTGAGTACCTCGCTTTGCGGTTCCGGTATCAAACCACGCCAGATGGTTTCGACTAGCTCGCTATAAAACTCGGGCAATGGCCGGTCGATGAGGCCGTCGAGCCGCAAGTGAATCATGCGAATCGTGCCGCCGAAAACGCTGGAAGTAATAATCCAATTGTCGCCCTCGCATATCTCGCCGTTGTCCACTCCCCATGCGACAATTTCGCGCATGGTGCGAAATGGCGCGGCGCTGCAGGCTGGCTTTTCTTCGGGCAGAAATTCGCGGTGCTTTGCATGTAACATGAATTCGACTATTTCGCGCCGGCTTTCGGTATATTCGAACAGCACCCTGATGATCTCGTTGCAACGGCCGACATTGGTCAATTCCATCGATATAACATCGTCGATCATCTCCTCGAATTCATTGAGTAAATGATAATAAAGTGCACGCGCGACACCTTCCTTACCGCCGAAGTGATTGTAAATCGACCCGATGCTGACGTTTGCCTTGCGCTGGATATCGTGCACCGACACATTATGAAACCCGCGCCGCACGAAAAGATTGAGTGCGGCCGTCAGGATGCGGCAATCCAGGGATTCTTGCGCGAGTTCTTTATCTTTGAGGTAAGGCATTTAGATTTTTATTTCCATTCTTTATTGCGAACGAATCCTATCATTATTCCCACTGCACTTGCGATATGGAATTCACATAATCGATTTTCCTGCGCTAGTTCACGCGGACGCGAAGTTCAGCGGTGAGTGGCGGTTAACCCGCATGCCACCGACCTTTGTAATCAATCCGCAAGTTGATTGCGTGCAGCATATTCTCAGCCAGCGAGATTGGGACGATGTCAAGCACTTGCATCTGTTGCCTCAAGTAACCGCCGGCTATCAGCAAGAACAGTTCCCAGCCGCAAAAAGTCATTTGGAGTCCGATTGAATTTTTTGTTGGGTTAGCATAGGAATTCATTTGGTAACCATTCAATTGTTGTAATATAAATGGCGATCCGAAAAATTGACTGCCCCTTATTAAATCATGAAACCAGATACTAGTGATCCGGAAACCGTTCGGATATTTGATCGCATCGCCTGCAGTAGACGCTCGACTCGAGGGTTTTTAGACCAGCCCGTCGGGCAGGAAATTCTCGAGCGGATCTTCGAAACGGCGGCTTCCTCGCCGTCGAATTGCAACACCCAGCCCTGGTACAGCTACGTCGTGTCCGGAGCAATGCGAGATAAATTGAGTGGCATATTCATGGAAACTATCGGACGGGGTAACTACGCATTCGATTTTCCCTATGACCCCAAGTACGAGGGGATATATCGACAACGCCAACTCGATGTCGGGCTGCTGTTATATAAAGCGCTAGGGGTAACGCGTGAGGATAAGGCCGGCAAGCGGCAGGCGTTTCTGCGTAATCTCGAATTTTTCGACGCGCCGCATGTCGTGTTTATATTCATGCCGCAGTGGTGTGGAATCCGTGAAGCCTGCGATGTCGGTATGTACGCGCAAAACCTGATGTTGACGATGCGTGCGCACGGCATTGCGAGTTGTCCGCAAACCATCCTCGGTTACGATGCCGATTCGGTGCGTCGAGAATTAGACATCGAGGTCGGTATGAAACTGTTGTTTGGCATTTCGTTTGGTTATGAAGATCCCGATTTGCCGGAGAACCAGATTATTCCCGAACGCGCCGCGCTCGCCGAGACAGTGCGGTTTTATAGTTAAGAAACATATGCAAAAGACAGAGGTTCCTGCGGCACAAGGATGTATCGTGCTCTGCTAAGTCAGGATGACCCATGCAGAGCTTTCTTAAATAAACGCGAACACCGGCGATGTATCGCCGTACCTCGAAATGCGTTTCATCGTCGCAAGGATCGCCGGCGCCCGGATTCGTTTGCCGACAGTCGATCTAGGGTGAATTCCGCCGCGTTCGTATTACCAAAGTCAGCCGCGCAACGGCTCGTGGCCGCGACCAATGGTGACCCGGGTTAGCGTCCGTATCCTGTGATCATCGATCCGCTGTCGATACCACGCCCGTAGGCCGACGGCGTTGCAATTGCAGCGCCGTTGCGTATTATCGTGCGCTGGTACCAGCGATCTCGACACCATCAAACCCGACCTGTCGAGCGCTAGGTGCCAGGCTCGCCGACTATTTGCATTTTTTACCAATGGCAGGAAAGGGAAAATGTCTGATTATCAAGCCCCATTAGAAAATGTCTGATTATCAAGCCCCATTAAAAGATATGCAGTTCGTAATCGACGAGCTGGCCGATCTGCCCGCGATAGCCGCGCTACCCCCGTTCGGGGAGGCCACCCCCGACCTGGTCGAAGCCGTGCTCGAGCAGGCTGGAGTTCTCGCCCGGGAAGTGTTTTCACCACTTAATCAGCCCGGGGACGAACACGGCACGCGCATCGAAAACGGTATTGTGCTTAGCCCACCCGGGTATGCGGAAGCTTACCGGCAATTTGTCGATAGTGGTTGGCAGGGAATCGGCAAAGCTGCCGCGATCGATGGTCAGGGCCTGCCGTTTCTGGTGCACTCGGCGGCCGCCGAAATGTGGTATGCGTCGAATATGGCCCTGGCGTTGTGCCCGTTATTGACCTCGGGCGCGATCGAGGCGCTCGAATTGCACGCCGCTCAAGATCTGCAGGATATCTACTTACCGCATATGATTAGCGGTGAGTGGAGCGGCACGATGAACCTGACCGAACCGCAGGCCGGCACCGACCTCGCCGCGGTTAAGACCAGCGCCGAACGCGACGGCGAGGTTTATCGGATCAAGGGTCAGAAAATATTCATTACCTGGGGCGAGCACGAGCTGTGCGACAATATCGTGCACCTCGTGCTGGCGCGCCTGCCCGATGCGCCCGCGGGTGTGAAAGGCATTTCATTGTTCCTGGTGCCCAAGTATTTGGTCAACGAAGACGGTTCCCGGGGCGCGCGTAACGATCTCAAGGCGGTTTCGGTCGAATCGAAGATGGGTATTCATTCATCGCCCACCTGTGTGATGTCTTACGGCGATAATCAAGGTGCCATCGGATACCTGGTGGGTGAAGAGAACAATGGCCTGGCCTGTATGTTCACGATGATGAACAACGCCCGCCTCGAGGTTGGCATGCAGGGGGTGGCGATCTCCGAACGTGCCTATCAACGAGCGCTCGCGTTTGCCCGGGAACGGGTGCAGGGCGTTGCGCGCGGGCATAGTGAGCGCAGCACGATTATTCACCACCCGGACGTACGCCGCATGTTGATGCAGATGCGCGCAATCGTCGAGGCGGGGCGGTCTTTGGCCTATTACACCTCGGCGCAAACCGATCTCGCGCATCATGCCCCCGCCGAGTCGGATCGAGTATCCCATCAAAATCGGGTCGATCTAGTGATACCAATCGTCAAGGGTTGGTGTACCGAGATGGCGCAGGAGGCGACTTATCTCGGGGTGCAGGTACATGGCGGAATGGGTTTTGTCGAGGAAACCGGCGCCGCGCAGTACATGCGTGACGCCAGAATCCTGACCATTTACGAAGGTACCACCGGAATCCAGGCCCTCGATTTGATGGGGCGCAAAATGCTGCGTGACAAGGGTCAGGCGATGGGTGAGCTAATCGCGGAAATGGAGGCCTTGCCGGCGCGACTCGAAGCCGCCGGTGGCGCTATTAGGCCGCTTGCCGCGGGTTTCGCGACGGCGCTGTCTGCCCTCGGGGATGCCACTGGCTGGTACTTGCAAAATGTCGCCGAAGATCCGGATCTGGGCAGCGCCGTTGGTGTCGATTACATGATGCTGGCCGGCAATGTCGTTTGCGCCTGGTTAATGGGACGGGCCGCGCTGGCGGCGCAAAAGCACATCGAGGCCGGCAGTAGCGACCTTTTTTATCAGCACAAGATCAAGACCGCGCATTTTTTCGTCGAACACATCCTGCCACGTAGCGCGGGGCAATTGCAGATGGTTAAAGCGGGGTCGGCCAGCGTCATGGCGATCGACGCGGACGCCTTTTTGTAGTTCAAGCGGAACTAATCGTGTCGCAACCCAGCAGGATACCAGGCGATCAGTTTTTGCGCGCGGGCTTCAGGTTTTTCACACCGACGCCGACGCGCTGGGGTGATTGCGACATGTTCGGTCATGTCAACAACGTGCAGTTCGTACGCTACTACGAATCCGGCCGACTCGATTACTTCCACCGCCTGCTGGATGTGAGCACCGGTCCGGATGTGCATAACAGCTTGATTATCGCCGATATCCATGTCACTTTCCTGCGCCAGATACACCATCCCTGCGCACTCGAGGTCGGCTCGCGCATCAGCCGGCTCGGCAATAGCAGCTTCGACTTCGAGGCCGCGCTGTTTGCACCCGGCGAAGAAACGCCTTACTCGACCGCGCGCGCGGCCTGCGTCTGGTTCAATTACCGTGAAAATCACAGTGCGCCGATTCCACCGGCCGCGCGCGACATCATCCAACAATTCGAGGAGATCGAATCATGAGTGAATTGCAGTACCTGCAAATCGAGAGACACGACGCCGTGGCGCTGGTCAGGTTCAACCGGCCCGAGGTCTTGAATGCCCTGTGTATGGGGTTGATGCTTGAAATTGCCCAAGTTTTCGGCGAACTCGAAGCGGATGATGCCGTCGCGGCCGTGGTGCTGACGGGTAACGACAAAGCCTTCGCGGCCGGCGCCGATATCTCTGAAATGAAAGCGGTCAGCTATCAGTACATGCTCGAAGACGGAGGTTTAACGCGCCACTGCGACAGCATCGCCGATTTCGGTAAGCCGGTGATTGCGGCAGTCGCCGGTTATGCCCTGGGCGGCGGTTGCGAGCTGGCGATGATGTGCGACTTTATTATCGCGGCCGACAATGCCAAGTTTGGTCAACCCGAGATCACGATTGGCACTATCCCCGGTTTCGGAGGCTCACAGCGGCTTACCGGTCTGGTCGGGAAATCCAAGGCCATGGATATGTGTTTGACGGGACGCATGATGGACGCCGCCGAAGCCGAACGCTGCGGCCTGGTGTCACGGGTAGCGGCAGTGGATGCCTATCTCGATGTTGCATTGGAAGCGGCAGCGAAAATTGCCGGATTTTCGCGTCCGGTAGTCGCCATGGCCAAAGGCGTGGTTGATCTGGCGCTGGAAACGCCGCTCACTCAGGGTATCAAGAGTGAACGCCAGATGTTCAAATCGACTTTCGCGCTCGAGGATCAGAAAGAGGGGATGGCCGCTTTCGTGGAAAAACGCAGCCCGGATTTCCAGCATCGTTAAAATTCTGGCTAATTAATCCGGCCCAGCACTATTAGTTTTGCGACAGTATGTTAGAATATGCGCCGGCAGATTTCGAGTCCCATAGAATTTCCTTGTAAATCAATAGTTTGCAGTATTTTTCGCGCCTTTTAATAGTACCGGCGGCGGCTTTTATTTTGCGCTTGACGGGTTCAAAGGCCGGGCCCGAACATTGCGCTTGACGGGTTCAAAGGCCGGGCCCGAACAGAATTTTTCGATTATTTGACTGGATACCACCATGGCTAACCTGAACAGTTACCGCAATATCGGCATTTTTGCCCATGTTGACGCCGGTAAAACAACGACCACCGAGCGCATATTGAAGCTTACCGGCAAGATTCACAAAATCGGTGAAGTGCATGACGGCGCCGCTACCACCGACTTCATGGATCAGGAACAGGAACGCGGCATTACGATCCAGTCTGCGGCTACCAGTTGCGAGTGGAACAACCACCGACTGAATATTATCGATACCCCTGGGCACGTCGACTTTACCATTGAAGTTTACCGCTCGCTCAAGGTGCTGGATGGCGGTGTGGGTGTTTTCTGCGGTTCCGGCGGGGTCGAACCGCAATCGGAAACCAACTGGCGCTACGCCAACGAATCCGAAGTTGCTCGAATTATTTTCGTCAATAAGCTCGATCGCTTGGGCGCCGATTTTTATCGTGTCGTTAAGCAGGTGGAAGACGTGCTTGGCGCCAATCCACTGGTTATGACCTTGCCGATCGGTACCGAAGACAGCTTTACCGGGGTGGTCGATCTGCTGACGCGTCAAGCCTGGGTCTGGGACGATTCCGGTGACCCAACCAAGTACGAAATCCAGGAGCCGCCGGCGGACATGGCCGATCAGATCGAGGAATATCGTGAAAAATTGATCGAAACCGCGCTCGAGCAAGACGACGATTTATTGATGATGTATCTCGAAGGCGAAGAACCGGAACTCGATGAAATCAAGCGTTGCATCCGCAAGGGCACCATCGCGCTCGACTTTTTCCCGACCTACTGCGGTTCGGCCTTCAAGAACAAGGGGATCCAGCCGGTGCTGGACGCCGTTGTCGATTACCTGCCGAATCCGACCGAAGTCAAGCCGCAGCCCGAGATCGACCTGGAGGGCAATGAAACCGGTGAAGTGGCAACCGTCGATCCCTCCAAGCCGCTGCGCTCGCTGGCCTTCAAGATCATGGACGACCGTTTCGGGGCATTGACTTTTACCCGCATTTACTCGGGCAAGTTGTCCAAGGGTGACACCGTTTTGAATACCTTCACCGGTAAAACCGAACGTATCGGCCGTATCGTTGAAATGCATGCCGACGACCGCATCGAACTGGATTCGGCCGAAGCCGGCGATATTGTCGCTCTGGTCGGCCTCAAGAACGTGCAGACCGGGCATACCCTGGCCGACGCCAAGCAACCGGCGACGCTGGAACCGATGGTATTCCCGGATCCGGTTATTTCGATCGCGATCAAACCCAAAGACCAGGCGGCTTCCGAGAAGATGAGTATCGCCATCGGCAAGATGGTAAAGGAAGATCCCTCGTTTTATGTCGAAACCGACGAAGACAGCGGCGAAACCATCATCAAGGGTATGGGCGAGCTACACCTCGATATCAAGGTCGATATCCTGCGTCGCACCCATATGGTCGATGTCGAGGTCGGCAAGCCACAGGTGGCTTACCGTGAAACCATCACCCAGCGGGTCGAAGACAGCTATACCCACAAGAAGCAGACGGGTGGTTCGGGCCAGTTCGGTAAGATCGACTATATCGTCGAGCCGGGCGAGACCGGAAGCGGTTACGAATTCGAATCCAAGGTTACCGGTGGTAACGTGCCGCGCGAATTCTGGCCGGCCATAGAAAAGGGTTTCGGCAGCTGCATGGACGAGGGCGTGCTTGCCGGTTTCCCGCTGCTCGATGTCAAGATCACCCTGTACGATGGCGCTTTCCACGCGGTCGACTCTTCGGCGGTGGCGTTCGAAACCGCCGCCAGAGGCGCCTATCGTCAAACCATTCCGAAGGCTTCGCCGCAGCTGATGGAGCCGATCATGAAAGTGGACGTATTCGTGCCGGAAGACCATGTGGGCGATGTCATCGGCGATTTGAATCGCCGCCGCGGCATGATTAAGTCGCAAGAGCCGACGCCCACCGGGGTGCGCGTCAAGGCGGACGTGCCGCTGTCGGATATGTTTGGATATATCGGCGATTTACGCACCATGACCTCGGGCCGCGGCCAGTTTTCTATGGAATTCGAGCACTATATGCCCTGTCCCAAGAATGTTGCCGACGAAGTCATCAAGGAAGTCAACGAGCGGCGTGCGGCCAAATAAGAGGTAGTTTACTTAAGCTATTGATTGGCGCGGTGAAATTGGGCTTCGTCGCTATTGACATGGCTCGGGGGCCTGTAGAGAATACGCACCTTGCTGGAGGGGTTCCCGAGTGGCCAAAGGGGACAGACTGTAAATCTGTTGGCACTGCCTTCGGTGGTTCGAATCCACCCCCCTCCACCATCTATCTTTTATGGGCTGTGGCCCATAAAAGATAGATGGCTAGGGGGTTCGGATAAGAACCACTGGTTCGACAAAATCGCCGGGAGCGATTTTGGACGCGCGTAGCGCGGCCCTGGAGGGTGGCCGAAGGCCGGCCGTAAGGGCGAAATACAGGGATGTATTTCGCAATCCACCCCCCTCCACCATCTCCTATACGCGGTTTTGACCTCGTATAGGAGATGGTGTCGGGAGATTCGATTCAGAGTAAAAATTAGCTGGGTTACGTTTACTCTGAATCGGTCTTGAGATTAGGCCGACGGGAACAGGGTATTTGGGGCGGGACCACTAATCCACCCCTCCATTTTCGATTCCCATATATAAGGAGTCGAAATAGGCGTAAAATATTGCGTTTTTCGCGGGTGTCGTATAGTGGCTATTACCTCAGCCTTCCAAGCTGATGACGCGGGTTCGATTCCCGCCACCCGCTCCAGATTTGAAGTTGAGCTGAAAGTTTAAGCTCATATAGCTCAGGCGGTAGAGCACTTCCTTGGTAAGGAAGAGGTCACTGGTTCGATTCCAGTTATGAGCACCATGTCGATGCGACACCCAAGGCATCCTGCCTTGGTGTCGCGCCGCAACGCAAAAAACGCGGTTTTTCGCGTTGCTTCATTTTCAGCGTTATGCGCGGAAAATGTTGGCAGGTGACTTACATGGATGTAGGGAATGCAGGTTTTGCGGGAGCAAAAACCTGCCCCTGTGCCGAATCCCAGGCCCTGGGATCTCAGGATTTTGAAATTCCTGGGTTTGGGAATCCGGGCTTAGGTTAGCTTGGCTTGGGAAGGAAGGGTTTTTTATAGATTAAGGCTGTGATTGGCCGAACTTAGACGAGAGAAGACAGATGTCAAAAGAAAAATTTGAGAGAACCAAGCCCCACGTAAACGTGGGCACCATCGGTCACGTAGATCACGGTAAGACGACGCTGACCGCGGCCTTGACCAAGGTCATGGCGGAGCAGCAGGGC
>Ga0126326_1000581_pt1 | contig 10053 bp, 8 predicted proteins | sample InaspJWI67metaG_FD_94485 | JGI IMG/M metagenome (GOLD analysis project Ga0126326, IMG submission 94485) | Marine gutless worms symbiont microbial communities from Oahu, Hawaii - Inanidrilus sp. 1 OAHU.JWI-67 metaG | ecosystem: Host-associated > Annelida > Digestive system > Unclassified | place... | reverse complement strand
GCTGATAATACGTTCATTCCAGGTTTTAAGCCGCTTGCGATAGACTTCGGGATTCGCGCTGTCCTTGTTGAGCTTAATGACGTTCATGGCGACGATGTCGATGCCCGCAAATTCATCCTCGGCAAATTTACGCACCACGCCCGCAGGCAGCTCCTCTTTCATATCGCTGAAAACGAACATGACCTGGGTACCGGATTGGGTCGATTTCAGATAATCGGAACAAAGCATTAAGGCGCCGCTAATATCGGTCAACTTCGACCTGGCATTGCCTCGGCCGAATTCGTCCAGCGTTTCCGAGATGGCCAGTTTCTGACTATTGGCGGTCGTCGGCCTGTAATCGAGGGTCATTTTCGTAACCAGGTTTTCCTCCGCGTAGCTGTTGCTGTCAATCTTGACGAAGAACAGGCTGTCGCCGGGGATCATTTCCGGCACTATGCCGGCTTTGATGATATTGACCACACTGGCCTTTTCACCGGCATAGGTACCGGAAATATCGGTCATCGTACAATAGGATGTTTCATACTTCTTGCTATCGGAGCAGGCCGAAACGGCGATTACCACCACAGCTGCAAGAAAAACAGGCTTTAGTTTGTTTTCCATCTCATCGGCTCCTTGTTAGCTTGCGCTAACCTGCTTCCCGGTGAACAGGTTGGCGATCTGTACCGGGATGATGATGTAGATGTCGAACAAGTGCGCCAAGATTTTAAAGAAACCCTCTATCAGGTAGGCGATCGCGTTAGCCAGATGGCACAGCAAGGTAATAAAAATGGTATATATCTTGGCGAAGGCGTGTTGGCTGGCCTCGATAAACATTTCCAGCGGAATTGCGATGACCGCCAGAATCCACGGCAGCACAAACCCCAGCAATGCCTGTCCAATCAGGGTGATTTGTGAATTGATGTTGTCGGTAACCGTTGCCGATTCTCCAGCCAGGCTGATGTCCAGCGCAGATTTGGCCGCCGCCAGATTTTCGCGCAGTATCGCAAGCGATGCTTCGACGGAAGACAGGAATAACAGCCCAAACAGGCATCCGAACAGGATGATTTTGCGCTTACCCCGGGTCATATTCGCAATTTGTGGGAAGGTGTGGGTCACACCGATCGCTTCAAACATGAATATGCCCAACACCAATTCGAGCGCGACTATCACCAGGGCCGATACTTCCGATACCGCCATTCCGGCGACGCGTACCCCGGCGGGTACCAGTTCGGACATGGGCAGGGCGATCAGATTGAAGTTGATGAATGCACCGACCAGACCGACGCATATGACAATCAGCGAAATGATGAAAAGCTTGGTTACTTTTGACGAAAGCATATCTATCGATTCGGGCTCGGCGGCGGAAATTTTTTCGTAACGAGCCATGTATTTTTCAATATTGCGGCCGTTTTCCATGACTTTTTCGACCTGGCTATTGATATCCTTGCCCAGCTTTTCGACGCGCTTCCAGACCGGCGCCATGGAGCCCAGGATCTTGTGGCGTTTTGCCGCGACATCGCGAAATTCGGAGAGCGCTTTCTTTTCCCCGTCGACCGCTGACTTATGAATTTCAGACAGCATGTTTTCGATTATCCGGTCAGAGGTCGAACCCTGCGCCCTGCCGATGCTTTCGATGACTTCGCTCCAACCGGGCGCTTCGGGCGTAACCTGTCCGCATTCCTTATAGTCACGCTCGATCTGACTGATGTTATCATCGAGCCTTAGCTGTAACTTGGGATAACCCGCCAGGCTCTTGGTATTGGCCATATCGATTTTGGAGAATTCCTGTAGTATTTCGCCCTGAATCTTGGCTACGCCTGATTCCAGCAATACCTTTCTGTCTTTTTCGCGCATGGCTTGCGCGGCATTTTTTGTCCATTCCGCCAGTTTCCTTAATCCGCCCGCGGTGGCATCGGATAAGGCATGAATCACTTTGTGTACCGGTTCCCTGGCCAAAAACAGGAAAACCATGCTCGCAACTATCCAGACCGCGATCGAGACACCAGGCATTTCCGGCAAAAAGTAAAAGTTGTTCATGGTTGACTTCCTAAACTTGTTAATGGTTGTGACTAATAGAGAATAGATGCCTTTTGCTGGAATGCCAGGCTGTTTCGGCAATCTTAAAGTGCTTAGTGATCACATTTAGGGTTTTTGAGTAGTGAGCAATATTGCAGCAAAAAGGCCTTTTTACCCATATTCCAGCCAAAACGCCGGGTGATATTGCCGCCATGCCAGAGGCCGACGGACATGGCTAGTAACATTGACCAGATCTTGAAAATTTCGATAAACATGGGGCTAACCTCAAACTAGGATAAAGTATTGGAACTCTAGGCGGAGGCTGTGAAAAATCGGTGAAAAGCCGGATAAAACAGCTAAAATTTTTTTAATAAACGTTTTATTTAGAAGTATTTCACATTCCGCAGAGACGAAAGGCAGCCCCCAGGGGCCGCTGTATACTTACAATCTATGGACAACAATAAACAGCCGGGCCGCTGATGGCTTCGATTTTCTGGGTCGAGGACCAGTCGCACTGGATCAAAAAATTCTCCCCGGTGTTGGAGCGGGAAGACTTCGACGGTAAGCCGAATTCGTTGACGATTCTGAATTTCGCCGAGGCCGCGCGGCAAAAGATTGCGCTCACCGACAAGGCATCGCCTCCCGATGTAGCCTTACTCGACGCGCGCATGAACGGCAATGATCAGGCCGGGTTTTCGGTTTCCAACGCGCTGCGCAAGAAATGGCCGCTGCTGCCCATTATTTACCTGTCGGAACACAGTGGCACCGAAATCGAACGCGACGCGCTGCAACAGTTCGCGGCCACCGATTTCATCGCCAAGCATCAGCATAACGTCGAGCAGGTATTGTGTTGGCGCATCAAGGCGGTACTCAGGCAGGTTTCGATCGATTCGGATCTGACAGCCACCGTCAACGTGGTCAATAGCGGCGAACTGACCATAGATTTGAATACCTGGAATGTCTACTGGAAAGGCCGGCGCTTGATGAACCCGAGCAACGCTCGCCGACCATTGGCGCCGACGCCGCGAAAACTGCTGCGCGAACTGGTGGAGTCTTCACCACGCCCCTTGACCGCGGGTCAGATTGCCGAGCGACTGGATCTCGACCCGGATAAGTTTTCCTATGCCAGCTACCGCCAACATATCAAAACACTGCGGCGGGCCTTCGACGCGGTCGATGACGGCGACGGCCGGTTTAGCGAACTGTGCAATAGCGGTTCCGGCATTGTGACCTTCGGAGATGAAGGCGCCTATCTCTGGAGCCCGCCCGGCGGTAAATCGAAATGAAACCGGCAGGTATTTACTATCCCTGGCTGAGCACGCTGGGCGCGCTAACTTTTGTCGTCTGGCAGTTCGTATTGAATAATAGGGAACTGGTTCCGCTCGAGCGCCTAGCCCTGCAGCTACCCGGACAGGATAATTTTTTAACTGCCGCCGGGTTGCTGGTCGCACTGGTGATGTTCGACATCTGGCGCTTCGCCAAGGCAAGTCGGCGTTACCGCACGCAACTCGGGCAATACCAGGAACAGATCAGCGAATTGTTCGACTCCAGGCGCGAGCTCGGCACGCGCGCGCGCACCTATTCCGATCATGCCGACAAACTCAAGATGTTTATCAGCGAGCGTTTGCTGGAAACCATCGAGTACGATGAAAAGTTTCTGCATTTTAAAAATATCGCTGCTGAAGTGCGCCACAATGGCGTCATCAGTTACGACAAGGCGCAGACCGCGCTCAAACAGGCGCAATCGAACTGCGACGCCGAGACCGGACGGCAGTACCGTGAAGCCGCGGATGGCCTGCTGTATCTGTGGGATCTGCTGGACTTGTCGACTACCGATAATATTACGCTGCATGTCGCCAACCAGATTTACGATTGCGAAGAGCATTACTTCCAGGCGCAGCTCAACGATGCCACCGATCCGTCACCGTTCGAACCGACCTTCATGATGAGCCATGCGCTGCGGCGCGCGCTACTACCGATTACCGAAAATCCGGACCAACTCGGACTCAATCGGGATTGGCCGCGGCGCGATGCCTATAGCGATGACAAGTTCTATATCCAATTGCGCAGCGATAGCGAGTTGCTCGGCAACGAAAACCACATGGTGTTGCTGATCGAAAACTTGATCAATAACGCATTGTTTTACTCGCAACAAAAAGAGCATCGCAACCGTTACAGCCGGGTTGGGATTTCATTGGGGCAGCGTGCCGGCGAGGTGGAGTTAAAGGTTTATAACCGCGGTCCGCGGATCAAGCAAGATGAAAAAGACAAGATTTATCAGCTCGGATTTTCCTCCCGTCGAATTCGCGAGCATCATGGCAAGGGCCTTGGCCTGTACTTCGTCAACGAGATCACCAAGGGATTCGAAGGATCGATCGCGTTCGACAACATCGACAACCACGGTGGCCGGTTTGCGCTCAGCGTTAAACTCACCAATGGCGAAGTGCATAAACACGAATTCGAAATCGTCATCGTCAAAGGCCGTCCGATATGCCAGTTCGGGAAATCCGACGAGCCGACCGGCAAGCGTCGGCAATGGTCTTATGAAGCGCCGATTGCGAGTATCGAGGCCAGCCCGCAGGCGCGCCGAAAGCCGCAGCTGATTTCGGAATTACGCCCCGGCGAAGATAGCGTTCATCTCGATAGCGCCGATTCCCGTTCACCGCGCTGGGTGCTCGAAGTCCGGAATAAGAAACGCGCTTCGAAACTGCTGTTCACTCCGCTGGACGTGAGCGGTGTCGAATTTATCGCGCGTTTCGAAACGGCTAAATCAAGACTGGATAATCAGGATTGAGACACCCATAATTACGCCATGCAAGATCTCATCTATTGGTCCGCGAACCGGGTCGCACGTGAAATTCGAAGCGCACAGCTTACCTGCCGGCAAATAGTCGAAGCCTGTCTCGAACGCATCGAACGGGTCAATCCCGACATCAATGCGGTGGTGCAGCGCGTCGACGAGGCGGCCCTCGAGGAAGCCGATGAGCTCGACCGAATGGCTGCCAAGCAAGAGTTTAAAGGGCCGCTGCACGGCGTGCCGATCACGATTAAGGATGCCTTCGATACCGCCGATATCGTCAGCACCGGCGGCACGCTCGGCCGGCAGGATTTCGTGCCGCAGGCGGATGCTACGGTGGTGGCGCGGCTGCGCGCGGCCGGCGCGGTGCTGCTCGGAAAAACCAATACCCCGGAACTGACCTTCAGCAGCGAATCCAATAACCTGATTTATGGCCGTAGCAATAATCCATTCGATCTCGAGCGCAGCCCCGGCGGCTCCAGCGGCGGCTCGGCCGCAATCATCGCTTGCGGCGGCGCCGCGCTGGAATTGGGTTCGGATACCGGCGGCAGCATACGCGAGCCCGCGCATCTCTGCGGCATTACCGGAATCAAACCGACCTCCGGTCGAACCCCGCGCAGCGGGCATATCCTGCCCTATGGCGGCGGTGTGCTGGATTCGTTGACCCAGATCGGGCCAATGGCGCGTTATGTCGAAGATTTAATTCTCGCCCTGCCGTTGATTTGCGGCCCGGACGGGCGCGACCCGGCGGTGGTGCCGGTACCGCTGGGCGACCCCTGCAAGGTTGATGTCAAGCAATTGCGCATTGCCTGGTACACAGACAATGGCATTGTTACGCCGGTCGACGATATCCAGGATACGGTCACGGCCACCGCGCAAGCCTTGCTTGCCGCGGGCTGCAAGCTCGAAGAAAAACTGTTGCCGCATACACGGCGGCTGGTGGATCTGACTACCGAGTTACGGGAAGCGACCAACGCGGGTTTTATTATGCGCTTGCTAAAACGCTATGGCACTAAACGAATCGGGGAAGAACTGCGCAGTTACCTGAGCGAGCAGGGTGTCGCCAATGCGCGCCGCATGGACCCGTCGCTGCTGGAGGCGGTCGACGAGGCTCGCAGCCTGGCGCTGGCATTCTTTGCCGACCACGACGCTATTTTATGCCCGGCCTCGTTTGCCGTCGCCCGACCGCATCGAGCTTCATATAGCGATAGTTTTGACGACTGGGGATATGTTCAGATTTTTAACCTGCTCGGCTGGCCCGGGGTATCGGTGCGTGCCGGCAGCAGTGGCGAAGGTTTGCCGGTCGGCGTGCAATTGATCGCCGCTCCCTGGCGGGAAGATATTGCCCTGGCGCTGGCGCAGCAGGTTGAGACGCTGATGGGCGGTTTTCGGCCGCCGCCGTTGTAATAACCCGTAAGGCGGGTAATTATTGGCTGACTGCAGCCGTGGCGGCGGGCGGATGGCCGTTCGGCAATCCCAGAGTTTTACGCTCGAGTATCAGTTTTGATATACGCAGGAATCTGAAATCCGGCATGGCCGCGCTCAAGCGTTCCCGTAAAACTTTCAGCGTGGACGGGTAAGGATGGCCGATGGCGATCGCGGACCCGCGTTCGCGCGCCTGGGTCAGCCAGATGTTGTACTGCAGCCGTATCGATTCCGGATTGGTTTCGTTGTCGAGAAAGATATCCCGCGAGATCGAACTCAAACCCGCGTCCAACGCCTGAGCGTGGGCTACGCTGTGCGCGGAGGTGCGGCTGTCGAGAAAATATAGCTGTGGATTATAACCGCGAATGCTGTCCATTACCGGGCGCATGAAAAAATCGAACTCGGTTAGATGACTGCCCATGTGATTGTTGACGCCACGGATAAACGGAATCTCCGCCAGCAGTGAATGCACGTTCGCAGTCAGCTGATCTTCATCCATCGTTTCGTTGAGTGCAGAGGGTTCATGCGCCGCGCGAGAGCTGATCGATTGCATCGGTAAGTGCAGGATCACTTCCTTGTTTTTATCGTGCGCGTGCCGGGCCAGCCTGCGGCTGTAGGCCGTTCCCGGCAGGATGGCGTAGGTATGATCGCCGTCGAGATCGATCGCCGCCATACCCTGTTTCAGCGAATAACCGAGGTCGTCTATGACCAGCGACAAAACCGGGCGTTGATCCGCCGCGGCGCCGCTGGTGAGCAACGTGAGTAGGAGCGGCCAGAGTCGCAACATCGAGCCTTTAGTTAGCCGTTGTCGATGGCGCTGAGTATATTCAAACCCTTGAGCAGATTGAGCGCTTCATACAGTTGGAAGTCGGATTGCGCCAGCTCTTCGCCGTTGTTTTTCTTGTCTTTGCCGTCGCTATCGCCGTTGGGGTTGCTGAGGCTCCCTTCGAGATCGCTCTCGGAGTAGGTCTCGCGTGCTTTTTCGTCTTTCTCTGAAAGCTTCACGGTGGAGAGCTGGATATCCGGCTCGATGCCCTTGGCCTGGATCGAACGTCCGTTCGGAGTGAAATAACGTGCTGTAGTCAGCTTAACGGCGGAACCGTTACGTAATTCCTGGATGGTTTGCACCGAACCCTTGCCGAAGGATTTAGTTCCCATGATGATGCCGCGTTTGTGGTCTTGCACGGCTCCGGCGACGATTTCGGAAGCCGATGCCGAGCCGCCGTTTATCAGCACCACCAGGGGCGCGCCGTTGAGGCTGTCACCCGGGGTGGCCAGGTAGCGATGGCTGGAATCGTCCAGGCGACCCTCGGTATATACGATCAGGCCGTCGTTGATAAATGCATCGGAAACGCCGACCGCACCGTTGAGAACCCCGCCCGGGTTATTGCGCAGGTCGAGCACCATGCCCTTGAGCTGCGCTTGTTTTTGCAGATCGGAAATGGCTTTCAGCAAATCGGTGGTGGTGCGGGACTGAAAATTGGTGATGCGAACATAACCGTAACCCGGTTCGAGCATGCGGTTCTTGACACTCTTGACACGGATGATTTCCCGTGTGATTTTAATCACCAGCGGCTTGGTTTCGCCTTCGCGCACGATCGTCAGATCGATATCGGTGTTGGGTTTGCCGCGCATGAGTTTAACCGCATCGTTCAGGGTCATGCCCTTGACCGATTTATCGTCGAGCTTGATGATCAAGTCACTGGCTTGAATCCCGGCACGCGATGCGGGTGTGTCGTCGATCGGTGAAATAACTTTGACGAATCCGTTTTCCATGCCGACCTCGATGCCGAGTCCGCCGAACTGACCGGTGGTGCCTATTTTGAGATCGCTGAATTCGCTGGTATTGAGAAACGCGGAATGGGGGTCGAGCCCGTTGAGCATGCCGCGGATTGCATCTTCGATCAGTTTCTTGTCGTCAACCGATTCGACATAGTCGGATTTAACCTTGGAGAAGACCTCGGTGAATGCTTGCAAGTCCTCGAACGGGATTTGTTTTTCGTCATCCTTTAACGCGTATACGCTATGGCCTACCGCCAGTGATAATCCGAGCAGTATTCCACTCAGAAACCAGGTGGAAGTTCGCAGATTTTGTAACATTCGATTCTCCGATTTTGGGCGCGGGCCCTTAGCCTGACTGATAATTGTAGACCAGTTTAAGGCTCTATAAGTTGTAAACAGTTCAAAAGATTGGGTCGAGAACGCAAAATTCTACGGGAAAGTGCGAAAATTTGCAGTTTTATCGGTCGCGGGAACTAGCTAGAGAGACTGTTCAGAATTTTGTGTCAACGTAAAAACACTCGATCCATCAGATCACAGGATGCCGGGCGTTATACGCAAGGGAAGTAGCCTTTTTAAATCGTTTGTCCTTTTAGTAAAAACCACCTATCCTTTAAGAAAATAATTTACTTAAAGGATAATTAATGGGTAATAAAGAGAGAGGCGAAAGAATCAGGCGCCAAATTGTGAGAGATGTTCGGCATCATCCTACCGATATTTCGAAACATATCGCCAATATATTCTCTATTTCAGTTCAAGCGGTAAATAGCCACGTCAGGCGTCTTGAGTCAGAAGGCTGGCTAACCTCAACTGGCATTGGAAAGGGTAAAAGATACTTTCTGGGTGACTTGAGAGAGTATAAATCTCTATTTTCGCTTACTGAAGATTTTGCTGAAGATACGGTATGGAGGAATCAATACTCATTTATTTTTGACGGTTTACCTGAAAACATTTTAGACATATGTCATTACGGCTTCACTGAAATGGTGAATAACGTCATTGATCATTCAGGAGGAAAGTATATATATATCTCCGCTACCAGGGATCGTGAAAAAGTAATGATATTCGTGTTTGATGATGGAGAAGGTATCTTTCGCAAAATTATGCGCTTGTGCGGGCTAGATGATGAAAGACAAGCCCTTCTAGAACTGTCAAAAGGAAAGCTAACAACTGATCCAGAAAATCACACAGGTGAAGGTATCTTTTTTACCTCGCGTGTGTTTGATGAATTTGAAATTGATTCAAAAGGAGTGAGATTTAGCCACAATGATGAATTTCAATTTGATTACATCTTAGAAACTGAATTTTCAAAAAATGATCCAGGCACTTCAGTTTATATGTTGTTAAACAGAGATTCTGATCGCCAAATTCAAGCCGTTTTTGATGAATACGCTGGCCCCGATGAATTTCAATTTAATAGAACAGTTATTCCTGTTCGGTTGGCCCAATATGGGAACGAAAAATTGGTTTCACGTTCACAAGCAAAAAGGCTTCTTGCTCGCGTTGAAAGATTTGAATATGTAATTTTTGATTTTGAAGAAGTCCAAAACATTGGACAAGCATTTGCGGATGAAATATTTAGGGTATATGCAAGTAGTCATCCCAAAATAACTTTACACCCAGTAAATATGGAGCTGGATGTTGAAAAAATGGTTAAGAGAGCAACTTCAAATGTTTGATGTATCGTATAAGCGCATGCGGACGGACCGGCAAAACTCTGCGCGCTTTGTCAGCCGCTGATGCGAGGCTACATGGACTCCCCTTCTGTCAATGGTGGAGTGTGTGTCCTTGTAATTGCGCTTGTAATTGCGGCCCCTGCTAGCTGAAATATCTAACGGTTTCGGCTTGGCATATTTGAGACGGATCATGGAATTAAGACTGAAATATGGATCAGTAGTTCTAGCGCTCCGAACTCAATGTTGAAACGCGATTCCCGCGGGAGTGTTAGAAATTTTGTGTCAATTCTTTAATGTGCAGCATAATGCTGTTAGGAGAATTGATAATGACAGACAAATTCGATTTTAATAAAGCCCTGAAGGCGATTCAGTCTGGGCAAG
>Ga0126326_1000580_pt1 | contig 10057 bp, 5 predicted proteins | sample InaspJWI67metaG_FD_94485 | JGI IMG/M metagenome (GOLD analysis project Ga0126326, IMG submission 94485) | Marine gutless worms symbiont microbial communities from Oahu, Hawaii - Inanidrilus sp. 1 OAHU.JWI-67 metaG | ecosystem: Host-associated > Annelida > Digestive system > Unclassified | place... | reverse complement strand
GTACCATTATACTGAGTACTTTGAGTAGTATTAATTTTATAGCAGTTGTTGTATATGACTTCTAATGACTGTCTAACATTATGTTGTTGTTGACTAACTGTTATTGTCATAAGCTAGTATATTAATGGCTCTCTCATGATATTGCAGTCCTGATTTTGAGTAGTTGCAGTGATATTCTCTGCACTGTACTTTGCCATGAATGAGCTCTCAGAAAATGCAAATCTGAATTTCATTTGACCTGGTCTTAATTAATGTGGCAGCTTCACAGTCTACTTGACTGTGATCATTTATACCATTTGTCAGTTATGCAATATGCTTTCAATGCTTTGACGCTGTTAGTTGAATGGCAGGAAGGGCATCCGGCCTGTAAAAAACTGAGTGGTGGGGCTGTCGTGGTTATCTGTCCGGAGCAAGGTGCAGACTTTCATATAGCCCAGCTGATGCCACTGCCACTCACTGTCTCTTGCTTCAGTAAATCCAGATTGGTTTTACCTTTCTGGTACCGGCTCACCTGGGTAGTCCTGGACAAAGGGCCATTACACGGGTGTGTGCGGGCGTGTGTGTGTGTGTGTGTCAGTAATGCAATTTCTATTTTTTCTGGCACAATATTCTGTGGGGTCTGATCAGTGGATAAGATAGTCGTGGTTAGTTATCTGATCTGGTTACTTTTGTGCTTCTCGAGACTTTGGTGAGTCATTGATGTGTCTGGATAGGCTTGCAGTCATATTTGCTTGAACTCAATTTCTTAATAGACATACCTGAGCCAATTGTAATGAATTAGGTTGCAACTTACAATGCACCTTTTTAAATTGTTGTTTGCAGAGCTCAAAGAAAAGTAGATTTTCAAGGTGAGTGCTTGTAATTTGCATTTACGACTTTTTTTGATAGAATTTACCAGATTAAGAAAATTAAATTAACAGAATGTATGGGTTTGTCCATGATTCTTTCTTTTTGTTGATGGTTTGCTTATGATCAGTATGCATGTTATTTTCTATCATTCTCTATCTACTTTTTGGAATGTATCCAGTTTCTGTTTATTCGTGTATTCAGTCTTCATTATTGTTGAGTTAGTAAGCAGTTCTTTTGGCACCAGGACTGATGTGTGGCTGCAGTGATTCCCAAAATATGCTAAAAATAGACCTGAGCTGCCTGACCCGAATTGCAAATTGGCCATCTGCAGTAATTACAGTAGCAGCAGTAGCAATGCGGTATTGAAGATAATAGTAGCATCTATAAATAGGACTAGCTTCCGCTTCCAGGTAATGTCTTGTGACTGGTTGTGCATAACTAGATCTTCAGGGAAAGCCCCAGTTGCAAAGAGAGACTACAATTCTGCAGTAACAATGAAGGGCTGGCTTTACAAACAGGTGAACAGGTGTTCTGTTTTAGTCATGTAGGTCTTCACTTATTTGTGCAGTTGTCTTTGTTGAGTGATTTGATTGTCGAGCTGCTAATTTGTCTGAAAATGGAATATATTAACCCAGGTTTGCCTGGAAAATAGCCACTAAAACAAAGACTTATATAGGTGGTTGGTAACTAGTGATTAACAGTATGTTTACCATACCTAGTGAAATTAGTTATGAGCACTTTAGTATTGTGTACTCTACAGTTGTTATCAGTGTTTTCTCTGTTAGATTGTGGGTGATAGATTGACATTATTATTAATGCATTGTCAAAAGTAATATTTTCTGTTAGTGATAACATGTTATTGTATTTAAATGGTTGTGTGTGCGTGTTTCTGTGCATTGGATTAAGCTGACTTATGTCAGCTTTTGAAGTTCTGAGAACACGTTAAAATTGTTTATCGTATCGTATCGTGTGTTTTTAGGAGGGCTCAATGATTAAACAGTGGAAAAAGCGATGGTGTGTTCTCGTCGATTTGTGTTTATACTGCTATGAAGGTAAGCAGTGAAATTTTGTTGCTGAAGTTTAAGGATGGCATCAGACAATTAGCTTTTTCGATGAAAACATATGAGGTTCTTGAAAATGCTCGTAAAACCGTTGAGTTTCAAACTTTAGTTGCAGGTTTTGTTGCTGCTTCTGAATACTGACGTTTTATTTTAAAACGTTTTAGTGAGTGAATCTAAATTAAGTTGATGGTGTTAATTTTTTAGCCATTCATCATTACGTTACTGATGGATATGCTCTGTTGTTTTAAGGACTTATTGAGGAGAGTCTTATGTAAAGTTTTATTTTGTGCTGATAATTTTGGTCTGTGAAAAATGCAATTAGGATTGTTGAGTGTTCTTGAAAAGTGTTCGAATGTCTTGTTTCAGCTGTGCTCTGAACTTATAAATAACAAAACAGCTGATTATCTGTTTCTCAGTTTTCATTAACCCTGTTTTTTTTGTAAATAGGCCGTAAGCTGAGCGGTTTCATATAGCGCATTTGTGGCCTCTGCGAACTTGTGCTTTTTAAGTGTACTTAATAATAATAATAGCCTATCAAGAACAACTCACGTGATCATTGCTGTGAAGAGTCTGTGACTCATTTGCAACTTATGATGCTGTGTTGACCTGTTTTGATTGACTTAATTGTCAGTATCACAGAGCTACGTGATACATCATTCACCAGTAATTCGGAACCATTGAAAATGATATAACGTTTATTTATGCGCTTTGCAGCTGATAACGAGTTGCAGACTATTGCATCCATCATTCTTCCGGGCTACAGAGTTTCCTCGGATACAAAAGACGACATTTCATCACACAAGTTTGCATTTAAGGTGTGAATGGTGTACTGATTGATCAAATGTTGAATCTTGTCACACTTTTCACTATGCCACATTAAGGGTTTCAGTGAGTTATGAAAACATTTTTCTCTGTGGAAAGCAATTTGACTTTATTAAACATGCCCACTGTGGTTCGCAAATTCACTGTTGTGGGTGTGGTCATTAATGACAGATTTCCATTGGTGTAAGTTAGGAACTCTGGATGTATGCTAAAAGAATCCACTGTGACTTTGTGTGGTGTATTAGATGTATAATTATTCCAGTAACATATTGCGTTTAGTTGACACTGTTCATTTGTCACCAGAAAGAGCTCACAGACACACACACACACGTTAAACGGCCCTTTTTCCAGGACTACCCAGGTGAGCCGGTACCAGAAAGGTAAAACCAATCTGGATTTTACTGAAGCAAGAGACAGTGAGTGGCAATGGCATCAGTTGGGCCATATGCAAAATCCAGTGATAAGGTATTTGCATGGTTTTCTGTCTGGAATGAGGTAAATAGCATCTCGTATCGTATCGTGGATTGTTTGCATATGGTTCGGCCGATGCTACTACCACCCCAAAACACCATTATCTCTTGCCTCATTAAGATCCATACTGTTTTTGCCTTTCTGGTTGTTCTAGAAAAGAAGTTATTAAACTGATGTTTGTTTGTGTTGTTCCAGTAACATTACATCAGTGATTTGAAAGACACATACTAAGGGTCAGTGTTTGCAGTTCTGGCAGGTGCTGCAATTGTCAAGATTTTACCAGTTGTTTATATTTGTTTGCAGGTGGAACACCAGAAACTGAAGTCGTTTCATTTTGCGACAGACAGCGACACAGACAGAGCTGCATGGCTTGACGTACTGACTCATGCAGCAACACTGCAGAATGATGCTGACGATGCTAGGTCAATTTGCTGATCCTGTTTTCTTTCGTTTTGTTTTGTTCTGATTGTGTTGTGTTGAAAGAGTCTGTTTCAGTTGGGCATCATGTGATTTTTTAGTAAAGATTTCAGAGTTTTTGTTTTTCTGTTTTTGCTATAATAGGTCAAGGTCTTTGTCAGTAGTAGATTTATATATTGTGCACAATTGCAAAGCCTCTGATGTGTTGTGTATGCTGCTTAGTAGAATGAAAAAAAGAAAAGTTTTATGGTCAGCCACAGGGGTAACTGGATTTAGCCAGTTGCCTTGTTGGCTCTTTTTCTGTGTTTGGATGAGAATCAGCTTAAACAACCAGTTGAAAACTGGAGGATTTTGTTGGAGCGAAGTTTCACTACCTGCTTGCCCTTGCTGACAGCATCCAGCACATTCAGATTAGAAAGAAGATGCCAGAATTCTCTTTATCGGTGTTACCTGCACTATTTCTGTACTTCGGTGAACGACAGATGTATGTACAGGATAAATAATATTTCTGTGTACTATATGTTATTGTTACTTGACTATTTTTGCAGGCCTCTGCGTGTTAGTACCAATCTGCGGCGTTTTCCAAACCAGGACCTTTCACCAGCTGCTGATACTGGTATGCAACAGCCGGACTGGGGCAGAGATTCCAAGCCTGGCCACCACTACCCACCAGCCAATGCACGCATGGCTGACTATGAGTATGACAGGGATCGGCCATATCCAGATTCTGTTGTGGATCCACGTGTGCATACGGGTTACGTTGTTGAGGGATATCCCGAAGAAGTTGTCATGCGGAAAAAGCCTGACGATAGACCGTACTACCAATATCACCCGCAGCGCAATGGTTTTGAGAATCGTCCAGAACGCGTTCACACTAGGCAGCCTGAGGAGTATGTCCCAGGTGGACAGTCACCCACCAGAGCTGTCCGAAGTCCAGTTTCTGGCAAGCCGCAGGATCTGTATGCCAAGGTAGTTAGACCTTCGGAACGCGACCAGAACGCGATGCCTAGACAGCCATATAATGTGGACCCCGTTTGGCCAAGCTACGATCGAGGTCCTGATGTTAGTATGAGTTCCAGTGCCAGCTTCTCACATCGTCCTGACGGTGGACGTGTGGATGATCGATGGCGACCTAGTCCGTCGCCGGCTGATGTGATACAGCAGAGAAATTTACAGCCCGCTCGTGACCACAACCACAACATTAACAAGTATGGCTGCAATGATTAATAATTTAATGCGTTATTCAAATAATTGATTGATTGATTGATTGATGAAAAAGTTTACATTTTTGCCTAGAAATCAGAAATTATAAGTTTTTAATATTGTAAATAGGCATAGTCAGATAATTGTGCATTTTCATGTGAAAGGGGAGAGTTCGGATGCTTTACGGTTGCATGGCATACTAGCACTACCATTAGCAGCCTAGCTGGAAATAGAACATTTCTCACTCTCTGTCTAGAAGATGGTAATGCCATCCCATTTTATGCTGATAGCTGAAATAAAAAAACATTGAAGATATGTAACATAAGCTTTAGTGGAATCTGTTTAAGTCTACACCGCAGTTAGGACAAAGCCTTGGCAAAACTCTGCATATCCATTTGCTGTGGTATCCCATTCAGCAGCGTACATTTTGGAATTTTTACTTAGTAATGTTTCAGTTAATCAGTTGTAGTTTATTGTTTATTTTGACTAATTGATTAGCAAAATGATGTGAAACTTGCAGCTCTATTAATAAGCCACCGTCGAGCACTGATGGTCCAAGCCAGACGGCCTCCCAGCCTCGAGTTTACCGTCCTGGTCAGCGACACATTGACGGAACTCCAATGTTTGGTGACCCATCGAAGGATCCTTCGCGCCAGCAGATGACCTCTTCAAACACTCGTCCCGATCACCTGCCATTGCCAGCATCCATGCGCGGTCAATACATTGACGAACTAGCAGCTACGAAGACTCCACACACACAGGAGGACTTGTTGCAGGCCAAAGCTTTGTCACAGCAGCGTCATGGCCAGCCTCCGTACTTCCAGTATCCAGAAAACGATACTCCTCGGAAGGTGAGTTTGTAGTTAGTATTGCCATTATTATGCACAGTATTTTGGTGTTAAATAAAAACACTGAAGGTGAGTTTTATTTACTGTATAATGTTCTGTTTAATATGCATTCCTGTATTGTATGATTTGCTTCAGTGCTTTGACGCTGTTGGTTGGGCAGCAGGAAGAGCATCCGGCCTGTAAAAAACTGAGTGGTGCGGTGCTGGCATGGTTATCTGTCTGGAGCAAGGTGCAGACTTACGTATGGCCCAGCTGATGCCACTGCCACTCACTGTCTCTTGCTGCGGTAAAATCCAGATTGGTCTTACCTTTCTGGTGCTGGCACACTTGGGTAGTCCTGGAAAAAGGGCCGTTAAATGTAAAAATATTGTATGATTTACAGGCCAATAACTTGAAGGGAAAATTGATGTTTGCATATATAGTACTCACCCATTCTTTCATGGCACTAATATGGAGTCGTTTTCTTTATGTTGCAGTAAGCAGTTGTTAATTGCTGAATAGTTATTATTTGTGGTATGTTTAGGTTAAAGTTTATCTGATGCTTCATTTTGTTGTTATAGGCTTGCAGATTGCATTTTATGTCAATGTTGTTGTTCTTTATTGATCTGTTATTTCTGTTTTTTTTGTCCATTTGTTTTCTGTGTAGACTCATAACAGAACAAAGTAGTAGTTTCAAGCATTCTGTAGTTCTGAAATTTATATAATATTTTCAGTCATGGCAGACTTTAAACAAGAAGAGAAAACTAGTGAACTTGTTTCTATCTTTTACTGATTTTTATATTGTGTGATTTGAGTAGATAATGTATTGTAGACTGGCCAATCTCCAAGGAATGCTCGGCGCAACAATGTAACACAGGAAACTCAACCTGTTGGAAGAGAAGGTAAAATTAAGCACACACTATTAACACAATTACCACTAGTTTTGATTTTTTATTAAATCTGGCTCGTTTTCCAGAGTTAAAAGTTTGAATGGGTCTCCCAAATAATGAACTTACAGAATTTGTGGAGCAGACACACCACTTAGATATTTTACCATCGTTGCTGACATTGGAGATTGCGTTTTTGAGAAGCAATGTGTTTCCTTATGTGGACCAAGAAAGGATGATACCAGTGGGTGATTTTCCTGGTAGAGTTCAATACTCTGAGTTTTCTTCGATGCTTTAACATTGCTGGGTTATAGGAAGGGCATCGTGGCTTGTATAAAACTTGTTGCACCTTTCTCCAATGGCTTTCTGTCATTTAATCTGAAACAGAGAAACAAGGCTGATAGGGAACCAGCTAACCAACGTTTACCTGGAAAATGGTCATTAGAATTGTGGTGATGGCAGTGCTTGCATTGTGATAATATGCAACTATCGATTATGATCAGTGTATTTTTTCTTTATATTTGCTAGTATGCTTCTAGCATAAGAGCGTGAAAGTGTGTTTGCATGGTTTAGGTTTTTACTGTAGTATAAGAGAGGTGGATAAGAAATAGTGCTGTTGGTGGATTGCTGTAGTGAATTTTCTAAAGTTTTTATTCTAACAATTGTTGCATCCACGTTGCTTTGGGTTTGTAGTGATTCTTTCACGTTGCTGCTTTTTGTTATATGATTAGATGATTCTGAAATTTAGATTGCTTGTATTTGTCAGTTTACCACGCCAGTGCAATTCTTTGACAGATATTGCCACATCACATAATTGTGATTCCAAACATTTTAATCTATTTTTAATGCCGTTGTTGGACTTCTGTAAATTGTTATTATTATCGTTATTTTGATATATTGCTGGTAAGGAGGACTTGGAAGTGAAAAACAAAAGTTAAATAAAGCTGGAATGACTCTCGTTCAATGTTATTTTTATCTGAAAAAGTTTTCTGAAACATGATTGAGTTGAAACTTTGGGGATCAGCACTTATATGTATTGTAATCAGAATCGCATGTTACAAATCAGCAAAACTTTCTAAAATTTGTGACATAAGTCTGACAGAAAGCAAACAGTTAACGTCATTATTATTATTATACTTATTCGTTTATTTATGCTCCATTGAAATAAACTTCTGCGGGTGATTGTACGGGTTGACATGTGGTTGTATCACTCTCTTACGATGTGAGTTACTGTTGCTACTTTCAGGCGGTTGGAATGACTCCCGTTTACCATACAACTTGCCTAGCCATGCTGTTGATAACGGATCGCAAGATATCCCACTGAACAGTCGTTCTGCATCAAATATGGTTGACAGTGACAGTTTCCTTGGGCATGAGGTTGGCGTGTGGAAAGGATCGGAAGCATCGTGGAGAGGTGATGATCTAAATCGGACGTTGACCCCACAGCCTGCATATAATGCTCCGGTAATGGAACGGGGCACGCCACAAGAACAGAGCTCTTTTAGAATCGTCGATAGCGATCTGAGCTTCACAGCAAGTGATCGGAACTGGAAGGCACTAGGACGAGATGAACCAAGCAGTGGAGTCCCACTAGAATATGAGACCGGCCGACAGAGGGATTTTGTCGATGTGAGACCATCAAATAGCAATGCATTGGCTGCCAATGAAGGCTGGGGGCCTCGCAGAATGTTGAATGGTACAGGCGCTGACAGATATCCAGCTGTTCCTGCGTCGCATGAAAACAGACCATGGAATGGTGCAGGTTAGGACATTTTCAGCTGCTGACTGCAGAATGGCTTCAGTGCTGCTTCGTTTGTGGCAGTGGCGTTTGTTTAGTTAATGCTCAGTTTTACTCTTTCAAAAGATTTCGTTCTGTTTTACTTATATCAGAAAACGTAGCAACAGTTATACTTACTGATGCTGCCATAGTAATAGGGCTTTCTGTGGCATTTGTTTGTGCACGATATATAGAAGTTTTGAGCTATCTACAGCAAAGTTGGTACATCATATAGTTCATGGCAGTCCCTGCTCATGTATTACCTTAACGACAAAAGGTTAGGGTTTGGAAGGCGTAGGTCTGTATGTCAATACAACTGCACATTTTCTGGTTTTTGGCGTTTTGTTTTGCAGAGAAGTCGCTTTTAATGTTAACAGTTATAGATTCGTCAAAAAAATCTAATCCAAAATTAATGTAGAGACACCATTAAACTTAGGCAACTTTTTAATAGGCATTTTCTATGTGCCTTGATTAGTAGATCCTTGATCTTTTTTCTCATTTGTTGCTGAAGAAAACGTTAGGTATAATTGACGCAGGTTTTCGTAAGCTGAATGCTCTGAAACCCAACCAGCAGTGTCAGTGTTATTTAAAGCACTGACTGCAGCCTGAGAAAATCGTTTATTGGATCTTATATTTCTGGGTCTGATAACTGATTTTAGAGGAAAGGAATGCCATACTGCTTTTGGACAGTCTCTGCAACAGCATTGAAGTAGGCAGAGTAGTTTAAGCTGACTCTTGTCAGCTTTTGAGCGCATGTTAAAATAGCATCTCATCTCATGACAACAACAGCCACCATTTTATGGCCATTATACAGGTCAACCTGTGTTAGCTGGCACCTCCAGTTAAGACCTGGATGATTTTGTTGGTGCAAAGTTTTACTGCCCGCATGCCCTTGCTGACGGCAACAGTGCATTCGGATTAGGGAGAAGACGCTGGAGTTCTCTACGGTGTTATGTACAGTGTCTACGTACCTCCTACAACCCCACTAAAATTGGGATAAATAGAAGTTGATTTCATATTATATTTGTGTATTGTCATGCTTTTGGCATTGCTTACGTTTTGTATGTTGCACCTTTATTATACTGGCTGCTGCTTTTTTATTGCTTTACTGCTGTGTAACATTGACGGCACAAGGGCACAACTGTTGCATTGCACTGTTACACATACAGTGGCGCACTTAGCAATTATTCTAACCTTGAACTACATACTTGTAGTGCCAGATTAAGATTATCATGTGTCACAGATGATCGTTTTTCTGGACTTACTTTTGATCTGAGATATGCCCTTGTGCAGCTTATAATCCACGTATAATTCTATTTGCATTTATAATTATTGGGCCATTCAGAATTTTTCAGTTGTTGCAAAGTTATAGCCAGAAGATACAGCCTGTTGGTTAATTTGGCACTGCATACTGCACATGATAACATTTCTGCTACTTTATTTGTTGCAACCAGTTCTGGCGGACAGCATGTCATCACGAGAACTGCACTGCTAACCAATGTTAACTGCAAACTGCAGAAACGTTATATTAATCTGTGAAAATAATTTGAAAATTGCTGTGAATAATGTTCAGCTAAGTGTGTAGTACAGTGTCATTTTTTCATATTGTGCCTTCAGTGCTTGTGCCTTCAGTGCTTGTGCCTTCAGTGCTTTGACGCTGTTGGTTGGGCGGCAGGAAGGGCATCCGGCCTGTAAAAAACTGAGTGGTGAGGTGCTGGTGTGGTTATCTGTCTGGAGCGAGGT
>Ga0126326_1000576_pt1 | contig 10065 bp, 8 predicted proteins | sample InaspJWI67metaG_FD_94485 | JGI IMG/M metagenome (GOLD analysis project Ga0126326, IMG submission 94485) | Marine gutless worms symbiont microbial communities from Oahu, Hawaii - Inanidrilus sp. 1 OAHU.JWI-67 metaG | ecosystem: Host-associated > Annelida > Digestive system > Unclassified | place... | reverse complement strand
TTATCCTGGTTCATGGGTGGTGTATCCTTTCCTTTTTAGTGTGGCCGGTTGACTGCTGCTAACAATCTACCGGTGGATACACCGCCTTTTCCTTTAAACACAACTTTTAAATATAACTCGTAGGCAATACCTGGGAATGCTCATATTGAAAATGGGTGGACTTATGTTCCAGATATTCTGATTTCCTCCTGGCCACGAAACTCGCAAGATCTCTTTCAATCCCGAGATCAATATCGGGCTTTTCATAGTAAGCCAATCTTTGAGAGAGCGAAGCAGTCGAAGTTTCTTCGAACCTTTTTTTGTCGGTTGCCAGCCACGAGGCGTAATTCAATCGATTCATCAGACGCGGCATATAGAATTCCTTGCGGCAGTTATCGAAAGTGCTGTCGTGGCTTAGATACTCGCCACCGATACCTACCTCTTTGATCGCATTCAGATTGATTCGCTCATCCGTTACATTCAGAGGCTGGATAATCCGTCGCAGCATCCCGCACAACTCTTCATCAGCTAAGAACTTTACATAACTCATCGCAAGATATGAACTTAAAATCCCGCAAGCGTGGAGAATGAAATTGACGCCGCTCAGGACGGTCATGGTCAGTGACACAGCCGACTCGATTCCCGCTTGGATATCCGGAAAGTGTGCATCGGTAACTCCTCCGGTGCCTCTAGCCGACAGCCCATAGTATTTTGCCATTTGAATGGTCGCATTCTGAATGATTGACAGTTCCGGCGCGCCGACAGAAAGCGAACCTGTCTTCATTTCAATGATGGAAGATGTTGTCCCGTAAACCACGGGAACACCTGGATTGACCATTTGCGCGAGTGTGATCCCACCAAGGATTTCGGCATTGTGCAAAGCTATCAACCCGGGAAGGGTGACCGGACCAGTGCCGCCGGCCAGCATTAACCCGCCTATCATAAGGGCTTGCCCGTTGCGCGCATATTCAATGATAGCACCGGCCATCTCGGCCGCATATTGAAGCGGTGAAGCTGTGCTGATAATCGCCATCATCACCGGTTCTTTTTTTATCTTCTCATTTCCCCAAACGATGCCGGCCATTTCGATGGAGTCGATGGCTGCCTGTCTGGACACCGGACTGCCTAAAAAGGGTTTGTCACAAAGAACAATATTTGAAAAAATCATATTCAAATGGACGATATCCGGTGGGATGTCCGATGGCTCAACCATCAAACACCCATTCATGTCGATATATTTCGAAGTGTGCACCAGCTTGCAGAAATTGTCGTAATCTTCCATGACTGCATCTCTGCGATCACCGTTCGGACCCACCATGAATGCAGTCCCGTAACCGGGTGCAATGACCAGATGATCGCCGCCGATTGTCACGCTTTTTTCCGGATTGCGAGCATTGATCTGAAATTGGCTCGGCGCCGAATCTAACGCGTGCCTGACATCCTGTTCCTCAAGATATACAATGTTACCGTCGGTCTTTACACCGCTCTGCTTAAAAATCTCAATGGCTTCGGCTTCGTGAAATGCAATTCCAATATCTGTAAGAATCTCCATGGTGGCGTCATGGAGCTTATTGAAATCTTCTTTGTTTAAAAGATGCATTCTTTCATACATTGCTGCTATCCCTTTCTTTCTGCCACCCTTCGATTATTTTGGCCTTAGCGAGTGTGCCGGATTTTGGCATGGTGAGGTCGCCCGATTATTCGGAGTTTGCAGATTAATTATAAGGCATTGATTTGTCAATGTAAAACTTAAATATCCCGTCATGTTCTCATGCGAATAAGAAGCTGTTGAAGTTGAAATATAATAAAAAACTTGATGCCACTAGCTATGTCAAAATATAAAACAATAAATCGACGTGCGTTTATCTCTCGATCTTTGCTGCAAACTCTTTATGACGCCTCGATGCAGGTCACTGCTGGCGGTGGCAGTTGAAATGGTCTGAGTAGGTTTTGAGAATATCAAATGATACTATCAAGTAAATCTTGGAGGCGTTAAATAATCCCGTTATGGCATAAGACGCTATGCCAGATTTCACTTGCGTTTTGGCGATATTTTGCTATTTCTTTTTAAAATTTTCCTTTCTAACAGGTTTAATTTTATTCAAATCCTTATTCTTATCAGATGGGCCATTCGGATTTTTCAATGATTAGCTATTGAACTCACACCTGTTTAGGTACTCGCATGAATTATAGAATTGGCGCGGACATCGGCGGAACATTTACGGATCTCATACTCATCGATGATAGTGGAAAAACTTTCCAGGTTGGAAAAGTCTTAACCACTCCTGATAAACCGGATGACGCCGTCCTGGCCGGGATAGGACAGGTGCTTGCAGAGACGGGCGTCGATCCCGGGAGCGTCTCGCATATCGTGCACGGCACCACCCTTCTCACAAATGCATTGATCGAGCGCAAGGGTGCGCGCACAGCTTTAATCACCACAGCCGGCTTTCGCGACGCAATCGAGATCGCACGCGAGCATCGTTTTGATATGTACGATTTATATATGCGCAGACCGGAGCCGCTGTCGCCCAGATATCTGCGATTTGAGCTTGATGAACGGTTGCTTGTCGACGGCACAGTGCGCTAGCCGCTAAGTGACAGCGATGTGCATGCGGTTATCACTTCATTGAAAAATGAGGATGTTGAAGCGGTCGCCGTCTCCCTGATTCATGCATATGTCAATGATGCCCATGAACAGCGTGTGGTTGAAATTTTAACCCGGGAACTACCCGATATTGCGGTGACCATTTCAAGCGAACTCGTGCCTGAGATTCGAGAATACGACCGCACATCAACAACGCTCGTCAACGTGTATGTCAAAAAGATTGCCCAGAGCTACCTTCTACGCCTCCAGCATCGTATGCGCACGGAAGCAAATATCGCCGGTACATTATTTGTGATGCAGTCAAATGGTGGTGTATGCGAGATCGACACAGCGGCCCGATATCCGGTGCGGGTCATCGAGTCTGGACCGGCAGCCGGGGCGCTCGCCGCCGCCCATTATGGTGCATTGCTGGGCCACAATGATTTACTTTCCTTTGATATGGGCGGGACCACGGCCAAAGCCTGTATCATTACAGATGGAGAACCCGCTGTCGCAGGTGAGTTTGAGGTGGATCGCCAGTACCAGTTCAAAAAAGGAAGTGGTTTGCCCGTTAAAGTGCCTGTGATTGAAATGATAGAGATCGGCACTGGTGGTGGCTCTATAGCCAGGGTTGACGACATGCGACGTTTGCAGGTCGGTCCCGATAGCGCGGGTGCACGCCCGGGGCCGGTCTCATATGGTCTTGGGGGATCTGAACCGACAGTTACCGATGCGGATCTCGTTCTGGGTTACCTGGATCCTGCGTTTTTCTTAGGCGGCAGCATGGCCCTAAATTTAACAGACGCCGGCAGAGCCATTCAACACAAAATCGGAGATCGATTAAATCTCACCCTATTAGAAGCAGCCTGGGGTATCCACCAATTAGCCAATGAAAGTATGGCTTCTGCTGCACGGGTGCATGCCATTGAACGGGGCAAGGCTGTGGGTAAGTTTCCAATCTTTGCTTTCGGCGGTGCGGGTCCTGTACATGCTTATGGTGTGGCCAGCATATTGGGCAACCCGCGGATAATCTACCCCCTGGGGGCAGGGGTTATGTCTGCCATCGGATTCATGACCGCACCTTTGAACCTGGATTTTTCGCGGACTTTTCCAGGATCTTTAGATAACCTTGATTGGCATGGGGTTAACAAAGTTCTCGGTGATATGGAAGAGGAAGGGAGAAACGCTCTTAACCGAATTATTCCTGCAGCGCAAGTAACCTTTCATCGATATGCGGACATGCGCTACCGTAAACAGGGCCATGAAATTCGGGTGCCGGTTCCGGGTGGTGTCTTGAGTGAATCCCGGCGTGAAGAACTAGAAACCAATTTCACGCAGGTGTATGTGTCCATTTATGGCCATACTGTGCCCGAAACGCCCATAGATATTATATCATGGCGGGTGGTCGCCCAGGGGCCTAAACCAAGTATGTCCCTTCCTAAAGCAAAGGCAGATGCATCACACAATGCGGAATCCGCCCGCAAGAGCATGCGGCAGGTCTACCTGCCTAAGCAACGGGATACCGTTAAGATTCCGGTATATGACCGCTATGCGCTGCTTTCAGGAACCATGCTTGATGGCCCGGCCATTATCGAAGAGCGGGAGTCGACCGTTGTTATCAACGGCCCGGGAGACATTCGAGTAGATGAAAACAGTAATCTGATTGTCGATATTCGTCGGTAGGGTTAACAATGTCTCGGAATTTCTTTTATATATCGAAATGATGCAGCTTTAAACGACACCGATTTTATGCCACCATCATTCCAATTGTGAGCGAAGCGAACCAACTTGTCTGTAAATCGTGTGAAAATTGGAGGCCTGACATATGGACCAAATAACGTTGGATATTCTGTGGAACCGCTTGATCGCTACGGTGAACGAGCAGGCGGCAGCATTGATGCGGTCTTCATTCACTTCGATTGTACGCGAAGCAGGTGATCTGTCGGCCGGTGTTTTCGATTGCCGCGGCCGCATGGTGGCGCAAGCGATTACCGGCACCCCCGGCCACATTAATTCACTGGCCACCGGTATGATCCACATCCTCGAACGCTTTCCCGCGGATTCGCTGGCACCCGGTGATGTGCTGATTACCAATGATCCATGGAAAACAGCCTCTCAACTCAATGATATCACCATCGCCACTCCGATCTTCAGGGATAATCAACTCGTTGCGTTTTTCGTCAACTGCTGTCATGCTCTGGATATTGGTGGCCGAGGGCTTTCTGCAGATTCCCGATCCGTTTACGAAGAAGGCCTTTTCATTCCGGTAATGAAACTTTTCGACGCAGGGAAACCGGTAGAGGCCATTTTTGAGTTGCTATTGACCAATGTGCGCACGCCTGAAGAAGTACGCGGCGATCTTCATTCTCAGATTGTGGCAAACGAAGTCGGTGGGAGACAACTCCTTGCTTTTTTGGAAGAGTTCGACCTGGAAGACATCGAAACGCTTTCCGATGAAATTGTCGGTCGCACCGAGAAGGGTATGCGTGATCGCATTAGTGCCGTGACCGATGGTGACTATCAGTTCAAACTCACCATTGATGGATTCGATGAGCCGATTGTTATCAACACCAGTGTCATCATAGAGGAAGATGAACTTACGGTGAATTTCGAAGGCACATCCGGCGCTGTGCCACTGGGTATCAATGTTTGCCTAAACTACACCAGGGCCTATGCCACGTATGGAATCAAGTGTGTCATAGCGCCTGATATACCCAATAACGAAGGCAGTTTTAGACCTGTAAAAGTGACGGCTCCACCAGGCAGCATCCTCAACGCCAACTTTCCTTCCGCAGTCGGTGGGCGACATCTTGTCGGTCATTTTCTGCCTTCAGCGGTGATGGGTGCGTTCGCCCGGGCTTTGCCGGACAGAATCATGGCCCCTGGTTTCGACGGTCTGTGGGATACGCAGATCTCCGGTATCGAACGTGGAACAGAGAAGCATTTCAGTTACACCTGGTTTTCTGCCGGCGGCACAGGCGCCCTCAAAGGCCAGGACGGATTGTCTGCTACAGCCTATCCCAGCGGAATCGCCGGTGTTCCGGTCGAAGTCATCGAAACACTGGCACCGTTGGTGATTCGAAGGCGTGAACTAAGAGCCGATTCAGGTGGCCCCGGGACCTTCCGCGGCGGCCTCGGTCAGACTATGGAAATCGAAGTGCTTACCGATGAACCTTATATATTCGCCGGGCTATACGAACGCATAAACTTTCCCGCACCCGGCCTGCATGGCGGGCAGATGGGACATACCGGACGGCTGCTGACCAGCAACGGTATAGACCTTAAATCAAAAATCAGCTGCCGGCTGCCCGAAGATACCGTCGTAACCCTGGAGATGCCGGGGGGTGGCGGTTTCGGATCCCCTATGCTGCGAGATCCGGTGCAGGTACTCGACGATGTGCGCAACGGCTATGTATCGCCGGAATCCGCCAGGGATGACTACGGAGTTGTCATCGATACCGAACTTTGGGAGATTGACGAGCCGGAAACAAAAGTACTGCGACGCAGGATGATGAGACAATAAAACTTGAAATTTTTTAACTTCAAACCGAATAATACTGTACCAAATGTTGATCAATGAGGCTTCGACCACTCTCGTCAAGGCTTGCGTACTGCAAAAATTATAATCACTAATGCCGCAAACGGCGCCACGAAGGCGCCCGGCGATTTCATCATCCAAAGAATTGCTCCGCTGATCGCACACCAGATTACCGGAATGATCAAAAGCTCCCAGAAAACTCTGTTAGCCGCGAGCAACAGTATTCCTAGTGTGGCGATCACGGTTGGATCGGGAGCGGTACCGAATAATTCGGCCTGCACCAATTTTTGCCCAAACATGGGACCAATCAGGGGGTGAACCACAAGCGCAAAAACAAAAACACTGAGGCCTGTCCGGTTGAGCAATTTTGTTGCAGCCTCGTACACAAGTCGGCCTCGAATGATACCGGTCCAAATCAAAAGCACGGCCTCGCCCGCAAAACCCGTCGCGAAATAGGGGGCTGCCCAATTGATAGTCGCGTAGCGCTGTAAATGATAGGCCCATGCGACCCAAATCCAGGATGCTGAGAGGATGGCCGTAATCGCTCGCCCCTGCCATGCAGGCTTGCGGAAGACCAACACTGGAATTGCGGCGCCAAGTGCCAGCGGCAGGAACTGTATCGGCCATATGTCTTTATTATAGAGTTCAAATAGTCGGTAGTATGTCTGCGGTGAAAAGAGCAGCAAGTCCGACAAGCTATACGTCCACCATTCAGACATTATAGTTGCTCAATATAGGAAATCATGCGTCGGCGCATAATCCCGTCTGGCAATCGGCCGGTTGCGGCACCCATGTTCTCAAGCACATGATCGACACGGGTGGTTGCGGGAATTGCGCAGGTGACGGCCGGATGCGATACAATGAATTTGAGGAGGAATTGCGCCCAGTTGGTGCAGTCGATTGCGGCCGCCCAATCGGGAAGCGGATAGCGCTTTGCCCAATCGATCAGCGCACTTTGCTGGAACGGCCTGTTGGCGATGACCGCGATGCCACGATCTTGTGCGAGCGGGAGGATACGTTCTTCGACCTTGCGGTTACGCATGTTGTAGCTGACTTGAATGAAATCGAGCAGCCTGTTGCGCATGATATGTTCGAACTTCCTAAGTCGACGGCTTTCCGATGTGGTTATTCCGACATAACGTATCTCTCCAGCCTCTTTCTTTTCGAAAAGCATTGGAAGATGATCTTTCCAGTCCACGATATTGTGAACCTGCATAAGGTCGAAACGCGGGACATTCCAATACCGGCGAGACGCCTCAATCTGTTCTCGTCCATCCGAGCCGAAAGGGGTCCAAACTTTATCAGCGGAGAAGACCTGCGAAGTCTTGCCCAGTTTTTTAAGACCATATCCAATAACATCTTGCGCAGAGCCGTACATTGGCGACGAATCGATCAGGCGTCCGCCAGCCTTAAAAAAATTGCGTATTACTTCTGCACAGGAATCGCGGGCAACAGGATCATTACCCACGTTAAATGTGATCCAACTGCCCAGTCCAATAACAGGTATTGCCTCGCCGCTTGAAGGGATCGGCCGGGTGATAACGGGGCTTGTCCGCGCCGACCCGATCACTGGCCAGAGCAAGCTGGTGATACCCGTCGCGGCCAATGTGCGCAGGAAGTTCCGACGTCCGTAATCTGGCAATTGCTTCATAAATTCTCTTATTTGAGCTCTTATCCGACAATGCGATCAACACGGATACCGATTTAATCCGCGGCAGGCGGACAAGGATTTAATTCCCCGCCCTTTGGGGCGAATATAATATTCCGAATGATACCCCGTAGCTTGCAGCGGGGTAGATCATCGAATATCTTCCTACATTAAATGAAAATAAGTATTTACGGTAATCCGTAAAGCTCAAGCCGCGAAATATTTTGTGATAGGTTCAAAATTCCACTTGATTTTTTTGAAAGGTGACTTTTTAAATTCAAGGAGTTCAATGGTCGCCCCAGTTAATGGTGCTGCAGTACAGGCAATCCGGGCAATCCCCGAAAGATGCCCCGAAATCTATTCCAAATGACATTCCCCTTTATTCATGGATACCCCGTGGCTTGTCGCGGGGAGGTTCATTCTTGACAACAAAACCTGCTGTGGGTTATCCAGATGGATATTGTTTGCGTTAATGGGCGCTTCAATATGTTGGGTTGTCTTGTCCCGTCGTCTTGTGGGGTCGCAGCTCTAGAGCGAAGCCCCAAGCTCGTAGAGCGAAGACGGGCCTGTCGAGGCATAGCTTCAACGAAGACGGACCTGTTACGGCGTAGCTTCAGCGAAGACGGTAGCTGAACCCGAGACGCCATTCACCATTCTTGAGCCGTCCGCTTTCAAAAAGCGCCCTCCTTATATCATTCTTACGATTTTTTGGGTAGCAGGTCTCATCTTGTGGAAATTCATCCGAAAAATCATTCGACAAAACACGCTTCAGGGCCGGCCCTCGTTGAAATGGAAGCGCGAATCAAGTTCAGAGCAATAGAAATCTTGGCAGGAGCGTGAAGCACGAAATTTTTAATTAGAAAAATTTTCGGGGCAGGAAAGGGGGAGCAAAAATGAAAAGATCCATAGAGCTCGAATTTTTTGCACTTGTTCTTGCTAGTATCTTTATTTTAGGGGGCCCGGTTTGGGCCCAGAATGCCAACTTAAAACCATTAAAAGAGACCACGCATGTCCCGGGTGAGCTTTTGGTGAAATTCCGAAAAGGAGCCTCGCAGGCTTCCATAAACGCCATACATGCTTCGATGGGATCGACGGTGATCAAGGAGCACAAGGCCATCGGCGTCCAGCACATCAAGCTCCGCGAAGGGATGACGGTTGAGGCGGCGCAGAAAGCATACAGTGCAAATCCTGATGTCGTATATGCTGAGCCGAATTACCGCTACCACACGAAGGAGTCATTTTCAGACGATAAGACAGGAGGCAGCAGAAATTTTAAGGTCCAAAGCCAAGGACCTCATATAAAAATTGAATAATTACCGGATGCAAGGTCAGAGTACCAATTCTAGTGTATCTAATTATCAAAGATTCTAATCTCATTTTTCCCGGGATATAAGAGGAAGAGCAAAATTGAATAAGCCTGTAAAACTCGTTCTTTATACTCTTGTTCTCGGAAGCCTCCTTATTCTGGGGAGTCCGGTTTGGGCTCAGGATGCAAATTTTGGTCCACTCAGGGAGACGGCTTATATGCCGGGGGAACTCCTGGTGAAATACCGAAAAGGCGCAGTGCGGGCCGCCTTGAAGTCGACACATGACCTGATGGGCACAGCCGTGATCAATGAGTTCGAGGCCATTGGCATCCAGCATATCAAGCTCCCCGAAGGGATGGCGATGGAAGCGGCCCAGAATGCCTTCAATGCCAACCCGGATGTGGTTTATGCCGAACCCAACTATATCTACCACGCCACGGACCGATTTCCGAACGATCCCGATTTTCCCGAACTCTGGGGACTACACAACACCGGCCAGACCGTGAACGGAACATCGGGAACCGCGAACATCGACATGGATGCACCCAGAGCGTGGCAATGCGTGACGAGCGGCTCGCAGGTCATCATCGGCGTCATCGATTCAGGTGTCGACTGGCATCATCCCGAACTGTCCGGCAACATCTGGATCAATGAGGCGGAACAGAACGGCACCGCGGGTGTGGACGATGACGGCAACGGGTATATCGACGATATCAGGGGGTGGGATTTTGTGGATAATGATAATGATCCCATGGACTATGCCGGTCACGGGACCCACGTTGCGGGGACCATTGCCGCCGCGGGAAACAACGGTGCTGCCGTCAGTGGCGTCATGTGGTATGCCAGGATCATGCCCATCAGATCTTTCGATGCCCTTGGCAGCGTGTGGGGGGGCAGGTGATCTCAGATATTTGCAACACTGGGTTTAGCGAGACGGATGTGGCACGAATGTGAGTTGTATTAGGGACTTAGTCCGATCATCCACCCTATTTTCGCGCCGATTTTG
>Ga0126326_1000575_pt1 | contig 10071 bp, 11 predicted proteins | sample InaspJWI67metaG_FD_94485 | JGI IMG/M metagenome (GOLD analysis project Ga0126326, IMG submission 94485) | Marine gutless worms symbiont microbial communities from Oahu, Hawaii - Inanidrilus sp. 1 OAHU.JWI-67 metaG | ecosystem: Host-associated > Annelida > Digestive system > Unclassified | place... | reverse complement strand
TCGACTTCACCATCCGCAACGCCTGGCAGAAGTAATTAGAGGAGTTAAATTTGTCAATGGTGTCGAAGAAAAACGGATTGCCGCCTAATTTCTTCATACACAACTATTGACTATATCTCGGCAACATCCAATGACGATATGACGTCTATGGTTGAAGTCATACGTCAGCTTGGATCAGCCTATGAATCACCAAATTACCTGGATACTATCAATTCCACAAAAAGCCAGCCGCACGTTTTTCTCTGCCACCTAAGGAAAGCTTCACCTAACGTACCCATTTCGCGTCCAAACGTGCACCCGTTTATCTCAAAAGGATGGGCTTTTATTCACAATGGAACCATCTACCAGGCAGAATCACTTAAGCGGCATCTCTTATTTGTTTCCAGATCGGATGGATCCGACAGTGAGTATTTTTTTCATTATTTGTTAACAAAAATATTTGAAAATCAGGAAAATAATAGCATACTGGAAAAAATAGCGGATGCCGTTTCTTCCCTAGCGGTTGAATTTACAGCATTAAATAGCATGCTTAGCAATGGTCATGATCTATTTGTTTTAAGAAGCTGTAAATTGTATAAAAACCATTACACACTATATTATTATACTCTACCCCACGGTATTATCTTCAGCTCGGAACCAGTTGAAATTAGTTCCTTGAATTCAAACCAATGGAAAAGCCTAACCAATGATTCCATTATTAGAATCCATGGATTCCCTCCTATAGTCGAAGAAATGAAAATCATGCATTGAAAAAAAGCCTACGGGTCTTAGCCTAAATCTACTCCTTCTGAAATGGGGAGCACTTCTAAATAGCTAGTGCCCATCTGGAATTTGAAACGGGCACGAAATAGTTTCCGGATGGAAACTAGCTAAGGCGACCTTTTTATTTGACATGAAAGTGGCCCTTGCCTATATATTTTTGAAAAACAATTTGAAGGGAAAATCATGGATAAGGCACAAAAACAGGCACTGAAAGATGCAGGTGTTAAGTTCGTTCGCATTCTATGGTGCGACAACGCCAATGTGATTCGCGCCAAAGCTGCTCATATCAACTATATAGATGACTATATTGAAAATGGAGTCGGCATTACGATGGCCCAACAGGCCCTGCCGGTGATGTACGACGCCGTTGTCCCGGAAACCGGTCTTGGTCCGGTGGGTGAAGTGCGCCTTATGCCCGACTGGTCAACCCTGACGATTTTGCCTTACGCCGAGGGTCAAGCGCAAGTTTTAAGCGACATGATTATCAGTGAAACCGGCAAAGTATGGGAGCACTGCCCAAGGGGTTTTCTTCGTACGCAGGCACAGAAGCTTGCTGAAATAGGACTGTCTATACAAGCTGTCTTCGAAAACGAGTTTTTCCTCCTGCGCAGGAATACCGAGGGCACATTGGAACCTGCCGATGATACCGTTTTTTCAGCTACAGGGTCGATGAATCTTCATCGCAATTTCATTCATGATCTTGCAGAGGCGCTCATCGCTCAGGGCATTGAGGTTGAGGGTTATTATCCCGAATCCGGCCCCGGGCAGCAAGAGGTAAACGTGCGCTACGTGGAGGCTATGCGTGCTGCCGATCAGCAAATCACTTATCGTGAAACGGTTCGCGGAGTGGCTACCCGACATGGTGTGATCGCCTCGTTCTTACCTAAAATTATTGAGGACAAAGCGGGCTCGGGCTGTCACCTCAATTTTAGTCTGTGGCGCAATGGGGAATCCATCAGCGGTGATCCACAGCAACCCAACGGGATCAGCCGGGAGGCAGGAGCCTTTATCGCCGGTGTACTGGACCATCTGCCCGGGTTGTGCGCCATCACCATCCCCAGCAAAACCTCCTATCGGCGCATCCGTCCTCATTTTTGGGCAGGTGCGTTCCGGGTTTGGGGCCACCAAAATCGGGAAGCCGCCATACGCGTTTGTAAAAATCCAGCGGGAACCCGGGCAAACCGCTTTGAATTTAAGATCGCCGACGCAACTGCCAATCCATACCTTGCCCTCGGTGCATTCATCGCCGCCGGCCTCGATGGGCTTCAGCGCAAGCTGGAGCTGCCTGAGGAGATCACCATAGATCCCGGCCTGATCCCCGAAGATGAACGCCGTGTCAAAGGGATTGATTTATTGCCCCAGAATCTAGGAGAAGCGCTGGAGGCACTTCACAATGACAATACTTTGCTGGAAGCCCTCGGAGATCCTCTGGCCAAATCTTTCACGGCGGTGCGTCAAAAGGAATGGGAGGCCCTTAAAGACATGAGCTTGGAGGAAGAAGTGGCCCTCTTGGTGGAGCGGTATTAATAGGCGCATTAATTATAGGCGCTTAATAATTTCATATCGATAATTTGTTGTCGATCTCAGGCAGAATTTTGTTTGCTTTGAAAGATGCCGTTACGAGTTACGGGTTGCGGGTTGCGCGTTAAAAAAAGGAACCCATCCTATTGAAAACCCGTATCCCGTAATCCCGCTATAAGCGGGACAACAGTCACGTTACAATCCGGTATGGTATTCATTGCTCTGAGAGAGCCACATTTTTCAAACGTTATGTTAAAAAATGCTTTGGACGTTGACATTATAGCGCGTCCTGCAAAATTGCTAAAAGGGTTCATATTATGATTGACACCCTTAGCCGGGAAATTCCTATCGTACCCGATCGATCGGCGCTGCTCTTTATCGATGTCCAAAACTACAATGCCCGGCCGGATGGCGGGGGGTACGTCGATGCAGGCCTTTCACCCAAAGCAGCCGAGAACAAATATGCCTACTTTTTCGATCGCCTTAAAAAAGCGGTCATCCCCAATATGCAGCGCCTGCAGTCAGCCTGTCGCAACAAGGGGATCGAGGTTATGTATACCGTTATAGAGAGCCTGACCAAAGATGGGCGGGATCGTAGCCTTGACTATAAAATAACCGGCTTTAACGTTCCTAAGGGTTCGTGGAACGCCCAGGTTCTAGACGCGATCCAACCGCTGGAAGACGAAATGGTTTTTCCGAAGACGTCTTCGAGCGTTTTCATCTCGACCAATATTCATTATATTCTGGGAAACCTCCGTGTTGACTTTCTGATTATCAGCGGGCTTTTAACCGATCAGTGCATCAGCTCAGCGGTGCGTGATGCCTGTGACCTCGGGTATCTGGTTACCCTAATCAACGATGCCTGCGCTACCTATTCACGAGAAAGACACGAAACATCTCTGAGTCATATAAAGGGGTATTGTCGCCAGCGCACCACCGACGAGTTTCTCGCGGAACTTGAACAGTTCTAAGCTAACTCAAGTAGAGAATCCGGGCCCAGGACCAGGATTTCTATGTTTGATTAAATGAGCCTAGAACCAGAACAAGGGAAGCATTGCGTCTGAGATCTTACGACCGATTTGCGAACGACATTTTATTTCGATAATAAACCATTCTTTTGAAACTTCAGCTATCTCACTCAGGAGAATTCTAATTGCCCTCCCCCAATTCAGTATTGTTGAGAGTTGAAGGATTAGAAAAACGATTCGGTGGCATCGTGGCCCTGGCCGACTACAGCGTCGAGATCCGTACCGGGGAACTAATGGGCCTTATCGGCCCCAATGGCGCTGGTAAAACAACGGTATTCAACCTGCTTTCCGGGATATTCAAACCTACGCGGGGTCGTATTCTCTTTGACGGTCAAGATATCACCCGCCAGCGACCCGATCAAAACGCCGCTTTAGGGATCGCCAGAACTTTTCAGAATATCCGCCTCTTTAATGAGCTGTCCGTCATCGATAATGTAAAGGTTGCTTTTCATATGCGCAAAGGACGCGGTTTCTGGAAAACGCTATTGCATACCTCGGATTTTAGACATTCCGAAATCGAAATGGAACGCCGATCCTATGAATTTCTGGAACTTTTTGATCTGATAGCCATCAGGGATATACCGGTTAAGAATTTGCCATACGGGACTCAACGAAGGGTTGAAATCGCCCGGGCAATGGCCACACTGCCCAAGCTATTAATGCTAGACGAACCGTCGGCAGGATTAAACCTTAGCGAAACCGATGACCTTATGAAAATTCTGAGGATTATTCATACCGAGTATGGCCTCACCATTCTTCTGGTTGAGCATGACATGAAACTGATTATGACCATTTGCCAGAGGATTCAGGTGATTGATCGTGGTCGCCAGTTGACCGTGGGTACACCGGACGATGTTCGCCGTGATCAGCGGGTCATTGACGCATACCTTGGCCAATCCGAAACCAGGGGGCGGCATGCTTAGGGTGAAAGACATCCACGTCTATCGGGACCGGACCTATGTATTGCAGGGAGTCAGCCTAGAAGTGGGTCATGGTGAAATCGTGGCGCTCATCGGGGCCAATGGGGCCGGTAAAACTTCGATGCTCCAGACTATTTCCGGGTTGCTGCGCCCCAAAACCGGAAGCATTATCTACAATGCCCGCCTAGACGCGGAGGATATCGACATCAGCCGTCTGCTTCCTGAACAGATAGTGAGTTTAGGGATTTCCCATTGCCCGGAAGGCCGTGGGATATTTTCCCGGCTGTCTGTAAGGGAAAATTTGTTAGTCGGTGCCTACCTGAGAAAAGACAAAAAAGAAATTCTAAAGGATTATGAGCAAATCTGTGGGATATTTCCGATTCTAGCAGAAAGGTCTGGCCAAACAGCCGGGAGCCTGTCTGGCGGAGAGCAGGAAATGCTGGCTGTGGGGCGTTCTCTAATGAGTCGTCCCAGGCTGCTGATTTTAGATGAACCATCTTTAGGACTGGGTCCCATCATTGTAGAAAATTTATTTAAGATTCTGCGCCAAATTAACGCCCAAGGGGTTACCATCCTTCTGGTGGAGCAAAATGCGGTCATGGCGCTTGATTTGGCTAACCGAGCTTACGTGCTTGAAACCGGAAGGGTGACCTTGTTCGGGTCCAGCCAAGATCTGGCCAGGGACGAGAAAGTCCGCAGTGCGTACTTGGGTGGAGTTTAACTGCAATCATCTTGCCAAAATGATAATTATAAACCTTGATATCATAAGATTATGAGCGGCGGATACATCGCACAGCAAATCGTTAACGGGCTTATACTCGGTAGCATGTATGCTTTGGTTGCCATTGGTTTTTCAATGATTTACGGGATAATCCGGCTGATTAATTTTGCTCATGGGGACGTAGTTATGATTGGGGCTTTTATCACCCTATATCTTTTGCAGGCTCTTGGGGCACCCTTCCCGTTGGTCGCGCTGGCCGTTCTTGTTTCAGGAGCAATCATCGGCATCATCATTGAAAAGGGAGCTTTCCGACCGATGCGAGGTGCACCGCAGGTCACCGGATTCATTGCTTCGCTGGCCGTCTCCATTATGCTTCAAAATTTAGGCGTATTGTTTTTGACCGCCCAACCCCGCAATTTCACATTTCCGGAATACTTGCAAAAAGTCATAAATGCCGGTTCGGTAAGCTTCCGCGTGGTTGATCTGGTTATTATGCTTTCCACTCTAATCCTGGTATGCGGCCTGATATTACTGGTAAATAAAACCAGGCTCGGAATGGCCATGCGGGCAACAGCGGAAAATATCGATGTGGCCCGGCTGATGGGTATCAACATCAACCGCACGATCATGGCAACTTTTGCCATTGGCAGCGCTCTAGCCGGAATTGCCGGATTAATGTGGGGCGGCAAATTCGGTCAAATTGATCCGCTGCTGGGCTTTGTACCGGGATTAAAATCATTTGTCGCTGCGGTAATCGGCGGAGTAGGGTCCATCCCCGGCGCCATCCTAGGGGGATTCGTGCTGGGTCTGGCTGAAGTGCTCTTTGTGGGATTGCTACCACCAATCTATTCGGCTTTCCGCGACGCTTTTGTATTTTCTACGCTCATTTTGATCCTATTGATTCTGCCAAACGGAATTCTGGGGAAAAAGGTGGAGGAACGCACTTGATAAATCTGAATCGAAACCACCTGATTTTTTTAGTCCTTATCCTGCTTGGGATTGGTTTTGTTGCTCTTGTGCGCTCGACGGTTGATGAATATATTCTTTCCATAATTAATTTTGTCGGGATATACGTCATTCTTGCCGTCAGCTTAAATATCACCAACGGCTTTACCGGGCTATTTTCCTTGGGACATCCGGGATTCATGGCCATCGGGGGTTACGTGACGGCGTTTCTCACCTTCCCTGTTTCCCGCAAGTCGATGTTTTTGGAGCTGCCCCAGTATCTGGCTGACTTAGAGCTGCCTTTTCTTCCAGCTCTGGTTATCGGCGGCATTTGCGCCGGGCTGACTGCGCTGGTGGTTGGATTACCGGTACTGCGGTTGCGGGGGCATTATCTGGCGGTTGCCACTTTAGGATTTTTAATAATTGTTCAGGTGCTCATCATGAATTGGGAAAGCGTCACCCGCGGCCCTTTGGGTTTGAACGGCTTGCCGGCTTTTACCAATCTTTGGTGGGTTTACCCTTGGGTGGTGGTCACCGTTTACGTCAGCTGGAAATTAAAATTTTCGTCCTACGGACGCAGCATGCTCTCCATTCGTGAGGACGATATGGCCGCCCAGTGTTTGGGTGTGAACCTTTTCCGGACACGCGTCGCCGCGCTGGTTATCGGCGCCTTTTTTGCGGGTGTTGCCGGTGGTCTATGGGCGCATCTGGTTACGGCCATTACGCCGACGTCCTTTTCGTTGATCATGGCCTTTAATATTGTGGTTATGGTGGTGGTGGGCGGAACAGGCAGTATTAGCGGTGCCTTTATAGCAGCGGTCATTTTCTCGGTGCTCACTGAAATCTTCCGACCCTTGGAGGAAAGTCTCGATGCCTACGGAATCGGTGAAATCTTCATGGCGTTGATTCTGATTCTGATATTAATTTTCAGGCCGCAAGGTCTGTTCGGCAGTCGGGAGCCTGGCTTTTTAACAGCCAGGAACAGGTCATAATATTCGGGGAAGTTCCCCAGTTAAAGCAAGAAAGGAGGAGTTGATTATGCGAATAAAATTGGGTTTATCTTTATTGGGTGTAGTGTTGTCGCTCCTAATGGTGTTTCCAGCGCTGGGAGCGGATACAATTAAACTGGGCGCCCTGTACAATCTGACGGGCGGTATGTCTTCTATTGATGCGCCCGCGCTGAACGGAGCTAAACTGCAGGCCAAGCTGATCAATGAAAAAGGCGGGCTGTTGGGCAAGCAAATTGAAGTGATGGGCATCGATACCAAAACGGATCAAAAAGCCGCGGCCACCGGCGCCAAAAGGGCTCTGGCTAGCAAAGTGATAGCTGGATTGGGTTACGGAGACACCACTTTTGTTATGGCGGCCGCCCCGTTGTTTCAGCAAAAAGGCATTCCCTTTGTCACCTCTGGGGCGACCCATCCCATGCTTCCCAAGTGGGTTGGAGATTACATGTTCATGACTCCCTTCGGCGACGACGATCAGTCCTTTGCTATCGCCGATTACACCGTCAAAAAGCTGGGGGCCAAAAAAGTGGTGGTCTGGACCGACAATTCCATGGATTTCACCAAGGCGCTTTCCAAGTTCTATAAACAACGGCTCAAAGAACTCGGGACAACCGTGGTGCTAGAAGACTTCTTTATGATGGGCGACAAAGACTTCTCGGCTCAGATCGCCCGGTTGAAGAACGCCAGCCCCAAACCTGATGCTGTATTTATTTCCGCCATTCCCAATGAGGCTGGTCTGACCGTTAAACAAATTCGCGAAGCCGGATTGACTCTGCCGATCGTGAGCGGTGACGGTTTTGATACCGAACTCGTAACCACCGTGCCGGGTGACAAACTGGCCAATGACGTCTATTTTTCCACTCATACCTATCGGGAAGATAACCGTCCCGAGGTACTGGCTTTTGTCAAGGCCTATGAAAAAGAATACGGCCGCCCGCCCGAAAATGCATTTGCCGCCCTGGGCTTTGATGCTGTCGGCCTGATTGCCCACGCCATCCAACGAGCCGGAACCACCGATGGCAAAGCTCTGCGCAAAGCACTTGCCAGCACCATGGGATTCAAAGCCGTCACCGGTGAAATCAGCTACACACGGCCTAGTGGGGTACCGATGAAAGGCGTATCAATCATCAGTGTCCACAATGGAAAATACAAAGTGGAAGAAATCTGGTTTCCGAAATAATAACCTCACCAAGAGCTGCCTCTCTCCGGCAAGATATCGGAGGGGGGTGGCTTAAGACAATTGATTTCCGTTTCATTCGAAAACATGCGTTCAGAACGTTCACAGTTTTCTGCTATGAACAGCGACATCAGGCTTTTTCCCCGGATGCGACAAACCGTGTTACACGTGAATTGGCAGCGCCTGAATATCAGGCAACATCAGCACCGGAACAACCAAGTTCTCTTACCGCAGCGCCTTCTTCTGCTAAAGCAGCCAGCCGATCAATGAAATCGCAGCGTTCCGTATCATTATAGCGGTTGTCATAAATACGTTCCGTTTGAGCCATTACAAAATAAGGGGGTTCTTATGACATTTCCAGGTAAAAGTAACTTGTGACAACCGCTATGTTATCTTTTTTATGCAAAAAAGCGTATGTTTTTTGAAAATACTGTCTGTGTACCAACACATGAAACGGCTCTTCATTATCCCAAGCCGCAAAGAGCAGCCAAAGAAGATATTAAACCATCACTGCGTGTGGATGGCTATCTAATCGCTACATGCTGTACCGACATCCAAGCCGATTAACCGGTACCTTCGAAAAACTAGTTTTCGATACTCTGATAGCAACACACTTTATATAAAGATCGGTCCTTATCCATTTCAATCAGTGCGGCGTCAATAGCCATAGTGTCACCATGCTTCCCGGTGCAACGGATATTTCAAATTAAAAAAAAATATAGCGTTTGCGTCAAGCCATCAACGTCGTGATGGTCCGGAAAATGTCGTAAAGCTACCGGTATCGGAACGTTATTATGACAAACGCTATAGAGAATATCTCTTTTCTTTCGATATCCTCGGTCTATGACATGATGCAATATCCCAGGGGCATCTAAATTGCAGATCATAGCATAGGCAATAACTCTCACAAATGCACTAATACATAGAGAAATTTTTACACGAACGTTCTACCCCAGATAAGATTATTGATCATTGTAACCGGTACAACAATCCGTTAAAGTGACCACTTGTGTCCACCAAAAGTGGACATCACATAATCTTCTAGACCTGGGATGTGGATCCCATCGGCGTGCGACATCATCACGGGAACCATTGATAACAAAGAGAGAAAGGAGGCCATTATGATATCCATCCACAATTATGTTTGCTTGAAATATAAACATTATCAGGCCGTTTTGTTGGTTGTCCTTTTAGTTTTCTTAACTCTCGGTGCGGCTTGGTCTCAGGACCCCGGAAACAGCGCATCCGGAAAGGGAGGGGCGGTCTCATCCGGTGATCCCGATGCTGTACAGGCGGGGATCGGCATCCTGGAGCAGGGCGGCAACGCCGCGGATGCAGCCGCAGCGACGATCCTTGCGCTGGCTGTCACTGACTTCGGCCGCTTCGCCATGGGCGGCGAGGCGCCTCTCATCATCTACGACGCCAGCACTCAGCAGGCAAAAGTTCTCTCGGGTGTCGGCCGCGCACCCCTCAGTCAGTCGGCAATTAACTGGTACAATGTAAACGGCATCCCGACCAACGGCGACATGAAAGCCGCACCGACACCCGGAGTGGTGCACATGCTGATGACCCTGCTCGAGGTTTACGGGACCATGAGCTTCGAGCGCGTGGTCGAACCGGCTCTGGCGCTGCTCGACGAAGGCGGCCCGTCTTGGTATCCGCGCCTTGCTGTGACTCTGCGCAAGATGGTCACCACCGAGCGCAACACCACGGGCAGCCGGGAGGCCAAAATTAGCGCCGCCCGGGATCGATTCTACACCGGCGACATCGCCGAAGACCTTGAAGCCTGGTACATCTCCAAAGGCGGCTTCCTGAGTAAAGCCGACCTGGCGGCGCAGGAGTTATATTTAAAAGTTGTGTTTAAAGGAAAGGCGGTGTATCCACCGGTAGATTGTTAGCAGCAGTCAACCGGCCACACTAAAAAGGAAAGGATACACCACCCATGAACCAGGATAATGTAATCGATTTAAAAAAGCCAGAGCCTTTTATT
>Ga0126326_1000573_pt1 | contig 10090 bp, 8 predicted proteins | sample InaspJWI67metaG_FD_94485 | JGI IMG/M metagenome (GOLD analysis project Ga0126326, IMG submission 94485) | Marine gutless worms symbiont microbial communities from Oahu, Hawaii - Inanidrilus sp. 1 OAHU.JWI-67 metaG | ecosystem: Host-associated > Annelida > Digestive system > Unclassified | place... | reverse complement strand
GTTCGCAGCTCTTCAGTGATCCAGTAGCGGCACGTTTCCAGGCGCCCATGGTCCTTGTCCACCTCTCCGTTCCAGAAGCTCAAGCAACTTCGGGGCGCCGTGATTTCGTTGGATTTCTCCGCATAATAGTGAATAAAATTCCAGATAGCTCCCAAACTTGCGATCACTACATATTAAGCACTATCGGCTTTCAATCTTCTGCTATTAAGGAGGAGCACCAGCGCGTCTTCTGGCCTGCAACGCTCCACCTGAGCCAAGACTACTTCGCCAGCCTCCAAAGCCACGCTGTGCCACTCGATGAGCTGGCCCTTAGCGGTCCTGCGCACTCAGCAATGGCACTGGAGTCTATGCATGGCTGTCGCAACGCCTCCACCGCGTCCCGCGGGGCAAGGCCTAATTCATTCCATGAACCGCCCTGCAAGAGCAGTTTGGACAGGGTTACGCACGTATCAGGAAATTCCGGGAAGTGTTTCGCCTTGCTCTGTCTCAGGTTTTACCTTGTTATCCCGCCGCCAACATCAAGGAGGACGGGCGCGGCTTGACCATGTTTAACAGCCCGCCGCCCGTGCAAAATCGTATGGTGCTTGTCCGAAAATCCTGTCCATAACCCTGTGGTTATCGCAACTTGTCCACGGGTACTTTGGGGCGAAAACTGATAGGTACCGATAGCTAGAACCGGCACGCCCGTGGAAAACCGGGCCACTTCGGAAGGCGACAGCCAAGAATGGTTCAAGGGTCTTCGCGTGGAAAACCGGGGAAATCGCTTCGCGACCGTGTGGATACTTGCAAGCAAGTACCACACTTTTCCCCTAGTTTACCACACTTCGAGCCGATCACCCCGCAGTTGCCTAGAGTCTCCTACGGAGTAACAACAATTTTTGGTAGTGCTTAATATGTAGTGGTCGTGTGATGATCCCATCGAAGAAGAAAAAGGTTCACCAGAGAGTTCATCACTACACGTTAAGCACTACCAAATAAATTATACCCGAAAACAATTTTTAATAGCAAATTCTTGCTACCAAAATCGTCCTCGGGTACAATCTACTCTTAGGAGCGAAAAATGTGGGGCAAGTATTATGGAAAACTGAGAGAACTCAGAACATAAGCCTGCCTGCCTCAGACAGAACTGGCTAAGAAAGTCGGTACGACGCCTAGTTACATCTCAAAAAGGTAGCCAGAGCGGAACGGGCCATCCTGCGGGCATTTTTGAAGCTCAGCCGAGAAAGCCGCCTCAGAATTGTAGAAGTCCAAAAACAACTCAACGAGAACAAGGAACCGCCGTATTCCAAATCACGAAAACGAACCAGAAAACGTAAACCAAATCCCTGAGGGCTTGGAACTGATGAGTATTTTTTAACTATGAGATCGAAGCAACAGGGCCCTCCTGCTGTCTACGATCTGAAGGCACATCTGGTATGGATCACGAAATACCGCCATAAGGTTTTGACCAAGGAAGTTGAAAAGCGCGTTCGGATGTTGGTTCGACAAACCTGTGATGCGCGTGGGCTTGAAATCATCTCGGAGGTAGAAGGAAGAACGTCACGTAAGCTCCAAGAAGAATTTCCACATTTAAGGAAACAGGATTGGGGTCGTCACGTTTGGGCGATTGGGTATGGTGCATTTAGCTCGGGGCATGTTACGGATGATATTAACAGAGAATATATAAAGAAACATCGGGAGCATGTGAACCATCAAGATGATGATTTTCCGGTCGAATGGAGATGACCCTGAGTCCTCAGGGGCTGATTCTAGTCTGAAACTGTCAGTCAGATTTAGCCGAAATCGCGACTTTCATTCGCACCCCATACTAGGGACTTTCAGTCCATAGTGGTTGATGATTTTGGCTGTTGCGACGGACGCGTCTTGTGGCGTCTGTCGGATTGATGAAAACAACTTTTGCAGCCAGCAAAGGGGTCAACAACCCGACCGTGTTGATTGCGCAGAAACTGGCCGAGGCACGGCAGGTCGACAGGGGCGTTTTGGAAACCTCCTATTCCGAAAATGGCGCGGGCTGAGCAATGAGCATCACAGAGTACCAACACCTGGAAACCTTGCCGAAGCATTCCCTCGGCGAACTGTTCGATGGGCGGCTTTATGCGCAACCGCGTCCTGCTGCGCCGCATGGGTATACGCACTCCGCAGTTGGCAGCAAACTGTTCAACCCGTTTCACGACGGTATTGGCGGTCCTGGCGGGTGGTGGATCATCGATGAACCTGAGGTGCATTTGTCGCTGGACAGGGACGTAACCGTGCCGGATTTGGCAGGTTGGCGGCATGAACGGATGCCGAAGTTCCCAACAAGCCATAAATTTGAAATCGTGCCGGATTGGATCTGCGAGATCTTGTCGCCGTCCACCCGGAGCATCGACCGGGAAATCAAGATGCCGCTGTATGCGCGGTATGGCGTATCGTCTGTGTGGTTGATCGAGCCCATCGAGCATGTCGTGGAAGCCTACCGGCTAGAGGCTGGTGAATGGCTGGAGGTTGGCCGTTACATCGGCGCGGATCAAGCCGCCATACCACCCTTCGATGCGGTGCCGCTCGACCTAGGCCGTCTGTGGATGCCAACTGATTAACGGCGGGTGTCGGGGTTTCCGCGGAGAAGAGAATCTATATCCAATTCATAGTTTGTGTGGCAAAGACCTTAGGCGCACTCGCAAAAAAACCAGCCGGATGGCTGGTTTTTTCGTTTAGACTAAAAGCGGCTTCCAAATCCACATTGGAAGCTGCTGACTATCTTCTCACTTCCACAAAAAAGCGAGGGTGTCGTTCTCTTTATTCCCCAACACAAGGTCTCCCCACCGCATGAAATACAGATTTACGAAGAAGTCCAAGTCGAGAATTTTACAGAGAACTTTTTTTATCCTGCACTTCAAGACGTTCTAAGGGGGCTACCCATTCTGGGCTATCAGAATCGTGCGGATTAATCAGCCAACTAAAAAATACCCGCTAACAGTGCCGAGTTTTTCCACCTCGCGGGATAATTGCTTAAGCGTTTTCGTGATCCCGCGTGGATTTGCGATAGAAGAGGAGGTTATTATCTTCATGCTAATGATTGGCCGTGCCTTCGATATAAGGCTCCAGGTTGTTGTCGGAGATGATTTGTTTGAGCTCGCGCGGGACATTCTCTCCGCAGTGTAAAAACAGGAAGGGCTCATCGTAACCTATATCTTCGAGGAGATAGAAATAAAAAAAGACTTGGCGCAAATTGTATGAGGTCTCCCCTGAAGCAGGTCTTAAACCCATCCGGTTCAAGACTTTGAGCAAGCAGCGCCGCTTTGAAGTCCGCTTCTTCCGCCTTGCCGATGCTCCAGAGCGCGACTGCACGATCCATCTTGAATATACGGAAGAAATTGACAAGAAATTCCGGGTCTTCCAGTTTCAATATGAAAGAGTATTTGAACAGTACAAGAATCTTCAAAAAGAAGCCTGACGACCGCCAACGATGAAAGCCAACCTCCGTAACGGGCCACTCTTGTAGGAGCTTCGCATACTCTCCGTGTGTACAGTCCAAACTTCCAGAAACGAAAAGCGCCCTGCCTTCAATAGATGACAAGGCGTCTTTCAGTTTCTTGAGGACAGAGAACTCCTTGTTTTCATCTATGCTTGGAGCCACAATTCTTTACAATGTACAGGACTTTTATCAATTCCCTGTCCGGAAAAATTGTAAAAGTTAGGATTGAGGAGGCGAGAGAAAAGTACATTGATGTGATGTTTGGATTAGGGTTGGTAAGAGTCACAGCAGGTCAGGTGGGTTTGATACTCAGTCGATTAGGTGGGGCTCTAATAGATTTTTGGTAGTGCTTAATATTTAGTGATCATGTGATGATCCCATCGAAGAAGAAAAAGGTTCACCAGAAAGTTCATCACTACACGTTAAGCACTACCCGCTCCGGTACTCCGTCGCAGATGTTGTTCCCGATTTCGAGGTCAGCTAAATGGGCGGTGTGTCCCCAAGATGTGCGGTGTCGGCATCGGCTGTGATCGGCGCGCGCCTTGAAACGGCGATTCGATCCGGCATCGAGAGCAGTAGGGCAACCGCTTGTGTGTAGCGGCAATGCAGAGGCTTCGAACTTCGATGCTACTCGATTTGACAAGTTGGTTCTTCGTGAGTGGTTTCATCTTCGATTCAGGCCCTCAGATTCGGTAACAGCTCCGCACAGTGCCTGACGGCGGGAAATTCCCCCGGCTCCCGGATGGGCGCTTGGGAATCCGGTGCAAGCACCGCCAACAACCAACGGAATCCGTAGTCCTGTGCCGTCCGCAGCACCCGCGGACTGTCGTCGATGAACAGGGTGCGTTGGCGGTCGAATGGCTCGATGGTCTGCAGCCGGGGCCAGAAATCGGCCGACTCTTTGGGGACCCCCAGCTCGTGGGAGCAGACGATGTGCTCGAAATGACCGGCTAGGCGGGTCTTCTCCATCTTGAGCGCGATCGACTTCGGGTGGGCGTCGGTGACCAATACCCATCGCTTGCCTAGGGTAGCCAAGGCTTCCAGAAAGTCGATCACCTGGGGGTGTACGGCAATGAGGTGATCGACCTCCTGCTTGAGCAACACGATGTCCAGACCCAGCTCGCGGCTCCAGTGCTCGACGCAGTACCAGGCCAGTGTGCCTTCGTGACTGTGGGAGCGCGCCTTGAGCTCGGCCCGTGCCCTTTCCAGGGACAGCCCGCGTGCAGCGGCATAGCGTAGGGGTACATGCTCGCGCCAGAAGTGGTTGTCGAAGTGCAGGTCGAGCAGGGTGCCGTCCATATCCAGGAAGACAGTATCGACGGCGTTCCAATCGATCATCGGTTAGGATAGCTCCAAGAGGATCTAGTACAGATGCTCTTAACTATCGGTAACATTAAGCGGACAGCATCTTCACGGAAGATTTAGCCGAAAATCAATGCAAATGGATCAAGGACCCATGACGACAGCGAATCGATTGCGGCCGATTTGCGTTAATTCGCGTTCATTTGCGGCAAAAAAATGATTCCCAGGTTATTGGTACTTCGGTGCCACTATACCAGATCATCTGGTATCAGCATAACGGAACCTAGATCATGGCGGCAAAGCCTAGAGCACTCGACCGAAGGTTGGTAGCCCGGACCCGGATCTTTGGGGTGGAAGAGATCGACCTAGCGTTTTCCAACGGCAATCGCCGGTGTTTCGAGCGGATCCTCGGCGGGCGGGAGTCGGTGCTGGTCGTGCCCATGTCCGATGCACGGACGTTGCTGCTGGCACGTGAGTACGCCGCCGGCACGGACCGCTACGAGCTTGGTTTCCCCAAGGGCATTGTCGAACCGGGAGAAAATCTGCTGGAGGCGGCCGGACGGGAAATCCGTGAAGAGATCGGCTTCGGTTCCCGGGACTTGCAGTTGCTGCACAAGATCTCCCTGGCGCCGGCCTATATTCAGCACGAGACGGACTTGGTGTTGGCGCGGGACCTCTATCCCGAGTGGGCGCAGAGGGACGAGCCCGAGCCGATCGAAGTCGTGCCCTGGAACTTGGACGATCTGGACGCTCTGCTGGCAAGGGAAGATTTTACAGAAGCGCGTTCCATCGCTGCCCTGTTTCTGGTCAGGAGATTTTTGGGCGCGGACAAGGAGGTACCTGAGCAGGATGGGCGTGTATGAATTTCTGGTAGTACTTAACGTGTAGTGATGAACTCTCTGGTGAACCTTTTTCTTCTTCGATGGGATCATCACACGACCACTACATATTAATTAAGAATTACCACTGAAGAGTACATATGGCGATTGTGACTATCCCCTTCGGCGGTGAGCCCTATGAGTTGGAAGTTCCGGATCGGAACCTGGCCGAGGTGCTCGGCCCCAAGCCGAGCCGGGCGGTACCGGACCTGGGTGCGGCCATCGAGGCCGCTCTGGATGCGCCGATTGCCCAACCCCCGCTGGAGGCCTGGGTCAAACCCACGGATAAGGTCATTATCGTCAGCGATGATGCCACCCGGCTCACCCCCGTGCATCGCATGTTGCCGCCGCTACTGCGGCGCCTGAACGCGGTCGGGGTACCGAATGCCAGGATCGCCTGCATCATGGCCCTGGGTACCCACCGTTATATGACGGAGGACGAGCTGCAGGCCAAGGTGGGAAATGCCGTCTTCGGGCAGATCCGGGTCTTCAATCACGAGTGGCGCGACCCCCGGGTCCTAGCGGATCTTGGTACTTCGTCCCAGGGCACGCCGCTGCTGGTGAACCGGTCGGTGGTCGAGGCGGATGTGGTGATCGGCTTGGGTGCCATCGTGCCGCACCACATCCCTGGGTTTTCGGGCTCGTCCAAGATCATCCAGCCCGGCGTATGCGGGGACCGCACGACCGCGGAGACCCATCTGCTGTCCTGCGAGAGCGGGGGCGACTCCTATCTGGGCATCGAGGACAACCCAGTGCGCCGCGATATGGACGATATGGCGGACCGGGTCGGCCTGCGCACCATTTTCAATGCGGTGCTGAATGACACGGGCGAGGTAGTGGGCTTGTTCTGCGGGGCGATGCGTCCCGCATTCAGGGCAGGGGTGAAGCTGGCACGGGAGCTCTATGGGGTCGAGTACCAGGAGACCCCGGACATCGTACTGGCCAATTCCCACCCCTGTGACCTGGATTTCTGGCAGTCGCACAAATCCTTGTATCCGGCGCAGCGCATGGTCAAGCCGGGCGGTACCATCATTGTCTGCATGCCGGCACCGGAAGGGGTCAGCCCGGTGCACACCGAGCTCCTGGAGTTCACTGCCTGGCCGTCGCAGGCCATCAAGGCCGCCTACCGGGAGGGGCGTCTTACCAACGGGGTTGCCTGCGCACTCGCTATCGCCTGGGCCATGGTTCGGGAGCGGGCATCGGTGATCAACTATTCGCCCGGTATCACGTCGGAGGAGAAAGTGAAACTCGGCCATACCCACGCCCCGACCCTGACCTGGGCGGTGGAGGAGGCCCTGCGGCGGCAGGGGCCGAATGTGCGCCTGACCGTACTCACCCACGCCCCGGAGCTGCTGCCGATTGGTCCTGTCGCAGAGAGAGAATAAGATGAGCAATACATGCACTGCCCTCAACCGTAATTTGAGCATGGTCACACGCAACACACGGGATTTCGCACGCACCGGCGTCGAGCTCATCGACCCCTGGACCTGAAGAACGAAACAATCGGAGAAATCTGCGGACGGAAGAGAGAATATGATCTTTTGCGACCGATTTGCGTTGATTGGCGTTTGCCTTTGCGGCAAAAAAACGATTCCCACATTATCGGTACTCGGGTACTGCCGTACTAGCCACCGAATTCGACCGAAATGCCGGCTTCGCTGCTGCCACCGCTGAAACCCATCGCCATGAAGGAGTGCATTTCCCTGATCTTCATCGAGCGCGGTGAGAATGTATGAGCTGCGCTTCGGCGAAAAGCCGCCGGAACGGCGCAGTGTCGAACAGCTGCGCGGTATCGAAGGGGTGCGGGGGAAAAAGACCTACGAAAACATGGCCAAGCGCTACGGCATCAAGTGGCGAGGACGGCGTTACGACCCCACCCAGTGGGACGCGAGTGACACACCCAATCTCTGCCTCTCGGCCGCCACCGCCTGTCTGTACGGAATCACCGAAGCGGCCATACTCGCCGCCGGCTACGCGCCCGCCGTCGGTTTCATCCACACCGGCAAACCCCTCTCCTTCGTCTACGACATCACGGACATCGTGAAATTCGACACCGTGGTCCCGGTGGCCTTTCGCATCGCCGCCAAGGAGCCGCCAGAGGTCGAACGCAAGGTTCGACTCGCCTGTCGGGACATCTTTCGAGAAACCAAGCTGCCGGGCAAGATCATACACATGATCGGGGATGTCCTGTCTGCGGGCGAGGTCGAGCGCCAAAACCGCCCAAGGAGGCGGTCCCGCCCGCAATCAAGGACAGGGGACGGCTGGGCGATGCTGGTCATCGTCACTGAAAACGTACCACCGCGCCTGCGCGGTCGGCTCGCGGTGTGGTTGCTGGAAATCCGGGCCGGCGTCTACATCGGCAACCCATCCAAACGCCTGCGCTACGAGTTCTCCGCACCCGCGGGAATGAACCTACGTGCCTACCTTGGTCCCTCTTGCCATCGCAAGTCTGCTTTGATAAGGTTTTTAGCGAGCCTCGGTCTGCGCGGGACTTTCTTTATGGTGGCCCCGTTGGTCCCCTCGCAACGCGAAGCCGTGAACCCGGTCAGGCCCGGAAGGGAGCAGCCGAAGCGGTGGCAGCGTGTGCCGGGGTGCGGCTGGCGGGGACCGCCTCCCTCTCTCCTACAATGCCCGGTGGCGTCTCAGGCTGTTGACATTCGTTCTCAAACGAGGATGATTGCATTGTGAGGAATTTTGCGTGCCGATCAGGCACGGCGAGGAAGAGCAGGGTGGGCTGTGCCTGCCAATACGGCATCTACCCGGTGGGCATAGCCCATCCTACGGGTCCTGCCCGTCGAGCCCAGCTCGAGTTATGCGGAATCGGGTCCCGGTCGGATTCTGAACGATACAGTGTCAACAACCCCTAGCCCCGTCAGGGCAAAGGAGCGATATGATGGTCTTCTTCGCCCTGACGGCGGGGTAATACGACTGGGTACGGGGGGTGGTGGGGCGTCGATCGTTGTATGGGCCCTCGGCGCGGTGCTGGGCCTGCTGTATTTTGCCCTTCGACCATTGCATCGCCCTCTATATCTGGGCTGGATGCACTTGGTGTTTCCCTTCGGGTGGCTCTTGTCGTACCTGGTTCTGGCCATCGTGTACTATCTCGTCATTACCCCGGTCGGGCTGCTGATGCGGTCCCCTGGACCGGGATCCGCTGCAGCGGCACTTCGAGCCGGATACGGCTAGCTATTGGGTTCCACATCGGGCAGAGAAGGAATTATCACAATATTTCCACCAATTCTGATATGGCGGAAGTCCTATCCCGAGCACCGAGGGCGGTCGGATCGAGTATCCGTACAGGCGGGCTGCTCTTGGGCGTTATCCTGATTCTGATCGTCCTCTGCGAGGCAAGGTTGCGTCTGGCGCTGACGGGCCCGGGACCGGCTCCTGGATCGTCAGACCGCACATCGGATGGTCGAGGTGCGGGCAGGGGTCGATGCCTATCAGGGTGCCGCCTGGGTCCGCGAGTATATCCGGGAGCTCAATACCTCTTACCGGTTCGTCTGGCAGTCGTATGTCTATTGGCGGTGTTCCCCGTACCAGGGCCGGTACGTCAATGTGCATCGCAACGGTCTGCGGGCGACCTGGAACCCGCCGCCGGTGCGCGTGTTCACCTTCGGCGCTTATACCGTCGCCTCATACCGTCGCCTCGCACCTGAGTAAGCTGCTGCATGCCAAAGGGTATCACGCCTAAGTATCGCGCTCTTTTACGCGGGCATCAACGATACCTTTGCGGCCTACCAGAACAATGAGGCGGGCGTCCCCCAGAACGAGCAGCTCCGACGCAAGGAATTCAACCTCACTGGCAGGCAGTGGGAACACCTAGCCCACAACTTCCGGGGGTTCCACCGCTTCGTGACCGGGCTGCGGCGACGCATCACGAATACCGGGCCGGACACCTGGCGGCAGACCCACCCGCTGAGTGACGCGCTCGCCCGGCAAACGGTGCGGGCGTACGAATCCAGGTGGTGCTTAACGTGTAGCGATGAACTCTCTGGTGAAGCTTTTTCTTCTTCGATGGGATCATCACACGACCACTACATATTAAGCACTACCATGAGTTAGAATTCAGGAAGCATGAATGAGTATGAGTTAACAGTTGGGGAAAGCATAATGGAATGTCCAACCGGAAATTCACAGGATACCACAAAAAATGGATTCATTCACAACAGGAAACAAAGATATGTGTGCAAGGACTGTGGCCGACAATTTGTCGAAAATCCTCCGAATAAAAGAATCTCGCAACAGTTATGGGATATGGTAGACAAGTTGATTTTGGAGAAGATCCCAATCTCTGGAACTTCAAGAGTGACCAAGATTTCAGAACCTTGGTTGCAACAGTATATCAATCAGAAGTACGAGCATGTACCCCAACAAATTGATATCTCAAAAAAAGGGGTGCTTAACGGTAGAGTGCGATTGTCGGACTCAAGCACAACAAGCAACGGATTTGGTT
>Ga0126326_1000572_pt1 | contig 10091 bp, 11 predicted proteins | sample InaspJWI67metaG_FD_94485 | JGI IMG/M metagenome (GOLD analysis project Ga0126326, IMG submission 94485) | Marine gutless worms symbiont microbial communities from Oahu, Hawaii - Inanidrilus sp. 1 OAHU.JWI-67 metaG | ecosystem: Host-associated > Annelida > Digestive system > Unclassified | place... | reverse complement strand
TCCGCAGGTATAACGATGTTGTTGGGTATAGAATCTCATGGAGTCTTCTCCTATTGGTGTAGTGACCTTCCAGTTTACCGCTTCGGCGGTGAACTGGAGGGGGAAGGCTCAATGAGTATCAACAGGGCACACACTATATAAATGAGCCCCCATCAACGGCAAAGTGTGTGTTGAATCGCCCCGAGGATTCCGGAGACTTATTTGTGTGAGTCATTTCACCTCCGGACTCCCTGGAGATACGATTTTTAGTCGGGGATTTCGTAACCAAATTGTTGCAGGTTCTGAAATCTCATCGATTATTTTGAAAACCAGTTTTTGACTTTTAGACCAGGAACACGCGAAAACTCGCTCATGTTAGCCGTCACCATAATCAAACCAGCACCAAGGGCTTGTGCGGCAATTCGTAAATCCTGTGGGCCAATTAGCGTACCGTTACGCGACAAATAGTGGCGTAACTTTCCAGACTCCGGATCCGTAGATGATTCCAGGGGCGGGATTTCTATAGCGGAGAGAATCAAATCAACCTAATCCGCCAACTTGTCGGAGCCTGATTCCTCGGCGCCGCAGCGGAATTCCGCCGCAACGATACCAAACCGGAAATCTACCTCGGCGGCTAGCGACTGCACCCAGAAGCAGGTGAGCTGTTAACTGAAAATTCCAGCCGATCGCGCTTTGCCGACGAAACTGTATCAATGTTTTCCCGGGCGGTGATTTGTCTTACCCTTGCCTCCTGCATATACTCGGACACCCCATTGCAGGAGATAAATAATGAGTGCCTATCTGATAGCCAATGTCAAAGTTAACGACGATTCCTGGATTCCCGAATATGCGCAAAAGGTACACGATATCGTGCACAAGCACGGCGGTAAGTATCTTTCACGCAGTGGCAATCTCACCCCGATCGAAGGCAATTTGCCCGATGTGACCGTCATTGCACTGATCGAGTTCCCGTCGGTGGAGGCGGCCCAGAATTTTGTCAATGATCCCGATTACGCACCCTTTGCACAGGCGCGCCAGGCCGGGACCGATAGTAATTTTTACGTCATCGACGATACCGATCTTGCCCAGGGCGTGCCTTATCTGCCGAAAGGCTAGCCCGCGTATCTCACAATTTTACATCGCGAAGGCGCCGGTTCGGTCTTCATTCAGGCTCGACATAGCCGGAGCGGAAGTTGTCTTTGTTCGGCATCTGCAGGCTGGTCAGCAGCCCGGCGTCGACTCGTCGACCAGGCTCGATCAAACCATTGAGTTCAAGCAGATGGGCGATGACGGAATAAAGCTCGCTGGCGGTAAATGAGTAGGGTTTGTCGGGTGGCATGGAGCGCTTGATATACTCGAATAAAGCGGGCGCGTAAGGCCAGTAAACGGCGATACCGCGGTCGGGGAATTCCGTTGCCAACAATGCGCGGTCACCCACCAGTTCCATGGCGCTTCCGCCCTGTCCGGCACCGCCATGGCAACTAGCGCAGCGGCTGGCGTATAATTTTTCTCCCTGCACCCCGTCGCCGCTGCCGGGGGGCAGGCCCCTGCCATCTGCATAAATGTGCGTGGACACAGCAGCGAGTTCAGCAGCGCTCGGAGTTCGTCCCAGCTCGGGGGTAATCTCCTCGCCGAGCGCATGCTGGCTGGGCAAGAGTCCGCAAAGCAGGCAAACCGTTGCCAGCGCCTCGGTCCAAACCCGCCGGGAAATATCCGCTTCAGGCATATACATGGCGGACGAAACCATCGGTATCCACCGACCAACTGATGATCCCATTGAAATGGTAATACTGATTGCCGCCCTTTTCTTGCAGCAGAATTTCGCGCTCCGGCTGTACCTGCCCAAAGGCGTCGTAGGCCCGACTTTTGAGTATCGCCCGGGCGCCGTTCCAGTGCCAGGGGCAGGGGGCACGAAAACGCGTCAATGCCTTGTCCAGCACGGGTTCCTGGAGCCTTGCTTCGACCCAGGTCTTGCCGCCATCGGCGCTCACTTCGACTCTTGCGACGCTACCGTTGCCGGTCCATGCAAGACCACTAAGCTCGTAAAACCCGGGTTCTGCCAGCGCTTGCCCCGGAGAAGGCGAGGTTATTAACGACTTGACCCCCATTTCAAAAGTAAAGCGCTTGGCGCTGCCATCTTTTTGTAAATCGGTGTAACTAACCGTATCGAAACGCGACATCAATGGGCGCTCGCTTAGCTGCATACTATTCAACCACTTGACGTTGACGATGCCTTCCCAACCAGGCACCAACAGGCGCGCCGGAAAACCGTTTTCCGGGCGCACCGGTTCACCATTCTGATAAAGGGCGACAAGCGTATCGTCCATAATCTTCGCGAGCGGTATACTCACGCTGACCCCGGTGGCGTCGAGACCGTCTGCCACCAACCATTTGGCAGCTGGTTTGAGCCCGGCTTCGCGCAGCAGCATCGATAGCGGCACCCCCGTCCACTCGCTGCAGGATACCAGGCCATGCTGGTAACCCGCCGGGGCCTGCGCCGGCTGCGGATGCCACATCGAATTACTATTGCCGCCGCATTCGATGAAGGCAATCCTGGAAGTCATGGGATAACGATGCAACGCATTCAAATCGAATACCAGGGGTTTAGCCACCTGCCCGAACACGGTCAGTTTCCAGGTCGCGGGGTCGACCTCCGGCACGCCGTTATGATGCCTCTCAAAATGCAGGCCATTGGGCGTAATCATGCCTTCTAGCTGGTGCAGCGGCGTCCAGGACACGCCGTTTCCCGGGGTCGAACCGTCCGCGGAAATCCAACGTATTGGTGAATTGCGCGCATCCCTGGGCTGACCGTAGTTGCTGAAGCCCCGGCCCGCGACTTTCCAGCTCGCAGGCGCAGCATTTACCGCGGAATCCGCGCCGAAAGCACTGCCGGCCACAATCGCGCCGGCTACGCCGCCGGCACCGCGTTGAATAAACTTACGCCTGCTATAGCGCCTGCCGGATTTTTTGGTATCCATCATGAACCCGCCTGGTATTCGTTTGGCCTGGCAACAAGCGCCTCAGATTGCTCGAACCGAATTTCACATGGGGATTCGTTCGATACCATAACCAACCGCGCCATGCTGTCAAGCGCTAGCCGGGGGCTCGCGGCGCTCTCAGGGTAGGTGTTGCGCCAGTTCCCGCAAGACCGCAGCCAGTTTTTCTTCGAGTTCGACGGGTCGTTCGCACAGCGACTGGATGGCGTGTTCGCGTCTATCGTAAACGCGTTGATGCCAATGCAGGGTTTCTTCGATTTCGGCCCGATTGCCGGAGTTCTCGGAATCCGTCTGCGCATCCATATTAGCCAGCTGATTCAGCGTCGATTCGATTTGACTGGCGATCGATATCTGCTGGCGCGTATAGCGCTTGATACCGGCGATATACTGCGTTCGGCGGCGATTGGAAAGGCTGACGATAGCGTCCGCCAGCCGGTTCAGGGTATCGCTCCTGGCGTCGAGCGGAACCGTAGCGACGAATTCGGCGATCAGCCGTTGTTCGGATTCGGCAAATTCATCCAGATCGCTCAATTTAACGGCCATTGCTGCGAGCGCATCATTCTGCCGCCAGGTGCCGCTTATGGATTCGTCAATTACCTGTGGCCAGACCACCGCGGCGACTATTTCCGGAACCAGGACCTGCACGCAGGGCCATTCGGGGTCCCGCTGCTGCGCCTCGGCAACCAGGCTCAACCATAGCACTGGTAGGAGGCAGAAGCTGCGCAGCGTCGTTTTCAAGGTTTTACCACGACGCCCCAGGGTAGCCGTCCGACTTTAATCGACTTGAGAACCTTCAGTTTTTGCAGATCGATTACGGAAACGTCGCCACCGACGCCATTGGTGGTAAACAATCTTTTGTGGTCGGGGGAAAACTCCAGGTTCCATACCCGCGGCCCGACCAGCAAATACTTTTCGACCTCAAAGCTGACCGTGTCGACAACCGCCACCCGCGCAGACGGCCCCAATGCGATATAGGCCTTGTCGGAACCGTCGGCGGCAATCTTGATGCCTACCGGCTGAATCGACTCGGGGCGAAGCCCGCTCACCTCGAATCCGATTTTGTGAATGATTTCACGAGTACCGGTATCAATGATCGAAACCGTACCGCCAATTTCGGAAGATACCCACACTCGATTCCCATCCGGCGTGAATTGCGCGACGCGGGGACGCGAATCGACCAGCACGTTATCGACGATTTCGAGGGAGTCGGTATCGATAAAATGCGCCATGTTGGTCGTCTCCGAGGTACTGACCAACCACTTGCCGTCCGGGCTTAGTCCAATTCCTTCCGGCTCGATTCCGACAGGTATTTCGACCACCTTGCTGCGATTTTTCGTGTCGACCACGGTCACCATATTGTCGTCTTCGTTGGCGACGAACAACAAGCTGCCGTCCGCGCTCAACGCCATGAGCTCGGGATCGGGTCCCGACGGCAGAGTGTGAGTGATTTGTTTGCTCTGTAGATCCAGCACCTCGATACGGTCGTCGTCGCTGGCACAGATGTAAAGGTATTTGCCGTCATTACCGAGCACGATCCCGCGCGGTCGTTCACCGACCTCGATGGTATCGATCAATTCCAGCGAGTCGCCATCGATAACGGAAATGGTGTTATCTTTTTCGTTCGACACATAAATGGTGTAGGCAAACGCAGGCTGTAAACTTCCCGCGCAAACGCAGAGCATCAGGATCCAGATTTTGTTTACATAAGATTTCACGATTTGCTCCTTCGAATGTTCGGCACTGGATTTTCGGCTAGAAACCCTGGCAGGAAGATTCCGGTTGGTCGAACCCCAGCGTATCGAGTTCCGAGTGCTCATGCAAAAAACCCGCTTGCGGCGATACCGTAACCAGCATTCTCGGAGCGACCACCAGAATTGGCTGCCGCAGCTGGCCGTTCCAGTCTCGAAATGTCAGCGGCACCCCTTTGAATCCTGCGAGCTTGAATTTTTTGGACAGCATAAATTCTCTGAGGACCCCGGGGTGATTGCTACCGGTATTGGTCACGGCTTCGCCAAAACTGCGCACCGCCGCCCAGGCGGAATAATCCAATTCGGTCATCCAGCGCTTGGCCAGTTTAGCGAAGCGCCGCTGTAATTGGGTTGCACCCCACTGTTCCTGGGTTCTATGCCATGCCGTAGGATGCAATCCCTGGGTACCTGCCACGGGCCGTGCACGAGTGGTCCGATAAGACAGATATTCGCCAAACTCGTCCCGCTCGTCCGCGACCAGCAATACATCGTGATCCTTGAACTGTGTGAAGACCGGGATTTCCTGCTGCAGGGAATGGTGCCCCGATTCGGTACGCCGCGCGCCCGGCACCGCCGTCCAGTTCTTTTCCTGGACTATTTTCAAACCAAACCGGACTGCCGCTCTTTTTAACGCGGCCGCATAAGCCCGGTCTCCGGCATGGCGGCCGGTAATCAGCACGACTTCGTTCCAGCGTTTCCACAGCAAATACTGGGTCAGAGCATCGGCGAGCATGGACCGGCTGGGTGGTATATGAAATACGTTCGGATGGCATTTTTCGTTTCTGAGAATATCGTCCTTGGCGCGAATGCTGAAGATTAAAACGTTTTCAACCAGCCCCGCGATCGATTCGATATCCCGGGCATCGAGATCGGCGATGAATAGCCGATGGCCTTCGGCAACCAACCGGCGATACCTGCTCACCAGGTCTGCCGCCGGCTCGAGCATGACTGTTTGCATGCGATAATGATGGTTCAAAAAGCTACCGGTCGTCTGGGTATCCTTGAGGCCCAGCATGCCACCCGATACACCGTTGTTTTCGATTGCCGTATCCAGCAACGAAAGGGGTGTCAAAGACGGCATTTGACGGCCGAGATAGACGATATCGACCTCGAGCTTGGTTTGCGCAAACGATGCGGTAGACAGCAGCCCTGCAGCGATTAGGCAGATCGATCTTATCAACGACAGGGGTTTCATCCGCGAGATCCCATCAAGCAACTAGCGGATGTTGAAAATAGCCTGTTGCGATTTTCCGGTGGTGCCCGGAATTCTCACCACGAATCTACCCGGGCGAATCGCAATGAATTTAATCGTTGCCGTGCCTTCGTCGTCGAACTCCAGACTGCTCAATCCAAACGGCCTGATTTCGATATCGTTTATTATGACTTCATCAATCCAGATATTTCTGAAGAATTCGGCACCGCCGAGGGCCAGTTCCCCCGATCCATCGCAGACGATATCGATTTTGTAATACTTGCCGGATTCGAGATCATAAGGGGCTTTCGCCAGCGGCGTGACAACCGACAAGGTCAACGGCTGCAATGCCCTTGCCCCACCGCTGAAAAGTCCGGCGGCTGCCTGCACCGCGCCGATGCCAGCGATTCCAATGAGTAATATAGCGATGAAAATTAGCGGGTGGCGCTTTCTTGCTGTTATTGTGTCTTGCATGTCTAACCCCGGTTTGTTGTGAAAAAATTTTCTGCATTCTAACAAATATTCGGATACCTTTGACTATTCCCCAACCTGGGCCTGGCGTCGTCCCGCGGCAGGAACCAGTACTTCGAAATCATAGCCTTCGAATAACCAGTCATCGAGGCCATTACGGAAACCAGTAAACCCTGGTGTAACCATAGCTCAGCGCGCGTTTTGCCGCGTTCCAGGACATCCAGCAATCGGTGCGGCAATAGAAAACCACATGGCGACGCTTGTCGCCGCCGGTGGCGATACTCAGGTGGCGTTTAAAGTACTTTTCGGTGATTTCCGATAATACGCCGTAACCGGTATCCGGCAACCAGATTGCACCCGGTACGCCCTTGTGAGCGACCGGCATCCAGATCTGATTCTCCGGTAAGGCCCTGGGCCGGCGGTGTTCCGGGATGACGTCGATTACAACCGCGGCCGCGTTATTCTGCAGCCGCTTCAGTTCGACCGCCGTGATGGTACTTGCACCATCCAAAGCCGCCGGAACCTCGGCGTCATAAAACTCCATACGGTAGCCGTCCGGTTGCCTGACTTCTGCCAGCACGAGATTTAAGCAGGCATCAAAACTTAGCACGAAGATCGATAACAATCGCCCGAGATGACGGCCTCGAACCCGGCGACGCCAGTTTGGATTGTCGCATTTAATCATGGCCGGTCACTGCGCCATGATTTCGCCACGATCATTCAGCAATGGTACCTCGAAGGCGAGCAAGACATCATGAATTTCGGCTTTGGATTCCTTCAGCGCCCGGTTAATGGTCCGTTTCCAATCGGTTTCGTTATAACGCACGGCCATCGAGACGCGAAAACTGAGTCGCACGCGTTTGTCTTCGTTGACCAGGGGAACTAATACCAGCTCATTGGCCGCCTCTCTCGCATAGTAGGCGGCTATGGGTCCCCAGATAAATGCAACGTCGGTGGCGCCCTTGCCGACATCCAGAATGGCCTGCCGCGCGGGTTTCTCCCGGCGCGTGTCTGCCACCAGATGGTAGGGTTTCACGTTACCCAGTAGACCGAGTTGCGCGACGATGCTTGCCGGAGGCGTGCCGGCAACAACGCCGATCTTCAAACCTTTAAGCTGTGCATCCGACATGCGCGTGGCGTCGATACCGGAATCCTTGCGATAAACCATCGTGTAAACCGAGTGATAATAGGGATTGGTATTCTGTACCCGTTCGCTGGTCGTGGTGATACCGGAAATCAGGTCACATTCCCGCAGGCGCAGGGTGTTGCGCACAAAACCAACGGATTGCGGAAACCAGGTATAACGGACTTCGAGGCCGAGTTTGGCGGCAATCAAATCGACTATTCGATTTTCTAGCCCCTGCCTTGCCTTATTCGAAAAAGGCAGGTTTTCGGGATCGGCGCAAACCCGAAGCACTGAAGACGTTAGCGCCTGCCTACCGATGCCCTCCGCCGCGGTGGAGGGCATCGGCAATAGCAGGCAAAGAGAGGTCAAGACCACGCAAACCCTCAGTTTTATCGGTGATGGCCAACTGCTCCGCACGGCTTTACTTCGGAATTTTCTTAGGCCTACCGGGTTGCCAGCACCCCGTCAGCCCGAGCCGTCAGATACCGATAAATATCGTCCAGGTGTTTGGTGACATTCGGATCCTGCCCAAAGGACGGCATGGCTTTGACCGCGCCAGTCGCGTCGGTTACCTGGCGACCCTCCAAAACGGTTTTTTTGAACGTGGAGTAATCCACCGTTTTTAACGATTCAGTCAGGGCGGGGGCAAAGCTGCTACCCATTGCGTCCTGACCGTGACAGGCGTGACAGGTTCCGTGAAAGCGGCGATAACCGTTATAGGTTCCCTTGTCGACCTTGCCGTCTTTGACAATATACTCGGGCGCTTCGCCTGCCTGGGATTGATTAGCAAAACCCAGGTTGGCGATAGACAGGACGGCCACCGCCACATTTAAATATCGAACTAAGGTCATATTCCTCCCTTTTGGATAGTGGTTGTAAAAGTATACCGGTCGAAACCGAACATCGGCTTAATCGGCTTGCGGCCAAAAAAAACCGCAGCCTTGTCTCTGCTGCGGTTTCTTGAATCTCGCGGCTCAGCCGGGTTCGATCCCGACCGCACCGCATTACAGCGTTTAGAGTGAAAAAACCGTCAACACACCCCCCAGGGAGGTGTAGCTGGACAGCGACTTGTAGGCCCCCACGGCCCCAAGGCCGTCGGTATCGCCTGTCAAGCCGGCCGCAAAACCGATTCCCGCCCAGCCACCGAGGCCGGATAAGACTCCGATATACTGCTTACTGCCGTGCTTCCAGGTGGTAACGTTACCGATAATTCCGGACGGCGTCTTGAAGCGATAAAGCTCTTCACCGGTTTCGGCATTAACCGCTTTCAGATAGCCCTCCAGCGTGCCGTAGAAGACAACATTACCCGCGGTGGCGAGCGCGCCGCTCCAGACCGAGAATTGCTCCGGATTAGACCACTTGATCTTACCCGTGGTCGCATCCCAGGCAATGAAATTACCCAGGTTGTCGGTACCGTCTTTAGTCACCTTGCCGGCTGGATACATCGACAGGGTCGCACCGACATAGGGCTGCCCTGCGGTGTATTCGACCTCGAACGGTTCGTAGTCCATGCAGACGTGATTAGTCGGCACGTAGAACAGTTTGGTATCGGGCGAATAGGCCGCGGGCTGCTGATCCTTGGAACCCAGAGCTGCGGGACAGATATTGGTGGAATTGACGTCCGTGCCGTTTTGATGAGTACTATACTGGGAGACGACCTGCGGACGGCCGGTCTTCATATCGACATGCGTGGCCCAGTTAACCGCCGGATCGTACTTTTCAGCAACCAGCAGTTCGCCGGTTACACGATCCAGGGTATAACCGAATCCATTGCGGTCGAAATGCACCAGGGTCTTGCGCATCTTGCCGTCGATTGCCTGGTCGGCGAGAATCATTTCGTTGACTCCGTCGTAATCCCATTCATCGTGCGGAGTCATCTGGTAAACCCACTTGGCCATGCCGGTATCCGCGTCCCTGGCGAAAATGGTCATCGACCAACGGTTGTCACCGGGACGTTGTACCGGGTTCCAGGTACTCGGGTTGCCGGTGCCGTAGTAAATCAGGTTCAGCTCCGGATCGAACGAATACCAGCCCCAGGTAGTACCGCCGCCAATTTTCCACTGATCGCCTTCCCAGGTTGCGGTTCCGGAATTTTTACCGACCTTTTTGCCCAGGTGGGTAGTCTTTTTCGGATCCATCAAAGTCTGGGAATCCGGACCGGTAGAGTAGCCGCGCCAAGCCATTTTACCGTTGGAAATATTGTAGGCCGTCAAGTGCCCCTGCACCCCGAATTCACCACCCGATATACCAACGTATACCTTGTCTTTAAATACCATCGGGGCCGAAGTACCGGTTTCGCCTTTGCCGGCATCCCCGTTGGACGCTTTCCAGACAACGGCGCCGGTGTTCCTGTCCAGTGCGACCAGAGTCGCATCGGCCTGGTACAGAAAGATTTTGCCGTCGGCGTAGGACAGTCCGCGATTAACCGTATCGCAGCACATGACCGGGATAACGGCAGGGTGACGTGGTCAAGCTTTTTGATACACCCCAGTTAAGCGGCATCCTTCATTTCCAGACATTGTTTTTCATAATCGTTCGGGCTGACATAACTCAGCGTCGAATGTAATCGATATGGGTTA
>Ga0126326_1000571_pt1 | contig 10103 bp, 4 predicted proteins | sample InaspJWI67metaG_FD_94485 | JGI IMG/M metagenome (GOLD analysis project Ga0126326, IMG submission 94485) | Marine gutless worms symbiont microbial communities from Oahu, Hawaii - Inanidrilus sp. 1 OAHU.JWI-67 metaG | ecosystem: Host-associated > Annelida > Digestive system > Unclassified | place... | reverse complement strand
GGGCTGATGTTCGGGGGGTGGGCACTCGTCGTACATTCAAATGCCAGGCTGCTGGAGTGTGCGGAGCGGCGGTTGTCTGAATGGCACGGCGCCGTACGCAATAACACGCTTTGTGCGCGGAATCTGCAACGCCGATACAATTAAGCCGATGACGCTCGACAGGCCGACCGAGCAATCAGAACGAATGCGGAGCTGCTGCTGCTGGTGCTGCTGCCGATGGCGGTGATGACGTCGGTCGGTGATGCTGTAGAGTGTCTGTCGGATGCGGCACTGGGGCGTTTCGTATACCTCCTTTGATGTCAACAAGGACGATTCGTACACCGGACGATGGAGGGTACGGCAGCGTAGGAGGGGAGGCGGGACTGCGGCACTGCAGTAGCAGAGTTGACACCGACTGATCTGACGAAAATGCTGAATTTCCGTCTTGAATCATTTTGTCCGTACGAAGTGTTAAATTGTGCGAAACTTCACTGCTGCCTAATTTCCAAGTTTGTCGACATAAAGCTGCGTTAGCGCCGCCGAGCGGCCCGCAGCCCTGCGCGCCGAGTATACGAATCATCTCAACCCAGAGAACAATAGAGGTATACGAAACGTCCACTGCCCTGTCGGATGCATCCACGACCACCGGACGCGATACGCTGAATACCGATAAGACCGCCTAGCCTCCAGCGCACGCAAGAACTACTGTATGATCTGTAGGTGCTCGACTAACGACTGTACGGCGCCTTGTGAGCCATATGTTCGCCGCAAGAAAAAGCACCTGTCCGCAGCTCATTATAGCGCGTCCAGTGAGACCGCGCATGCAGATTGTCATGCATTATTCGTGCGCTAGCTGCCTGCCCTCCAGCCGTGTCTCGGTGTAATCGAGTGTCGGATATATTGTGCAAGAACAGAGCAGCATTGGTGAACTGTATGCATCCGACGTTTTGTCGATAAGCCTTCAAAGCTACAACATTATTAAACTTTGTATAGGGCCTACTTACTTGCTTACTTAGGCCTGCTTACTAGAGTCTCGAAAGAAATGAACAAAGAAGATGACGAAAATAAAGAGATACACTACAGCATTAAAAGCCAGTAAAATATGCCTGAGCACAAATCGGAACCGATCAGATTTGTTAGCTCATTTTCATGCCTTGCATTTTCAGTCTCCACGATCTGATGTCTCCGACAGCAAATTTTCGGATGTCATTCATACCTTGCCAGTCAAACGAAGCTGTCGGTGTCCTGCTCCGATGTCCGGAAGTGACCAAAATCGCCTTTGGCAGCCGCTGGCTTCGGCGCTCGATATGGCGACGCAGCTATTGGGTGTTGTTGTCAGTCAGACAGATGTGTGGACATCGGTTTTGCTCAGTGCCCTCATTCGAAACTGCGAAAGAGCGCTGCGTGCGATAAATGTGTTTTATCAAGCGTAAAACGAACTCCATGCGTGTATACTGCACATGATATCAGAAGAGCGCGTAGACATCGTATGAACGCAGAGGTTTGTTTACAGCATATGAACTGAACTGGACTGAACTGACCTTAACTGACCTGCAACAAGTCGATTAGTCGACCTAGTTATTCGACGACGCGTTCGTCGGTCACGCTTGTCGGCGTCACGACTTGATTGGCTGCAGCGAAACTAGGACGGTTGGCGCTCAGTGAGTTCTGAACACATGTACTCCAGTGCGGCTGTGGAGTCCACGGACTCCTGGTCGTGAATTGGCGTTCAGTTCAGTTCAATTCACGTGCTGTGAACAAATCTTAATGCACATGATATCAGAACAGAACAGCGCCTAGACGGCAGTCCGCGTCTGACGTAGGTCTATGCGCGACAGCAAATTTCCGGCTCGTTATTAACTCGCGGCAAATGGAGCTGGATGGGCGGACAAGTAAGTAAGCCGCTTTCGGGCGGCGACCTTCGTCCACTCGGCGACTACTGTAATCCTCGGCTGCGTCTCGTTGGACTGATTGAAACTGGGCGGGCGCGGCGCGAGATCGAACACGCGTTGACGACCGAGAGGCCAGTCAGGTGACTCGGCCGGCGACCCGCTAATTCGTTGTCGTTCCCGAGACTCGGCATCGATCAGAATAAACAGTCGCCTCCGTCGATTAACCGGCTGTCGCGCTAGCGTCTGCACAGTTGCTCCCCCCGGACATCTGCCCATGGACACCTTCCCCCAGAAAACTATCGTCACGGACATGAGCCCCACGTCGGTTACAGTTATGGTTTTATGTGTAGGGTATGGGTGAGGGTTAACATGGGTTATGGATAAGGTCAAGTCTGGGGACAGATGCAGTCGAAAGCAGTCGACAAATCCGCGGCCGATTACTATTATTATTTACGTGCGCTAAAACTCACTGCTAGCCAGTGTAATCTCGCGCGTGGAGTCAAAAAAACGCAACAAGCAACGGGGAAACTAAAATAAAATCGCTATGCTCAGACGAAACGGCAACGGCGAGAGTCCGCCGACACAGTCAGTTCGGCGCGATGGTGAGCAGTTTGTGAGTTCACGTCAACGATGGTAGTTTTTGGCGGTGTAGCTGCATCAGCCTGTCGGCCGCTATCAGCGTTCAAGTCATATGAAATCACTTGCATCCTTAACATTTGACGTTATTTGCAATATGTATGTTTATGTGGAGTTGCGAAAAGCGTATTGTTTTGCAAAATTAGTGAAAAATAATGGTTTAAGGTTACGGTTACTGTTAGGGTAGAGTCAGTTACCGCACGGTGTATCGGTTATTGCTGCGCAGCACTGTAAGGCAGTTATCCGGTGCTAAAATTAGGTGCTGATACTGCCGTCGCCAGCAGCCACGTTCGTTTGCTCGGCGTGGACATTTCCCTGGATCTGAGCGTCGATCATCACGTCTCTCGTGTCGATAGTGGCCATAGGCTGATGCATTAATTAGCCACAACCGTTTCGGGGCAGGAGGTAAGCTGTCCGGGAGGCAGATGTCCGGAGGTCACTTGTCCTACATTCATTGCGGCAGCCGAGATTTCCCGGAGCTGATGCGGCGCAGCGCGGTATCCACGACGACGATTCTTCAGCAGCAGCAGCAGCAGCGCCGTCCATCCGTCTCTGCAGCCTCTTCACTCTGCGCTGATTAATGAACAGCAGTGTCGTCGAAGTCGTCGTCGTCGCCGTCGACAGCAGTTAGTGACCGAGAATCGACGGACTCGCTCGCAGCGAAACACAGTTCTGTGATCTGCCGGCTGCGCGCGCCGGTGTATGCGCAGTCGTCGCAAACGTGTGAGCTTCACGCAGTCGACGGTCGAAAGCAGTCGACAAATCCGCAGCCGATTATGATACGAAACGATTATTATTTACGTGCTCTAAAAATCCCTGCTAGCCAGTGTAATCTCGCGCGTGGAACAAAAAGACGAAACAAGCAACGGGAAAACTAAAATAAAACCGATATGCTGAGAAGAAACGGCAACGGTAAGAGTCCGCCGACACGGAGTGAGTTCGGCGCGATTGTGAGCAGCTTGTGAGTTCACTTCAACGATCTGCGTATTACTCTAATGCGTCGTCTCGCTCGTCGTGTCTTAGAACGAATCCTATTAGTTGTTTGTAGAAACATCGTCTCTGTTCTGCAGTTTTACGGTATACATAACTCAGCGTTGGCGCTGGTGTAGCGCCATGTGCTGCTATCAACTCTCCCTGGTATCTGACTCCGGCCGATGGTTTCCGCGCTGCAGTCCGTCTCTCGTGTTCCTGTTGCTCAGTGTTCTCCAAGTACCGTCAAGTGCTGCCTCGTTCTTGTCCACCCAGTCTGCCGCCGCCGATGATGACGACGTCTTCACTTTCACCGAACCTGGTCGATCGTACGTACAGTACCTCCAACCTCCTCCGCCGACTCTCGGCTCTAGACCGGAACCGGAAGTCGGCCATGTTGTCGGCGTGGAGCTCGAGTTCCGGACGCTCGTCGGCAGCGCTCCGCTGCTACACCGCGACCCGCGACGCCGACCTGACGTCGACCCGTTGTCACCGGAAACAGCCGAGCGTCACGTGACCGGATGTACGAGCGAAGCGGAAATACGAGTGCAGCTGAAGATCGGAATGTTGCACGTGTCGGCGACATACGACGGCGAGCACGTGGCCTGCGTCACTGTCGGTCAAGGTAAATTGCTGTTTCACACTCGCATTATATTAGACATGAGGCTCGGCGGTTGCCGGAAATGGACCTGGGCTGGGTTAGTCCATCGGGTTGGATCAGATGTTTGTTTGAAAAATTGAAGGGCGATCAGCGAGTGTGATACAGTGCTGTTTAGCAACTTATGAGAAGTTTCATACATTCTCTGCAGTACTTGGTTACTACTGGGATGGGTGACCGTCTTCAGGCGGGTATACCATCTCGGTATGTAACCAACCAACTATGTCAACTCAGCCTTGCATCCCTCCGGGGTTGCTAAATCGAGTACCAGCTTCGGCTGGGGTAAGGGCGGGAATGTCACCTCTGCCGGGTGGCAGGTAGCACTGTGTGATCCCATGTGACATGTGAGTTCCCGTAGCAGTGTGGCAACTTTGCGAACTGCTATACACTTGTTACTTACTTTAGCAGCATATAGCATAATGACAGCACTGATTGCGTAACGCCATTTTCCAATAGTCATGTCGTCATGTCACATTGTTTCGACAGTTATGAGTTGGGTTCGGTCAAAAATCAATAATGCATAGTGTTTGGGTTGGGTCTAGTTGGGTTGTGGAAATCTTTTCAGCTATTGCAGAGGAACCGCGCGACGCTTTGATTTAGTTAAAATCATGTCAACTGTAGCACAACTGTGCTCAAAATCGCATTTACAGAGACCGCCTAAATAATGAGTTTGACAGTTACTCAAGGTCATCAGATTGGGCGCTATTCGATAGGCCATACAGTACTTCCTATTAGCAGTTTGTAGTAACAACGGCTCTATCAATAGGGCAGTTAACTTATAGTTTATGTACAAATAATACGTACTAAATTTGTTCAGATATGAGATCGAAAGGTCTGACTGTCGGCGTGGAAATAGACCTGTTTATACCGTGCTTTGTTGTTCCATTCATTCTTTTTAGCCTTTCACTGCAGTACTTAATTGAACGTTTGTGTGACATGAGGCTCATAAATCCATTCCAGCCGGCTCTTTCGTACGCCCTGTAGTGACGGTGAAAAGCGGCTAATAATAAAAACATTTATGGTACCCTGGTGTACGGAGATGCAGAGGACTAAGCCCATAAAGCCTTTGAATTATACATAAGCTCACCTAATACTGGGGTGGCTCGGTAGCAGAGTGGTTAGCGTACTATACTCAGGCGCAGAATGGCCTGGGTTCAAATCACAGCTACGACGCTGTCGGGTAACAGTCTTAGGCAAATTGTTCACACCCATCGTGCCTGTGTTCACCATCAGCGAAATTGGTAGTAGCCCTCTTAAGGGTTGCGAGGGTAACCACAGGCCTGGCGGAAAGTAATGGCAGCCTACCGCCGGGTTTATGACTCACGTCACCTGCAGGCTGACTGCCAAGAACCGGGATCAGCTCCGGAACCCTACGCTCCGTAATCGAGTATGGGCTATCTTTACCTTTACACTTCGCCAACAAAACAAGGTAGACATCGATGGAGTACGGCGTAAACTATAGCCAGCGGTAAGAAAGATCTTTGATGAGAAAAACTTATAAACGTTTGACGATATTTGATGTGCATTCACGAACTAACAGTGCTAACTCCAGCTGGCAACCGCCAGTAACATTGTAAACACACATCGCTGGTAGTTGGACTACGTGCGAATCGCTCAGTAGACAACGACAAGAAGAGAAGTTACAAGTCAGTAATCAATCAATCGTTTAACCAATCAATGTTATATTTTATTCTGCAGCATAACTGCTGGATTAATTACAAGTTTTAACATAGATCAAATGGAATATAATTGAAATATCCATGTCTACCATGGAGACAGATTGTCCACAGTGCAGCCAACCCTCGGATCGAGGACGGCTGCTCTATTTGTAAAGGCAAAAATCAAAATATGTAACAATTACAGATATAAAGTGTGTGCGTTGTGACGATTAAACCTACCAGTCGTCCGCTTCAGATGCTATGGGAGAAAAAAAAAGACAAACAAGGAAGAGGGTGACCTTACGATCGAAATTCGCGTAGAACATAATTATCATGCACGTCTTAAGGTTGTTACGTGGAAGGTAGTCTTCAGAAAGAGCGATATGCGAAGTTTCATCAACGTCGGTTAAGCGCTGTCGGAGATGTGAGGGGTCGAAATTAGCCCTCTTACGCATTGCTTTGACCATTAGCTTATATATCGGTTTGGACTACCTTGTAAGCTGTGATAGCGTCTCTGTTCACATCGGTTGCTGGTCCTGCCCACTGTGGAGTTGTGGACTCGTCAAACGTGGACCAAACCAGGACGCTACCGCATGTCAAATCTACCGGCGAGATCTATAACGGATACAATAAACCGAATTTCTCCGGTCACATAGTCACATAGGCCTACCGAACTACTGGCTTCATAAGGTTGCGATTAGACAACTGAACATGGCAATGGCCGACTCCATATGTCACTAGAAAAACAAACTGCTTTAAATCGACGATTGAGGTCAGACCGACCGCGTTACCGTCTTTACCCTATGACCTTGACTTTCAATCCCCGACGACATATGGAGACATGCTAAATATCAAAGTCCAACATCGGTTGGTCCAAATGTTACAATGAAAACAAACCGATCGCATTTTCTTACCCGCTAACACGGTCGGTCATAATCACCTCCCACATATTGCGTCCTATTGATCGGCAAGTCGTTATTTAACACGGGGACTGTGCACACTCATTTCGATTAAGCATGTATTTTAGGCGTGATTTGAATTTGAAGAGTTAGAGAGTTTTGAGGGTCTGGGGGACAAGGTTAAGTCTTTTCGTATCTTAAAGGTGCGGAATAGCTGGACTCGTCTGCCAAACGCGGACGATGTTGAAGGTAACGCCAGCAAATTCTGGTCACCTGAACGAAGAGATCAAACTGATTGGTATTGCTGAGGTAACAAGTGCAGATACTGCAGGTGGAACGTGCGATTGACAACGAGTTGTAAGCATGATGGCTCCAAGTTTTTATTTGATGCGAACAGTAAGGTATGGAAGTTTTGAACAGAACGGAGTTTGCTTGGTCTATAGTCTAGTCGTGACTGAACAGGTGTAATTGGAAAAGCAGGTGCTGTGTGTTCAGCAAAATGCGAGAAGAATGTGTCTTAATGCCCTCACAAAACAGTGATGACAGACGGGGTAGGTGCGCTTATATAAGGAGCATCTGCTATCTGAGTATAACTAAAAGCCCCAGAATAGTAATACTTTGAGATAGTAAAAGTTTTAGATCGCCATAGGCCTACAGCGCTGCTTACACTGCATTCACATAGCGGTACATAGTTTACAAGTTGCGGTCCCTTTTCTTTGTTATCTTTATTGTGGAAGGTCGCAAAGATCGGAGGACAAAGAGGATACGGCAGGTCCCCTGCGCACATCCTGCCTCTGTTACGGTCGCTGCTTTTTCTGCAATATAGAGATGCTACAGTCCGATGACATTTTACGACCCGCACAAATAGTAATGGCCGAAGGCACCGCACGCTTTCATAAGCCTATACTGTAAAAGGCATCGCATGGAGGGACATTAATCGGTCTAGCGCTGCTAGGGGGAGAATAGCTTCATCTGACAGACCGTCGTAGAGCGGTGTTCATGACCAATGACAATGAAAACGCCCGAAGAAAAGAGCAGGCCATTATATCGCTCCGTAGTCCGTATCTTATAGCTTTACCGGAGCACGAGAGTCATTATGGGTGAACGCAGAACTCTACTCTACCGGTGATCCGCCGGTCACCGGACATGAGTGAGCAGCAACAGGTTACTTACTTACTTACTTAGACGTAGGTCCTCCCGTTCTCTGCCAGAACATTGGGCGACGATATTCCTCCATCTCTGGCGTCTCTCTTTGCTCCTCTCCGCGATACTCCCATGCTTTGTAGATCTCCCACAAAAGTCATAACCACGTGGTCCTCCAGATCACGCAGTGAATAGATGCGGCCTATTGCTACAGATGAGTGTGGTCTCTGCATCTGCACAGGTTGGTATATGCCTGTTGGTAACAACCACGAGCGGTACAAAAACGTCTAAACTCTAAACCAATCGAGATGCCGTTCGGGTTGTGGACTCGGCCGGGCCCAGAGAATCATATTAGATGGGGGCGCTTATTCTCCACGGGAAGCGGCGATTTTTGAGTGGCATCTCCCGGCCCACTGTGAAGTACATAGAATATGCGGCGTGAGACAAAGTTATTCGATAGGTGGCAGCAGCGATGAGTCATTTCGCTGTCAATACTGCAGCAATTTGTTATCATCCGTATGATCGTATCATGCACGGGTGGGCGCCAACAGTAGGCTCTTCATGCAATTCTACATGATTTTTTGATATGCTTCACCTTGTGACTAGAATCAACTTCTTGTTTCTCTCCGTTAACCTCATCCCAGTCTTTTTGTTTTTGAGTCACTTTTTCCTGCGCCTCTTAGATCACTTTTCTTTCGGTTCACAACTCTCACAGTCCATAACGCCTTCACTCTTTCACTCTTGGTTTGAAACCCACCTGCTCGATGTTCACAAATTCTCTCCGACCATGGACTTTCTATCCCCCCTTGAGACTGCTTTAAGGTCCAGGACTTGCAGTTGAATGCGGGTATTCTAAGTTTATTGGATTTTACTCTTCTCGATGTTTTATCTGTCTGTAATTTTATGTGTTAGATTGAGCTGTCAGTTTTTAGCACAATCTAAACGTTACCAAGATAACCTATCATATCTTTGAGTACAAACGGCTGTCGTTGTTAGTCAACCGTCTTTAGGTCCATTGACTGAGTTAAATCCTTTCAGCGAGCGCCTTCTAATGTGTGCGCAAGACGCACCTTTCTTGTACGGCAATATTGTCACCAATAACATTCAGTAACGTTTACTATCACAGGCTGACGGCTGTCGTATGCGGTATTCTGGCACTGGCCCCGTTTACAAATGTCGTGACTTACTTACTTCCTTGATGGACTGCAGTTAATTTCCGCCAGTGTCACGGAACGTGAAATCGTAAGTGACACTGCTGTTGTCCTATCACGTATATGTCACCATTAGCGGGCAGAAAGCCAGTGTTCATTTCACTGCACGAGCATCAATGCAAACCGCACAGTATATCGGTCCATTTTGTGGCCCATCTGTTTGTTTGTTACACTCGTTGGCCCTGTCGAATGGCAGAACGTACCATCATAGTTTTTCACCGCCGTACATCCTCATTAATCTACTTATCTCCTGCCAGATATCGCTTGTAGGTGATTTTTGACACTGCTCGCATAGTATGCGGCAGGGTCTAAGTAACGGTACGGTGTATGTCCGTCTGTCCGTCCCATTTATCGACCGGTGCACTAGGGTGCGGCTGGTTTGCTGTGCGCCCGGCGACAGGAGATATCGATTGAGTGCTGCATGGCTGGCTGTCAGCAGAAACCGCGAGCAGTGCCACGTTGTCAGCTGACGTAGGACGCTGAACACAGAGTGTGTTGTACGGGCATAATTGCACTGTCTCCAGAAAAAAAAGTGAAACAAAACATCCCTTTTGCCATTGGTCTGTCGACCTCGCTGTGGACATTGATCTATCGTGTCTCTTGTCTCTGCAGTCTCGGCAGACAGGTACAGAGGGACTGTATATCGAGTTTGCTGTACTCTTTAGCCGACCCGGTGGGAGTGGACGGGACAACTGTACGTACGTATGTCGCCGGATGCAGCCTTTGTTGACGGAACATATCGGTCGTAATAGATTGATCCGCTGGGCAAATGTGCCGCAGGATCGTGATCTATCAACTCAGTTGACTCATCTGCTGCAGGGCCTCACTTCCCAAGCCCAAGTCGCCCACATTTAACTCATCTACAGCAGAATTGACTAATTACGGATGTGCTGTCTTGTACGGATTTGTACGGATTTCTTATAAAACCAAAATGCTGACTTTAATTTGCTTTAATTTGCTATTGTTTATTTATTTATTCATTTAAACATCAGCGACAAAAGGCGCATGTTTACAATACAATACAATACAATATTCGTTTATTAGAAGCTGTCAGAATG
>Ga0126326_1000570_pt1 | contig 10134 bp, 9 predicted proteins | sample InaspJWI67metaG_FD_94485 | JGI IMG/M metagenome (GOLD analysis project Ga0126326, IMG submission 94485) | Marine gutless worms symbiont microbial communities from Oahu, Hawaii - Inanidrilus sp. 1 OAHU.JWI-67 metaG | ecosystem: Host-associated > Annelida > Digestive system > Unclassified | place... | reverse complement strand
TCTCTTAACTGGGTGGTATCAATCTATTGGACCATGTCATATCCCCTATTGGACCATGTCATATCCCGACTACGGCAGCTCAAGCGCGGGTTGATCGGCTTTGGGGATATGGTAATCGACGCAATTGTCATCGGGTGAGTCGCGGTCGACGCAAATGAAACGCATCGCGGCATAGGGCGTTAGCAAAACATGATGCCAGGTACCGGCGCGATAATTAATGCCCTGTCCCCCGTTGGTGACGAAGGCTTGCAAAGCGCTGACATCGGGCGCGGGTTCGGCCCTACCGACCACCACGATAAACACCGACCACCACGATAAACGGATTGGCATCGAGAGGGATAAATGCCTGGCTGCCTCGCGGGTGGTATTCCAGGTGGTCGACCGGGCGCGGCAACTCGAACTTTTTGCTCGCGATCAGGCTGATCACGGCATTGGCATCGTCACCCTCCAGATCGACTCTGGCCAGGGCGTGGTAACGCTCGGCCATGCCGTTATTGATCGGGTAGGATGCGTTGTCCGCGAATTCGATTACATCGCCGTAGGTTGCAAACGCCAGCCGCGTCAGCGGTTTGATATCGAGTCGCTCAGCCATCGAGTCGACCCAGCAGCCGCACGCGGCTAAGCCCGCCATCGGGAAAGATGTTGAGACGCACATGACTGACCGGACCCAGTTGCTGCACTTCGTCCTTGAAGCCGTGCTCGCTATCCATTTTCAGTTTTTGCTGGGGCAATATCTCCTGCCAAAACTGGCTTTGCGTGATGATGGAGTCGACCGTGCCGGCCTCAACCAGTGCCGCCTGCAGGGAACAGCGGTCGGGGAAGTTACCCTTGAAGTGCGCGGTATCGATCAAGACTTCGCCGATCTGTCCGACCTGCCCCAGTTCGATGATGCACCAGTCGTTACCGGGTTCGCGCCGGCGTCGGGTTTCCCAACCGTCGCCCATATTGAGTCCTGGTCCCGGATTTAGCAGGTTGGCAGCGGCACCGAAGTGGGCGTCGTTCCAGGCAATTGCGCGCGCACCCAGTTCGACCGCAGCGAGATTGTGGGGCTTGGACTTATCCAGCGTCGCGATTTCGCAGACTACCCTGCCGTAAACCCGCAGGCGTGCAATACCACCATCCGGGTAGATATTGAGCCGCAGGTGGGTAAAACAAGCCGCGCTTTCGATCATATAATAGTGGTGCCTGTCGCCCAGCAGAGCGGTCGAATCGAGCAGAGTCGCCCACTGCGTATTGTCATCCGGCGGGCCGTTGCTATAACAGGCCTCCAGCGACGCGGCCGGCGGGTAGTTACCGGTAAAATGCGTGGTATCGATATCTATACCCATGATTTCGCCGGGCAAGCCCAGTTTGACGACGGCGTTGTCGTAACCGCCGTTGCGGCGCCGGCGCGTTTCCCAGCCATCCATCCATTTACCGTTGTCATCGAACTTGCCGTCGATAAATACCGGCGGCTCGGGGCTGAGCATGCGGCTGCATGCGGCGAAGAAATCATCGCTGCAAGAGACGATTTCGGCGCCGAGCCGCGGTTGCGCAAGGTCGATCCATTGATGCACGAAAGCGGGAGCTTGTTCATTCATGATAGTTTCCTGTGGCGCGCGCCCGTTGCAATAGCCGCTGCGCCTGTTGGTTGTGCCGATGCACCAGGGCATCGATATCCAAATCGGGTATTCGCCCCTGATCGACGATTACCCGGCCATTGATCAGCGAAAACCATGCATCTGCCGGGGTGCAGGTCAACAATGCCGCAAGCGTGTCGCCGCCGGCGCCGGCATGGCGGATGCCGTCGACGCGGTAGGCGACCAGATCGGCGGCCTTACCGGGTTCGAGGCTGCCGATATCGTCGCGCCCGAGCACCGCGGCACCACCGCGGGTGGCCAATTCGAGGGCTTCGCGCGCGCTAAAGCGGTCGGCACTGGATTCGAAGCCGGGCCAGCCGACTCGCTGCAGCAACATCGCCTGGCGAGCTTCGCCGAGCAAGTGATTGCCGTCGTTGCTGGCCGAACCGTCGACTCCGAGACCGAGGCACACTCCGGCATCCGACATTTCCCGCAGCGGTGCAATACCCGAGGCCAGGATCATGTTACTGCTGGGGCAGTGGCAGACGCCGCAGTCGGCGGCGGCTAGCCGGTCGATTTCGTCGGTGTTCGGGTGCACCATATGCGCAAACCAGACATCGTCACCAGTCCACCCCAGGCTCTCGATATAAGCCAGCGGACGCAGCCCGAATTGCTGTTCGCAAAAGCGGTTTTCATCGACGGTTTCGGCTAGATGGGTATGCAATCTCACCTGCGGATGGGCGCGCGCGAGTTCGGCGGTTTTGCGCATCAGCTCCGCGGAGACGCTAAACGGCGAGCAGGGCGCGAGGCCAATGCGCAGCATCGAAAAAGCTTCGGGGTCATGGAACTCGTTGATTACGCGCGCGCTGTCCGCGAGAATTTCGGCTTCGTCTTCGCAAACGCCGTCCGGTGGCAGGCCGCCCCGACTCTGGCCGAGGCTCATGCTGCCGCGCGTCGGGTGGAAACGCACCCCGAGTTCACGCGCGGCGCGGATTTCGTCATCGAGGCGCGCGCAATTGGGGAACAGATAGAGATGATCCGCCACCGTGGTGGCGCCCGACAACAACAGTTCAACCAGATCCAACTTGGCGCTGATATAAACTGACTCGGCATCCATCTCTCCCCAGATCGGGTAAAGCATTTGCAGCCAATCGAATAGCGACTTGCCCTGCGCGGTGCCGATACTGCGGGTAAGCGTCTGATACAGGTGATGATGGCAATTCACCAGGCCCGGGGTAATAACGCAGCCGGCGGCATCGATGCGGCGATCCGGAACCCGTTCGGCCGTCGCCAGGCTGCGACGCAACTGGTCGCTGTCACCGACCTGCTCGATCCGATTATCGGATACGACCAGCGCACCGTTTCGAATTTCCCGGCGCTCATCGTCCATGCTAACCAATAATTCGGCGTTTTCGATCAGCAGCAGGCTCATTTCCCGCCCCCGGTGGAAATATTACTCGGCGTAAATATTGGTCTGGCCGCCATTAGCCCACCCTGGAATACTGGCGACGGCCCATGATATGCGTAGCCTGAATGCAGCGATCGTCCCCTAAAATCATGAGTGCAAACAGCTGCTCGTCGAGCGTTTTAGCAGCGTCCATACGGCACTGCATCAGCTCGGTGGCGGCCAGATCGAGCACCACGAAATCGGCTTCCTTGCCGACCTCAAAATTACCGATGCGGTGATCGAGATAAAGCGATTTCGCACCGCCCAGCGTGGCCAGGTAAAAAGCCTTCAGCGGTGTCAGCTGGTGACCGACCAGCTGACAAATTTTAAAGGCTTCGGCCAGCGTTTGCAGCATGCTGAAACTGCTGCCGCCGCCGACGTCGGTCGCGATCCCGAGTTTGAGGTTCAGCTGCTGCGCCTGTTCCAGGCTGAACAACCCGCTGCCGAGAAACAAGTTTGAAGTGGGGCAAAACGCGATCGCCGCACCACTGGCCGCCATGCGTTCGCGATCCTTTTGATCGAGATAAATACAGTGCCCGTAAATGGAACGCGGCCCGAGCAAGCCATAGCTGTCATAAACATCGAGATAACTGCGGTGCTGCGGAAACAGCCGCGCCACCCAATCGATCTCGGCACGATTTTCGGCGACGTGGGATTGCAGATAAAGATCCGGATTCTCGTCCAGCAAGCGTCCGCAAACCTCGAGCTGCGCGGGACTCGAGCAGGGTGCGAAGCGCGGAGTCACCGCATAGTAACTGCGCCCCTGCAGGTGCCAGCGCTGAATCAGCTCGGAACTATCGCGGTAGCTAGACTCGGGGGTATCGCAAAGCTGCGGCGGCGCATTGCGGTCCATCATCACCTTGCCGGCGATCAGGCACAGATCGCGCCGTTGCGCCTGCTCGAAGATAGCGTCCACCGATTGCGGATGCACGGTGGCGTAGACCGCGCTGCTGGTGGTGCCGTTGGCGAGCATCTGATCGCAAAAAAACGCGGCGATTTTATCGGCGTGGTCGCGGTCGGAGAATTCCTGTTCGGCCGGAAAGGTGTATTGCTGCAGCCAGTCGAGTAGTTGCGGACTGTAGCTTGCGATTATTTCGGTCTGCGGATAATGGCAATGGGTATCGATGAAGCCGGGCATGACCAGCCGGCCGCTGTAGTCGTATAAGGCGCAGCCGTCCGGTAATTGATCAATCCAATCGGCCGCATTTGTAAGCTTTTGGATACGTCCCTGTTTGAGAATCATTAACCCGTCTTCGAGATACTCGCAGGCATCGCCGCGCTGATCGGGATCGGCGTTGAAATGCAGGAAACTCGCGCGAATCGCGGTATCGCATGAGTCAATGTCCAGCGTTGAGGGTAAGATTGACATCTTAGGGCGCTAGCGCTGTTGCGCGTACCAAGCAGCGACCATGGCGCGTTCTGCGTCGGTCATGCCGGTTAGATTCCCAATCGGCATGTATTTCGATTGCACCGTGGTGGTGATGCGTTCGGCGTGCTGGGCAATCTGCTGCGGCGTTTCCATTATCAGGCCCAACGGCGCCGCGGCAAAACCGGGCTGGGTCGGGGTGCTGGCATGGCAGGCGACGCAGCGATTATCGATTATGCGCGATATCTGCGCCGCGGTGACGCGCCCGGCAGCGGCGCTATCGATAGTTTGCGGACTTAAATACCAGACCATGGATAGCAGCAGAATCACCGCCACCGCCGGTAATGCCGGGCTCGCCTTACCGCTGTGGCGCAGCACGAAATACTGGCGGATCAAGACCCCGGCGAGCATGATAAAGATCAGTACCAACCAGCCGTTAGCATGGCTGTAAGTCATCGGGTAATGATTGCTGATCATGATGAATAACACCGGCAGCGTGAAATAGGTGTTATGCACCGAACGCTGCTTGCCGACAATACCCGGCTGCGCATCCGGAACCTGTCCGGCGCGTATTTGCGCAACCATTTTCTTTTGCCCCGGAATAATATGGAAGAACACGTTGGCCGCCATGATACTGCCCATCATCGCACCCACATGCAGGAAGGCGGCGCGCGCGGCAAGCAGTTGAAATAGACCCCAGGAGGCGCCGCAGACGAACACCAGTAGTATCGCCGCCAGCGCCTTATCCCTGCCCTTCATCAACTGACAAAGCAGGTTGTAAACCAGCCAGCCGCCGACGATCGAACCACCGCTGATCGCGATCCCGCCGGCCGCCGACAAGTCCATGACCTGGCCGTCGATCAAATAGGTTTTCGCGCCGAACCAGTAAACCAGGACCAGCAAACCCATGCCCGACAGCCAGGTGGTGTAAGCTTCCCATTTCGACCAGTGCAGCTTTGCTGCCAGCGGTTCACCGACCGGGCCGAGCAGATATTTCTGACTCTGGTAAACCCCGCCGCCATGTACCGCCCAGAGTTCGCCGCTCACGCCTCTTTCTTCGTCTTGCGGGCGCGCCGGTCGGCTCAGTGAACTATCGAGCATAACGAAATAAAACGACGCGCCGATCCAGGCTACGCCCGCGATCAGGTGCAACCAGCGCAGTAACAGATTAATCCAGTCGAGTAGATAGGCTTCCATCGATTTACGGCATATCCAGCGCTAACAATCGGGCAGCCGCGTCGATTCGCGGCTGCCCGCCTTGTCTTAGTTCGGAATCTTGCTGACCACTCCCTGCAGGTAATAATTCATCTGGTTGAGTTGATCGTCGGTCATGTTCTGGCCCGCGGCAACGATAGTCTTACCACTCTGGTCGACCACCGGACCGGCAAAGGGGTGCAGCGTTCCGGCCTGCAACTGCTTTTCCATCTTTCGGATTCGGTCCTGCAATTCGCCGGGGATCGCCTTATTCAACGGCGCCAGCTTGACCATACCCTCGGCAAAACCGCCCCAGACGCTGCCCGGCTTCCAGTTGCCGGCCTGCACCGCCTTGACGGTCTTGACGTAATAGTCACCCCAGTGATGGGTGGCGGCGGTCAAATGCGCCTTGGGACCATACTTGCTCATGTCCGAATGATAACCAAAGGCGTATTTGCCCTGATCCTCGGCAGCCTGCACCACCGCGGTCGAATCGGTATGGTGGGTAATGACGTCGGAGTTTTGCGACAACAGGGTTAGCGCGGCCTGTCGCTCCTTGCCCGGATCGAACCATGAGTTGACCCAGATAACGCGCAACTCGGCCTTAGGATTGACGCTACGCGCGCCCTGGATGAAAGCGTTGATACCCTGCAGGACTTCAGGAATCGGGAAGGCGGCGACGTAGCCCAAAACGTTGGTCTTGGTCATTTCACCCGCAATCACGCCGGTCAGATAGCGGCCTTCGTAAAAGCGTGCATTGACCAGGCCCATGTTTTTACCGAGCTTGTAGCCGGTGGCGTGTACGAAGGCGGTCTTGGGGAAACTTTTCGACACCTTGAGCGCATAGTTCATAAAACCAAAACTGGTGGCGAAGATCACCTTGTCGCCGCGTTTCGCCATTTCCCGAATGACGCGTTCCGCATCCGGACCTTCGGCCACGTTTTCGACGAAGCTGGTAGTCACCCCGGTTTCTTTTTCCAACTGCAGGCGGCCCAAATCATGCTGATAAGTCCAGCCGGCGTCGCCGATTGGACTGACATAGACGAAGCCGACGTTTTCGGCCGCCTGGGTTGCACCGATCATGGCACAGCTTAGCGTCGCGAGTGCCAGTTTTTTGATTATCTTTGTTAGTATCATTTTTCACCCTCCCGGGAGTTTTTGTGTAGCGATTATCGATTAGGGGTTCCGCAACCCCGGTTTATATTCCTTAACTGATTAATGCCGGCTTAAGCCCGCGCTTGCCGTATCGTTTGCTGTCCCTCCGCCCGGCGCTCACTGTTATGCCTCAGGCCGATAGGGCTGCCCCAGAGACACCGGCGCATTCAGGCGCACCGTGTTCTGATCGCGCGAGATAACGACTAGCACGATGATGGTTGCAAGATAGGGCAAGGCCGACAGGAATTGGGACGGAATATTAACCCCAAGCCCCGAGCCTTGCACGAACAACTGTGCCACCATGACGCCGCCGAACAGATAGGCGCCTACGATCACTCGCAGCGGCCGCCAGGTGGCGAACACCACCAGCGCGATCGCAATCCAGCCGCGGCCCGCAACCATGCCCTCGACCCAGAGCGGGGTGTAAAACACCGATAGAAAGGCCCCGCCTACCCCCGCCATGGCGCCGCCGAATAAAGTCGCCAGATAACGAATTCGAATCACCGGGTAGCCGATCGAATGCGCCGACGTGGGCGACTCGCCGAGCGCGCGCAATACCAGCCCGGACCGGCTGCGATACAAAAACCAGGCAATGGCAGCAAACAGTAGCCAGGACAGGTAAACCAGCGCCTGTTGGTTGAACAAGGGATCGCCGATGATCGGAATGTCCGCCAGCAATGGGATACGAATCGGGCCGATGGTAGGCAGGATTTCGGATTCGTAGGGTTTACCGATAAAAGCCGACAGGCCGACACCGAGAATCGACAGCGCGAGTCCGGTAGCGACCTGGTTGCCCATCAGAGTCAACACCACAAAGGCAAACAGGAAGGACATCAGCGCACCGGCGGCCATTCCGGCAAGTACGCCCAGCCAGGGACTGCCGCTATGATGCGTAATCGCGAAGCCGGAGATCGCTCCCATCGCCATCATGCCTTCCGCACCCAGATTCAAAACTCCGGATTTTTCGGCGATTAACTGGCCCAGCGCGACGATGATCAAGGGCGTGCCGGCGACGATGGTGGCGAACAGAATCGCGCTCAAAGTATCCATCAGGCCACGGCCTCCTTCCAGCGGACGCGATAATTGATAAACACGTCCGAACCCAGCAGGAATAACAACAGCATGCCTTGGAACACATTGGAAATCGACGACGGCAGATTCATATATTGCTGCGCCTGCTCGCCGCCGAGATAAAGCAGGGCCATCAGCAGGCTGGCGAAAAATATGCCCACCGGGTTCAGGCGCGCCACGAAGGCGACGATAATCGCGGCGAAACCGTAGTTATTGGAAACATGCTCGGTGATCTGCCCCATCGGGCCCGCGACTTCGGCCATGCCCGCCAGCCCGGCCATCGCACCGCCGCTTAGCAACCCGATCCACACCATGCGTTTGGCCGAAAATCCGGCGTAGCGCGCCGCATTCTTGGCGAAACCGGCGACCTGCATTTGAAATCCGGCAAAACTGCGATACATAAACACGTAACCGACAAGCAGCGCGGCGAGCGCAAAAAAGAAGGCCAGGTTGAGCCGGTTGCCCTCGCTCAGCAACGGCAGCAGGGCCGGGTCTTCAAACATGCGCGACTGCGGGAAATTGAATCCGTCCGGGTCCATCATGGGTCCGTGCACCAGCCAGGAAACCAGTAGCTGGGCCACGTATACCAGCATTAACGACACCAGGATTTCGTTGGTGTTGAATCGGGTTTTCAAAAACGCCGGAATCGCCGCCCACAGCATGCCGCCGACGCCGCCGGCCAGCACCATCAGGATGAGTACATGCGCACCCTCGGATTCGTGAAACTGGAGCGCGACCGCGCTGGCGGTGATGCCGCCGACGATTAACTGCCCCTCGGCGCCGATATTCCACACGTTGGCGCGAAAACCCACTGCGAGCCCGACCGCGATCAACATCAGCGGGGTTGCCTTCAACAGTAGCTCGGAAACGCCGTACCAATCGCTAATCGGATTGAGGAAGAAAACCTTGAAACCTTCGAGCGGGTTTTTACCGAGCAGGGTAAACAGCACCAGGCCGCCGATCAGCATCAAACCAATTGCGATCAATGGCGAGGCGTAAGACATCAGATGCGAGGCTTCCGGGCGACGTTCGAGTCTAAGCATGGGTCCATTCCTCACCGGATAAAGGTTGATCCCACATGCCGCTCATCCAGACCCCGATTTCATCGATATCGGTGTCGGTCAGCTGCTTCGCCGGCGACAGGCGGCCATTGGCGATTACCGCGATGCGGTCGGAAATTTCGAATAGTTCTTCGAGCTCTTCGGAAATCACCAGGATCGCGGTGCCCTCGTCGCGCAGATCGATCAGGCGCTGCCGGATGAAGGCCGCGGCGCCGACGTCGACTCCCCAGGTCGGCTGCGCTACCACCAGCAGTTTGGGCGCGAGCAGAATTTCGCGTCCCATAATGAACTTTTGCAGGTTACCGCCGGAAAGCGAATTGGCGGCGTGTTCCTCGCCCCCGCACTTGACGTTGAAATCGTCGATACAGTTGCGCGCGAACGCGGAAATCCGGTCGAAGCGAATCATGCCATGCTTGAGCATGTCCGCGTGATGCGCGGTCAGTAAGGCGTTTTCCGTAAGCGACATACGCGGCACGGCACCCCGGCCGAGACGCTCTTCCGGCACGAAACCCATGCCGTTGCGGCGTCGGCGATCCGGCAGATCGCAGCCCGAGGGATTGCCGCAAATCATCACCGAATCGGGGTCGCTTACCAACTCCTCGCCCGACAAAGCGTACAACAACTCCTGCTGGCCATTGCCCGAAACCCCGGCAATTCCAAGAATTTCTCCGGAACGCAGTTCGAATTCGATATCCTGCAAATCGGTACCGAAGGGGTCGTCCGCTTGTTTCGACAGCCGGTTCAACCTGAGCCTGACGTCTCCCAGTTCGCCCGGCGCATTATGCTCGGGCACCGGCAGTTCCTTGCCGATCATCAAGCTCGCCATCGACTGCGGTGTTTCCTGTGACGGGGTGCAGTCACCGCTGACCTTGCCGTCGCGCAGCACCGTGGCGACGTGGCACAGCTCCTGAATTTCATCCAGCTTGTGGCTAATGTAGAGAATACTGCAGCCTTCCGCCGCCAGCTGGCGCAGCGTGTCGAATAGTTTGCGCACCGCCTGCGGCGTCAGCACCGAGGTCGGTTCATCCATGATCAACAGCCGCGGGTTTTGCAGCAGGCAGCGGATGATTTCGACGCGTTGGCGTTCGCCCACCGACAGCGCATGCACCAGGCGCTGCGGATCGATCGGCAATCCGTAGCGATTGGACACTTCGGTGATTTGGGCGGCGAGTTGCGCTAGATCCGGATTGCCGGGTAAGGCCAAGGCCAGTGCGACGTTTTCCACCACGTTGAGCGTCTCGAATAGCGAGAAATGCTGGAACACCATGCCGATCCCGAGAC
>Ga0126326_1000568_pt1 | contig 10158 bp, 7 predicted proteins | sample InaspJWI67metaG_FD_94485 | JGI IMG/M metagenome (GOLD analysis project Ga0126326, IMG submission 94485) | Marine gutless worms symbiont microbial communities from Oahu, Hawaii - Inanidrilus sp. 1 OAHU.JWI-67 metaG | ecosystem: Host-associated > Annelida > Digestive system > Unclassified | place... | reverse complement strand
TGGTTCATGGGTGGTGTATCCTTTCCTTTTTAGTGTGGCCGGTTGACTGCTGCTAACAATCTACCGGTGGATACACCGCCTTTTCCTTTAAACACAACTTTTAAATATAACTCTTGATAAAACCGGATAAAACTTTACATATACCTAATCTTTCTCAAATACGATTTCATTCCGGTAAAACTAAACATCTTAATCATATATAAATTTTGGCCATACAGTATGGGCAAAAATACGAAAAGGCCGATCAAATTGATCGGCCTTAACTTATTGAAATTATTTGGTAGGCACGACGAGATTTGAACTCGTGACCTCTACCGTGTCAGGGTAGCGCTCTCCCCCTGAGCTACGTGCCTGTATGAGAGTGATTTATTTAACACCGGCGATTTAAGCTGTCAAGAATAATCAACAGGCCGGCGTTTCCGGCAAATCGATAAAAGGTTTCTAAATGTTTGCAACGGTGGGCAAAAATCAGTTCGTTTTCGCTGCCGAGGATTTGTGGCTCAATAACTGAATTCTTAGACTGTCTTCCGCAACTTCAAAAATGTTGATGCCGAAGGTTTCAAAGGCGTGCAGCATCAGCGCGTCTGCAAGTTCTTTGGGTTTGCCCTTGAAGTCGACATTGAGGACGGCGTTATCCGCTTTGAGCTCCTTGACCTGCACGCCTTGCACGCCCTCAACAGTGTTGAGCATCCTTCGAAACATGACGAAGTTGGCCAGGTTGCGTGTGCCGCTCAGCTGAATCTCGATCTTGTCCGCCTCCAGACCTTCTTTCTGCCAAGCGGCGGCAATTTCCAGTGCCAATTGTTCTCCGGTCAGGCTTCCGGCACCTTTGAGTGCATCCCGGCTTCCGGCCACGTCATCGACATTGGCGGTCACAGCGTTCCGGGCCACGACAGAGATCTGATTGCCGGTTTTGGTCCTGAAGGCCCGGGTATTGATCAAACCTTTGAACGACCGAATACCGGATCCCATTGTGTTCGGGGCACTGTCTGCGAGTGCCCTGCCGATGACGACCACGTCCGCGTTCAATGCTCTACCGAAATTAATCGCATCCTCGCTGGTTATTTCCGGTGTATCGTTGATCGACCTGATCGCCATATCTTGAACCCGGGGACCGTGTTCGACGATCATAAAGCCCTGTTCTCGCATTGTTTCAGCAATGGCCACCTCGGCCACCAACTTGGTATTGGGCATGTCCTGGCCCCACCAGTAACGCGGTGCCGGGTCTTTAAGATCCTGTTCGGCAATAAAAAACAGCACTCTGGGCATCGACTTCTGGGCCTGAATTATTCCGGCTTTGGTAAGTTGATTTTTCATGACACTGCGCGATACAGTGGCCTGAACCATCACGCGATAGTTCTTCCCGAAAGCTGATTCCGTCAAAACTTTATAATCCTGAATATATTTGCCGGTCTGATCGTACAGGATTTGATTGAGTTTTTCATAGTGGTCGATCAGCACTTCCACAGAAAGCAGGTCGGCCGTTGCCAGACTGACCGCCGATACCAGGCTGTTAGATATAGCCCGCTGCCTTGCCGCCGTAATGTTGTCTTTGTAAACGACAGCGGATCCAACCACCACGATCGTATCGGACGGCGTCTTGGCTTCAATCGCCAGGGCACTGAAAAAAAACATCAAAACTGCAAGCGATAAAACGATGGTTTTCGATACTCGGACCTGGCATTTAAATTCGAACATGTCTCGTTCTCCTTCCCCCTTTGGGTTCCGTCATCTTCATATCCGGAGCGTTTGTTGCGGCTTGCCACCGGATAATTCGGTCCGGATCATCGCCTTATTATTAGCACATTTACATTTTGCGGGCCAGTGCATAGTCGGCAATATCCATTAAAATTTCTTTTGGCGCTGAATCTTCAAACACGGACAAGACCTGCTTGGCCCGCTGAATGTATTCTCTGGCACATTGTATTGTATAGTCGATGCCGCCGTATTTATGCAACATCTGAATCAGGCTTTCGAATTGCGCTTGGGAAAAATCCTTGTTTTTTATAATGTCCATCATTCGCCTGCGATCTTTATCACCGGCCCGGCCCAAGGTACAAATTACCGGCAAGGTTAGCTTCCCTTCCCGCAGATCGGCACCGGCAAGTTTTCCCAGCACTGCACTGTCGAGCGTATAATCCAGCAGATCATCCGCCATCTGAAAGGCAAGTCCCAGATTTAGGCCATAATCTGCGAGAGCTTTCTCTTTGGTTTGCGGCATATCGCAAAGAATCGCGCTCATCCGGCAGGCGCCTTGAAACAGAACCGCGGTTTTGCGGCGAATGACTTGCATGTACTCTTCTTCACCCAGATCGAGCGCGCCTTTGCGCATCAGCTGCTGGATTTCACCCTGGGACATATTCTCGGTGATTTCGGCGATCACTTTAATAATCCTTGTTCGCCCGGTTTCAGATGCAATAGAGAGCGAGCGGGCCAGTAAAAAATCACCCACCAGAACTGCAGTGGAATTGTCCCACACCGAATTAGCAACCGGTTTGCCCCGGCGCATTGCGGCACCATCCACCAGATCATCGTGCAAAAGGGTGGCGGCATGCAAATATTCAAAGATGGTTGCATACTTTGGCGCATTATTGTCGTTGTATCCGCAAAGCTTGGCAGCCAGAACCATCAGCAGCGGTCTGAGGCGTTTGCCACCGCTGAACAAGATATGATAGGCAATTTCCGATACCAGATCAAGATAGGGATTCAGGTTTTCAGCCAAAGCCTGCTCGATTTTTTCAAGGTCATTTTTGACGTTGGAAAGGATTTTTTGCTTTAGCTCTTCACTCATTCGGCTTCTCCTGCGAGATCATACTCCAGCGCGTCAGTAATTCTGATGTCGGTAATGCATCCGATTTGAAGCTGTTTGCTGCGAATGTACGTCACACCATCCACATCCGGGGCCTGAAAGGCACTGCGTCCCGTAAATAAATGCGCTTCCAGTTGCTCTTCGATCAGCACCGGTATCGATCTACCGACGTATCGCCGATTGTGCCCGGATGATATATTGACCTGCGTGGACATTAGCATATTGTAACGCTCCTTGGCCACAGCCTCCGGAACATGATCCGGCAGCCGATGGGAAGGCAAATCTTCGGCGTCCGAGTAAATAAAACAGCCCAGATGATTGAAGCGAACATCTTCAACGAATTGTAACAGGTCTCTGAACTCCTTTTCAGTTTCTCCCGGAAACCCGACGATTACGGTGGTGCGAATCGCTGCTTCAGGTACCAGTGATCGTATGCGGTCAACTAAACGATATAGGTCCGCATTCGAATAATTACGGCCCATTCTTTTCAGCACCGGATCGCTGGCGTGCTGAATGGGAATATCAAAATATGAGCATAAATTGGCGTGCTGTCCAACAGTTTGTAGCACAGATTCTTCAATACTTTCAGGATGTCCGTATAAAAATCTGATCCAATATTTTTCCGACTCCCGCAAAGCGCAAATTGTACTTTCCCGGGCAACAGATATGTTCGCCAGTGCATCCAGCAGCCGGACAAGACTGGTTCCCGGGGGCAGATCTTTTCCGTAAGCGGTTGTGTCCTGAGATACCAGCACCAATTCCTTTACTCCGGCGTTCACCAGGTCTTGGGCTTCGGAAATGATGTCTTCAAACGGGCGGCTTTTTTGTTTTCCGCGAAGCTTGGGAATTATACAGTAGGTGCAGTGCTTGCTGCAGCCTTCAGCAATTTTTAGGTAGGCCATGTGAGGGGCACTGCGCGCCCGCGTCGCGTCAACACCGGATAGAGCGACAGAATCCGGATCCGGCAGAATGCAACCGGCAGTATCCAGATACCCGTCCACTGCTTCCACGATCCGGTCGAAGGCGCCGGTTCCCAGAAAGACATCCACCTCGGGTATGGCATCGACAATCTCCTCCCGGTAACGCTCCGGTAAACAACCGGTTACAACCAGTCGTCGGCAGGAACTGTTTTTCTTGTAATTTGCCAGCGCCAAGATGGTATCGATGGATTCATCGGCGGCCGAATCGATAAAGCTGCAGGTGTTGACAATAATGACCTCGGCATCACCCGGATCGTCGATAATTTCGGCACCGGTCCGCAGCAACCGGCCCAGCATGATTTCACTGTCGATCAAGTTGCGGGCGCATCCGAGGCTGACGAGGTGGATTTTCATGGTGCGTGAGTGACAATGGGTGCTGGAAAATTCGTTTATTTGTAATAGTATAACCACAAAGGCGCTAAGCCACAAAGGTTATAATATAGTTATATCGATGCCGTTTTTAAAAGAGGCGCTTTAATTGATATTTTAATTTGCGCCTGGATAGTTCATGACAAAACAAAACTTCATGCTCATTCCCTGGTCCAGACCTGATTGATTGGAACCAGAGTTCCATAGGTTCCGGTTTTCGCCCGCCGCAATTACTTCATTTTATTCAACTATGTCGCGCTAGGGCGGGGTTTGTGTCTTGGTGTTTTGTGGTTGAACTTCTGCGTTTACTTTATTTGATACCGAATCCGGGTAAAATATAAAAGGCTGCCGAACCAGGCTGGCAGCCTTCATTATTTACACTTGCCGCTTATGCGCTATGCGCCTTGTCAGCATCGCTTGGCGCAATGGGCGCTAGCCTTTCAGTTTTTTCACTTCTTCGGTAATCAACGGAACCATCTCAAACAGATCGCCGACCACGCCGTAATCCGCTTTTGAAAAAATCGGTGCTTCCGGATCCTTGTTGACGGCCACGATGACTTTGGATGAAGACATACCGGCCAGGTGTTGAATGGCACCGGAAATTCCACAGGCGACGTAGAGGTTTGGCGAAACAACCTTGCCGGTTTGCCCCACCTGATCCGCATGCGGACGCCAGCCCTCATCAACCGCCGAGCGTGAAGCCCCGACCGCACCGCCCAGTACCGCAGCCAGATCCTCGACAATGGTATAATCCGAACCACCCATGCCTCTGCCGCCGGATACGATGATATCGGCTTCCGTCAGTTCGACCTTTTCAGTTTCCAGTTTCTTTTCCACGAACTGTAGTCTGCAGTCTCCCGCATCGAGGTCCAGCTTTTCGACCGCACCGGTTTTAGCGGTTTCCACGATCGCCATGGCGTTCGGTCGTATGCCAACGATCTGTGGATTAGCGCTCAATGCCACATCTGTTAATATTTTACCGCCATACATCGGCCGGGTGGCCACGATACTGCCGTCTTCAACGCGCACGGACACGCAATCCATGGCCAGCCCGGCGCTTAAACGGGCAGCCAGGCGTGCGGCCAGATCCTTGCCCTGGGTCGAAGCACCGATAACGATCACTTCCGGTGATTCCTGGGAGACAACTTCTGCGACCACATTGGTATAAGCATCGGTTAAATACTCAGCCAGAGACGGATTATCCACCACAAGCACCTTGTCGGCGCCATACTTGCCCAAATCACCGGCCGCAGCCTCGATACCCGCGCCAAGCACGACTGCGGTCAGGTCCGTCCCCATGCTGTCTGCGATCCGTCGGCCTTCGCTGACAGCCTCATAGGTAACTTTCCGAAATTCACCCTCTCTTTGTTCTGCAACAGCTAAAATGCTCATAACTATCTCCGTAATCTCGATTTTCGAGTTTGGATATTCTGAATCAAATTAATTCGAATAACGCCTTTTCATCGGCAGTTTTAAATTACTTTGGCTTCCTCGCTCAGCAGTTTTACCAGTTCGGCTACCGTTTCCTGGGCCGTTTCGCCGGCGATGATTCTGCCGCCCTTTCTTTCCGGCGGCGGTGTCATGGATACGATCTTTGTGGCCGGCTCTCCCAGGCTTGCCGCATCCAATCCAACATCCGCAAGGGTTTTGACGGCCAGAGGCTTTTTCTTGGCTTTCATGATTCCCGGCAGCGATGCATAGCGGGGTTCATTTAAACCGCGCTGGGTAGTGAATAGCGCCGGCAGGAGTGCTTCAACCACCATCACGCCGCCTTCGATGGTGCGATGACATTTAATCTTGCCGTCGGAAATCTCCTGCTTATTCACCAGGGACATATTTGGAATGTCCAAATACTCGGCAACCGCCGTACCGACCAGAAAATTGTCGTCGTCGACGGCCCGCTGGCCGGCGATAAGCAAATCATAGGGTATGTCTTTGAGCGCGGCAGCCAGAATCTTTGCAACTCCCAAGCCATCACAGCCTTCGGCGGCCGGATCGTTGATCAGAACGCCCTCATCGGCCCCCATAGCCAGGGCGGTTCGGATGGCCTCGGTGGCTTTATCCGGGCCGACGGTAAGAATGGTTACTTTTCCCCCCTGCGCCTCTCTGATTCGAAGCGCCTCTTCCACGGCGAATTCATCGTATGGGCTGATGACCCATTTCAGATCAGCCGTATTAATGGAAACACCGTTATCCGCGACAGTGATCATCGATTCGGTCGCAGGCACCTGTTTGAGTAATACAACGATCTCCACCTTTTTGGTCCTTTCTTTGGTTATGTATAAATGTTAACAGTTATCGATAGGATAGTTTATCTATCCGGCTTACTCAGAGGTGAACAATTTATCATAAGCTCTTTAATGAATTGATTAAATTAGGATGAGAAAATACTTGAGCCTTGTTTGAATGTCAATGAAATTGTGGACTGTTTTGCCAAAACCACTTTGCAGCGCTCAAATACTGAACACCCTGTTTTAGTTTTCCGTTTTAAAACCTCCGGAGTGATAGTCCTGCAAAGTGCGGTCAGCTTGCCTTACCACGACGAGACATTCGACACCGTCGAGCTTGTTGACCAGCGCAAGTCCTTCGGCATAACCCATGACCATAATCGCCGTGGCCAACCCATCGGCAAACGTACAATCGTCGGCAATAACCGAAGCACTGACGACACCGTTGGCAACCGGGTGTCCGGTTCGCGGATCGATCACATGGGAATAGCGCTTGCCGTTGATCTCAAAAAAACTGCGATAATCACCGCTGGTGGCCATCGCCTTATCTGTAAGGGGCACCACTTTGTAAACCTGATTGAACGGAGCGTCTTTTTGGGGTCTGTTCACACCGACGCGCCACGGCCGGCCGTCTTTTCTGAACCCGGCTGCATATACTTCGCCCCCGATTTCTACCAGAAAGTCTTTGAACCCTTCGGCTCTAATCAACGCCGCAATCTGGTCCACGCCGAAACCCTTGGCGATCGAACCCAGATCCAGGGTAACTGAAGGGTTGGTTTTCAGCAGAAATCGGTCGTCTAATATTTTGATATAATCAAATCCGACATTTTTCAGCAGTTTGGAGACCTTATGGTCATCCGGAATTGTGCCGCCACCGTCCTTGCGCCCAAATCCCCAGAGGTTTATCAGCGGATCGACCGTTCCGTCCCACGCGCCGTCACTGAGCCGGTAAATATTTGCGGCCACCCGCATGACCTGCAGAAAATCATCGGAAACCTCGAACCGGGTGTCGGCTTTTTTAAAACCGTTGAATTTGCTGATCTCGCTGTCTGCAATATAGGTGGACATGCTTTGATTGATTGCTTTCAGCCGCCGGTCGATTTTTTCCTGTAAGCCGCCTGTATTCTGAAAGTATCCGCCAACGACTCTGACACTGTAAGTGGTGCCCATGGTTTGGCCACTGAAAATGGTTTCTTTGCGGGCGCTGCAGCCGGCCAGGACAATGACAAACACCAGGGTGTATATAATCGGATGGTATCTTTTCATATTATCGGATAAGACCGAAAAATTGTATCGTGGTGAGGATGGGCACCGCAACTTGTAATTGGATCTTTGTAAACGCCTCTTTTGGCATTGTTCAGCGCCGAATTCAGCATATCCTTGGCAGCTGTTCACCGGTGAGCATATCCACGATACGCAGGCCCCCAATCCGGGTTTCCATAACTACCTGCCCCGGACGGCCGGCAATCACTTCACCGATAACGGCGGCGTCCTTTCCGTACACATCCGAGCGCATCACTTCAAGCACTGTCTGCGCATGATCCGGATCGACAAAAGCCAGAAGCTTGCCTTCGTTGGCCAAATATAGCGGATCAAAACCGAGCAATTCACAGATACCGACCACCTCGTTTTTCAGGGGGATTTTGGCTTCATATATTTTTATCCCAACCTTTGATTGGTCTGCGATTTCATTCAGCGCGGTGCCGACCCCGCCGCGGGTCGGATCACGCAGCACATGAATTTCTCTGCTGACGGCAAACATTTTGGCGACCATGTGGTTCAGCGCAGCGCTGTCGCTGGCCACCGATGAATCAAAACCCAGCCCTTCGCGTTGGGTTAAAATCGTAACACCGTGGTCGGCAATGGTGCCGCTCAGGATGATTTGGTCACCGACTCTGGCCTGACAACTGCCGACATCAATGCCTTCCGGGATCTGGCCAAACCCGGATGTGTTGATGAAGATTTTGTCGACCGCGCCTTTCGGCACCACTTTGGTGTCGCCCGTAACCACCATGACACCGGCTTTTTCAGCCGCTCGGCCCATCTGTATCAGGATCGTTTCGAGCGCCTCTATCGCGAATCCTTCTTCGATAATTAAGCCGACGCTCAGATACTTGGGCACTGCACCGCACATGGCAATATCATTGACGGTTCCGTTGATGGCCAGGTCGCCGATATTGCCGCCCGGAAAAAAAATGGGATCCACTGTGTAGGAGTCGGTAGAAAAAGCCAAACGCTTGCCATCGACGTCAACAATTGCGCCGTCGTTCAAATCGGCAAGGATCGGATTGTCGAATATCGGCAGCATCAGATCGGTTGTCAGGCTGTGTGAGATTTTACCACCACTGCCGTGATCGAGAAGTATTTTGTCAAAATTCATGAATGAAACCTCATTGGAAATCAGTAAATTCCAAATGACAAATCTCAAATATCAAATAAATCCCAATTACCATTTAATCAATTACCGAATGGATCAGTGTGTTTGGATCATTCGAATTTTAAATTTGAATATTGTCCTTCGACTTGGCTCAGGATGGTGAGCTTGTCGAACCATTTGTTATTTGTTTTTTGGTGCTTGAAATTTCCCCCAATTCAACCAGCCAAATTATCTCAAAAATTCAAGCCTATTTTTTATGATATTTGTGGGACACTACACTAGGGTGCATGATATCGGTAGTACGCGGCACAGGTACCTTCGGTGGAGACCATGCAGGGGCCGACGGGTTCCATGGGCGTGCAGACCGTTTTGTACAGGGGACATTCCGGTGGCGTCTTGATGCCGGTAAGTATTTCACCGCAGGCACAACCCTGTGGGTCCTGGGATTCGGGCAATTCAATCGCAAACATCTTTTCCGCATCCATTTCGGCAAATTCGGCTCTGATTTTCAGTCCGCTTGATGAAATGACGCCGATACCGCGCCAGGCCACATCAGCCGGCTCGAATACCTGCCGGAGAATTTTCTGAGCTATCCGGTTGCCTACAGCGGTGACGGCCCGGCCATAAGCATTTTCAAGCGCCGGTGAACCGCCTTCGATCTGAGCCACCAGGATCGAAATGGCCTGGAGTATATCGGCCGCCTCAAATCCGGAAACCGCGCAAGGAATTCGAAATTGATCAAAAAAAGGCCTGTATGCATCTAAACCGATAACAACCGAAACATGGCCGGGTAAAATAAATCCATCGATTTTAAATTCGCCGCTTGACATGAGCGCAACCAGCGCCGGCGGTACCAGTTTGTGGGCCGAAAAGACAAAATAATTGGCCGCACCCGTCTGTCGCGCCGACAGCATGGATGCGGCAATGGTCGGTGCGGTCGTTTCAAAACCGACCCCCAAGAAAACAACTTTTTTATTCGGATTATTTTTGGCGATTTCGACAGCATCCATTGTCGAATAGACGATGCGGATATCTCTTCCATCGGCCTTTTCTTTTTGGAGCGAAGAGACCGTTCCGGGCACGCGCATCAGGTCGCCGAAGGTGGTCACGATGACACCATCCATTCGGGCCAGTGCGATGAATGCATCAATTTCTCTTTGATCGGTTACACACACCGGGCAACCCGGACCTGACAGCAGGGAAATGGTATCCGGCAATACCGTCCGAATGCCGCTTCTGAAAATCGATACGGTATGCGTGCCGCAGACTTCCATCAGGCGAACGCGGGTCTGGCTGATTTTGCGGATTTTTTCCACCAGCGGTTTGGATAGTTCCGCATCCCGGTATTCATCAAGGTGTTTTAGGGGCATCGCAATAATCGTCTCTGTCGAATAT
>Ga0126326_1000566_pt1 | contig 10212 bp, 7 predicted proteins | sample InaspJWI67metaG_FD_94485 | JGI IMG/M metagenome (GOLD analysis project Ga0126326, IMG submission 94485) | Marine gutless worms symbiont microbial communities from Oahu, Hawaii - Inanidrilus sp. 1 OAHU.JWI-67 metaG | ecosystem: Host-associated > Annelida > Digestive system > Unclassified | place... | reverse complement strand
ATCCGCAACGCCTGGCAGAAGTAATTAGAGGAGTTAAATTTGTCAATGGTGTCGAAGAAAAACGGATTGCCGCCTAATTTCTTCATACACAACTATTGACTATATCTCTTGAATATATGAAATAAATCACCACACGCTAGAGTTATTTAGGCAATGATATGTTTCAACTGATTCGCGAATGGCTGGACCGTCATTTTTCCGATCCCCAGATGCTCATGCTGGGTTTTCTGTTAATCATCGGTTTTGTCTTCGTCTTTCTCGTGGGAGAAATGCTGATCCCGGTCTTTGCTGCCGTTGTAATTGCGTATCTGTTGGATGGGATGGTCGCTCGGCTCCAGAATTTGCACATACCGCGCATCGCGTCTGTTATGGTGGTATTTTTTCTCTTCATGGCCTGTTTATTGATCCTTATGATCTGGCTTCTGCCGATGCTTTCGCGGCAGATCGGCCAACTGCTGCAGCAGCTGCCTTCGATGATTGCCGTTGGGCAGAATGAACTCTTGAGGCTGCCTGAGCGTTATCCGGACTTTATTTCCGAGGCCCAGATCAAACAGATTCTCGACTTTGTCGGTACCGAACTCACCAACTTGGCCCGCCGAATATTGCCGCTATCAGTTGCCTCGGTGCGAAGTCTAATTTCTATTTTGGTCTACCTGATTCTCGTACCGCTGATGGTGTTTTTCTTATTGAAGGACAAAAACAAGATCCTGAATTGGATGACGGGAATCCTACCGGATGACCGCGGACTGGCCATCGAAGTTTGGCGGGAGGTCAACCAGCAAATTGCAAACTATATTCGCGGAAAGATCTGGGAAATACTGATTATCTGGACCGCCAGTTATGTGACATTCAAGCTGCTGGGATTGCAGTTTTCAATGCTGATATCCCTGTTTACCGGTCTGTCGGTCCTGGTGCCCTACGTGGGTGTCACCGTCATGATTTTGCCCGTCACCCTGATTGCTTATTTTCAATGGGGATTGGGAACCGATTTTGCCTATGCAATCATTGCCTATGCCGTGATCCAGCTGCTGGATGGCAACTTGTTGGCCCCTTTGTTGCTCTCTGAAGTGGTCAATCTGCACCCGGTGGCCATTATTGCAGCCGTCCTTGTTTTCGGCGGACTGTGGGGTGTCTGGGGCTTGTTTTTCGCCATCCCGCTGGCCACGCTGGTGCATGCCGTATTGAAAGCCTGGCTCAACAGACGTGTTGAACAGACGCCTCAACTAGAAAATATGCAATCAAATTGAATCCACACGCATCGGGCCCCGGGAGCATGCGAACGCATCAATACCGTTAATATGGCAAATCCTGTTGCATTCCAAAAAAGAAATCATTATATTTGATCTACTGCGAATCATAAAAACCCGTGGCAACTTTACAAAAACTTACCGAACATCATCGAAAAGTCTAATCAATTGCATTGCCTCCGGGATAAAGAATACTTCCGAGGCATCGATAAAAGATATTTCCTACTGCTCTTTTAAGCCCAAAATAATTTCGATAGCTTGAAGATATGAAATGACAGGGAGGTTCACCTTGAAGCTGTCTAACGGATCCAGCAGAATTCGTTCTTTAGGGGTGTGTCTGGGAGCATCAACCGTCTCAGTTGTTCAGGTCGAACAAAATCGAAGCTGCCTGGCAGAAGACGATTTGGAGCAAACCAAACCGCGTGTTGTCCGGCATTCACTTCACACCCATGGCGGCAACCCGAAAGAAACGATTGATGTCATTTTTAGAGACCTCGATTTGAGTACCATCGACCGCATTGCAGCCACCGGCAGAAAATTTCGAAACTTTGTCAATCTCACCTCCATTTCCGAGCCCGAGGCTGTAGAATACGCCTATACTTATACCAAACCGCAGGATATTCACTGTCCGGCCATCGTATCCGCCGGCGGTGAGACATTCATGGTCTATGTACTGGAGCGCTCCGGCCAAATCTCAAACGTCATTACCGGCAACAAATGTGCTTCCGGCACAGGTGAATTCTTTCTTCAGCAACTGCGACGAATGGATGTTTCTCTGGCCGAAGCCGCCCGCTGGACGGTAACGGAAGATCCGTACCATGTTTCCGGTCGCTGTTCGGTTTTTTGCAAGTCCGATTGCACGCATGCAACCAATAAAGGCGTTCCCAAATCAAGTGTGACTGCCGGACTTTGCAAGATGATGGCCGACAAGGTAATGGAGCTTCTTAAAAAGGTCGATCGGCGTAATATAATGATAACCGGAGGGACGACCCGCAACCGAATGATGATCGAATACCTGCGCCGGGAAATTCCCGGCTTGATCATTCCCGCCGAAGCCCCATATTTTGAAGCCCTGGGTGCCGCACTCTGGGCCCTGGAGCACGAAACACGCGTAGTTTCAAATCTCGATCAGTTGTTTATTACAGACGCATCTTCCTTTGAGGCCTTACTGCCACTAAAAAATTTCAGTGACATCGTGGATTTTAAAACGATGGATAAAGGAAAAATTCTAAACGGCGACACGTGCATCATCGGTCTGGATGTCGGTTCGACCACCACCAAGGCAGTTTTAATGCGCAAAGAAGACACAGCGATGCTGGCATCGGTTTACCTGCGCACCAACGGGGATCCGGTGGGTGCATCCCGACAATGTTATCGCCATATTCTTAATCAGGTCTCGGCCGCCGTCACCCCGCAAGCCATTGCCATCGAAGGATTGGGGGTATGCGGTTCCGGGCGACAGATCGCCGGGTTGCATGCATTAACAAACGGCGTCATCAATGAAATTATCGCCCATGCAACCGCAGCCGTATATTTCGATGCCCAGGTCGACACTATTTTTGAAATCGGTGGTCAGGACGCCAAATATACTTATATCACCAATGGCGTTCCATCGGACTATGCCATGAATGAAGCCTGTTCGGCCGGCACCGGTTCTTTTCTGGAAGAATCCGCCTACGAAACGCTCGGGGTTAAAATGGAAGATATCGCCGATATTGCCCTCAGGGGTAAACATCCGCCTAATTTCAACGACCAGTGCGCCGCATTTATTGCTTCCGATATCAAAAACGCGATTCACGAAGGTGTCCGCCATGAGGATATTGTTGCCGGGCTGGTTTATTCCATTTGCATGAATTACTCCAACCGTGTCAAAGGCAACCGACCGGTCGGCGCCAAAGTTTTTATGCAAGGTGGCGTTTGCTACAACAGAGCCGTCCCGCTTGCCATGGCCGCGCTTGTCGGCAAGCCGATCATCGTTCCGCCGGAACCCGGCTTGATGGGCGCCTTCGGCGTGGCCCTGGAAGTCAAAAAAAGAATCGACAGCGGGCTGATGCAAAAACAATCTTTTGATTTGGAAACACTGGTCCAACGGGAGGTCACCTATGGAAAAACGTTTACATGCAAAGGCGGCAAAGAAAAATGCGATCGTCGCTGCCCTATATCGGTGATCGAAATCGATTCTGAAAAATACCCCTTTGGCGGCGCCTGCAATCGTTACTATAACCTGCGTCAAAATGTAAAATACGATGTGGCCCGCCTGGACCTGGTCAGGACCAGACAGCGCCTCGTATTCGACCAATACGGTGCCAGGGGCAAAGAAAATAGCCGGGCCAGCGTCCGCGGAAAAATCGGTTTCAATAAAAGCTTTCTGGTCAACTCCTATTTTCCGTTATATTCGACCTTTTTTTCCGAGCTGGGTTTTGAGCCGATCATTCCGGACATGTACACCCGGGAAGGCATCGACCAGAGAAATGCAGCCTTTTGCTACCCGGTTGAACTTGCCCACGGATTTTTTCACTCACTGCTGTATCTCGACGAGGTTCCCCAATTTATCTTTCTACCCCACTTTAAATCCGTGCCCGCTCAAAACGGTGATTCCAACGCACAGGTATGTCCCCTTGTTCAGGGAGAAACATTTTACCTGAAAACGACTTTTCGCAACCGGCTCAACGCACTCAAGGCCAAAGGTACCCGCGTATTGGATCCGTTGTTGGATTTAACAGCGGGATTGCACAGCGCCCGGCGACCTCTCGTTGATACTGCCCGCCAGATGGGAATTGGCCGCAAAGAAGCATACAGGGCTTTCAACACAGCCGTCATCCGGCAGAAAGAATGCATGGCTGAAATGCACCGCATCGGTGCAAAAGCGCTTGAAGATCTCGCTCACCACCCGGACCAGACCGGCGTGGTATTGTTCGGCCGGCCCTATAACGCTTTTGTTGAAGAAGCCCACATGGGTATTCCGCACAAGCTGGCCTCCCGCGGTGTTCTGGTTCTCCCCCAAGATTTTCTGGCGGTCAACGATGAAAAAACCAAGCGTCACATGTACTGGGGTATGGGTCAGTTGATCCTCAAACACGCCAGATTCGTTAAAAATCATCCCCAATTGTTCGGTGTGTTTATCACCAATTTTTCATGCGGACCCGATTCGTTCATCCTCGGATATTTTAGAGAAATAATGGGCCAGAAACCATCTCTGACGCTGGAACTGGACAGCCATACGGCGGATGCCGGACTTGAGACCAGAGTCGAAGCTTTTTTGGATATCGTTACGGCCTATCGAAAACTTGTTGCCAGCAAACAAATTACCCCACGTCAAAGCCATTTCGTCCCCGCCAGTACGGTGATGGAAAACGGGATTCCTAAAGTAATTTCCTCATCCGGCGAAAAGCTGGATATGACCGATCCGCGGGTGACACTGCTTTTTCCGTCGATGGGTCGCATCGGAACCGAATGCCTTGCGGCCGTTTTTCAGGGCCGGGGATATAACGCCAAAGCTTATCCACCGGCCGGTGAAACGGATTTAAAAATCGGACGGGCGAACACGAGCTGCAAGGAGTGCCTGCCATTGATTCTCACGACCGGCACATTGCTGAACTATGTGCAAAACCAGAAAAAAAAGGATGAAGTCCTGGTGTACTTCATGGCCGGTGGCAGTGGTCCGTGCCGATTTGGACAATATTCAATCTTCATGGAAGATTTGATTCGAAGAAAAGAAATTCCGGATGCGACGCTTTTGACCTTAACCTCAGAAAACGCTTATGCAGGCTTTGATACGGATTTCCAGCGACGCGGCTGGTGGGCGATAATAATCTCCGACGTTCTGGAGGATATCCGTTCGATGCTGCTGGCCAACGCCTCCGATGCAAAAGCCGCCCTGGCTGTCTTCGAGGATGAGCTGCAGTTGATTCTGACGGAACTGCAGCAGGGAGAATTCACCCGGATCGAAAATCGGCTGACCCACACCGCCGATCGTTTCCGCAAAATCCCTCTCAAAAGCCCCCCCGAATCGGTACCGACCATCTTTCTGGCAGGCGAAATCTTCGTACGTCGGGATTCACTGTCCCGGCAATTTTTGACCGAACGGCTGGCCGATCAAGGTTTTGCCACGATCTGTTCGCCGGTGGCCGAGTGGCTGGCGTATACCGATTACCTTGTGAAATCCGGTCTGGCCGACTGTGATCCATCCCTGCTGAACCGTCTGAAATCGAGTCTGAAAAGTCAATTTAAAACACGCTATGAAAAACGCATCAAGTCCATTCTGTCAGGCTCGGGTCTGGTGCATGCCGATCCCGTCAATATGAATGATATTATTCGCAGCGCCCTGCCGCATTTGTCACCCAATCTGGGCGGCGAAGCGATTCTTACCATCGGAAGCTCTCTGAAGGAAGTGATAAACGTTGCCTGTGGTGTTATCGCAATCGGCCCCTTCGGATGTATGCCCAACCGACTTTCAGAATCGATCCTGTGTGAAACCATGAACCGGCGCGACAAGCTGGCCGTGGAACCGGACAATGAGCGCCTGCGGGTGGTACTGACCGATATCGAAGATTTACCGTTTCTGGCAATCGAAAGCGACGGCTCCCCTTTTCCCCAAGTTATCAGCGCAAAACTGGAGGCTTTCTGCCTGAGAGCAAAGCGCTTGCACGAACGTTTGTATACCATGAATTAGTGATTGAACAAAAACTGGTTGAAACGATAGTATGGATATCGCCCTTGAAATTACATCGTATCGTATGCAAGCTTTTTCCATAAAAGCCATCGAGAATAAATGTGATCCGCTGAAAATCCAGGTACATTCTGCTTTAGAAGGGCATTGTGATGGATCGCAGCAGCCCGACAGACGCCTTGAGAAAGGATGAACGGATGGGCAGTGCTACATCGGACAGGGTGATCAGCCTGCCGGAAATTAAAACCGACGGCCGGATATCCCTCGAAAAAGCATTGCACCACAGAAGATCGGTCAGGCGATATCACGACACAGCGCTGAATCTGTCGGTAATATCTCAACTACTGTGGGCGGCCCAGGGTATCACCAATCCGCGGGGACTGCGAACGACACCTTCAGCCGGCGCTTTGTATCCGCTGGAAATATATCTAATCGCCGGTAAAGTGGATGAATTACCCACCGGGATATACAAATATCTTATTCAGGACCATGAATTACTGATGACTGCGGCAGTAAACGGCAGAAGCGCCCTGACGCGGGCGGGCTTGGGCCAGCGATCGCTGAAATCAGCACCGGCAGTACTGATCGTGTGTGCCGTTTATGAGCGTGTGACGATTAAATACGGCGAAAGAGGTATCCGATACATTCACATGGAAGCCGGCCATGCCGCCCAAAACATCGGCCTGCAGGCGGTGGCTTTAGGTCTAAGCACCGTGGTCATCGGTGCATTTCACGATTCTGAGGTAAAAAGGGTTGTGGGCACCGCAGAAGATGAGCATCCACTGTATCTGATACCGGTGGGGAGACCCCGCTAAGCGGGACCGGTTTTGCTCTTGATACCTTGCCCGGTTTTGCCTATAATTGGGGCGCCAGTGCTTCCGGCCAACTTCTGAACTCATCTTCAGGCGCGAACTATTGAAAAATATCGGAGGAAAGGTTAACCCATGCGACAGCGAAATATTATTATTTGGGGACTTTTGTTTACCCTGTTAATCGTCTCGGCATCTGGTTGCAAAACCACACCTGCTGCGAATCCGGTTCAGGTACCTGAGTGGCTGACCACAACCCCTTATGACGACCACTATTTTTACGCAGTGGGCGTTTCAGGGCAAACACGCAGCATAAAGGATGCATGGAATCAGGCAACTCAACGTGCCCGGGCCGAACTGGGAAAAACGATCATCACCCAAGTTGCCAGCAAGGATCTGGTGATCAGTACGAATGAAAGTGATTATTCGCGCCAGGTGATCGAAGCGATGTCCGATACCGAACTGCACTTTACCGAAATCATCGGCCGTTGGAATGATCAGATCGGTGAATACGGTCCCCCGAATCATTACTATGTGCTCGTGCGAATGGAAAAAAAACAGGCTGAAAAACTTTTAAAACGCATTAAATAAACAACAGAGCGACGCGCAGTCGCCATCCGTATTGTCTGCTTATCCTTTTACCGGCTACCAGATCACCTGATACTCTCAATCCACCATTTTATTAATTAGCGACTTGACATATATTTTATTTCCGTATATTTTAGATACTTATAAAGATTTTGCAATATGTGACCTTCAAGTGTTGCGCACTTTCGACCGGCCGCAGCACATGGGCTTCCGAATGCCTAAACTCAAATGGCGGCTCAATAGGTCGGCAGGTTTTTGACGGCTTAAATCTTGGAGAGATTCTCAATGGTCGATGCAGAAGAAGCAAAGCTAAAGGCAGAAATCGATGCAATCGTCGCAAATATAAAGAATACGATGAAAAAAATTGAACGTGTTATCCCGTTAAAGTCAATGAAAGCCGAACAGTCTGAGGAAGGAGAAGACGAAAAAACACAATCAAACAACGATTCCCGCTAAACGGAAAATAATTTTTCATGTCCAAACTTCTTTTCGGCAAAATAACGGTTGACGTTCCCGGTTAAGTTAATTATTGAAACAGAAAATCTCGCAGACTACATAACAGACCATGTTCATTTAGGAGGTGCTATGGCATTAACCAAAAACGACATCGTTACGGCTGTGCATGATCTTGGCTTCACCAAGAAAAAATCCGTCGAAATAGTTGAATCTCTCCTGGAAATAATTAAATGCACCCTGGAAAGAGGCGAAGATGTCTTGATCTCGGGATTCGGAAAGTTCTGTGTGAAACAGAAAAACAAAAGACGGGGAAGAAATCCCGCCACAGGATCGGACTTGATCTTGCGGGAACGTAAAGTTGTAACCTTCAAATGTTCCGGTAAACTCAGAAATAAAATTAATGGGGCTGAATAAATTCCTCACGGATCAGCCGAAGAATTGTAATCGATCCAGCAAATTGGCATGAAAACAGCGTCAGATTCCGGGGGCTGACACGGTTTCGCTGTCTATCAGATGTAATTCCAATATTTAACTAAAGCACCTCCCATTTGCACTGACACACCAAAGGCATCCTTTAGCCAAAAAATAACACCACCCATCGGTTTGCCGGACGACAATGTCCTTTGAATCGAATACCCGGCAGCAATATGCGCCAATAAACAGTTTAATAGATCCGATCCCTTCTTAACCGGCTTAACGGGCTCAATCCCGCTGTGGCGGGACAGGCCAGGCGCAACAGGCGCAACCCTGTTAAAGATCAATCCCGTAGGATTTAATTTTACTCAGCAGCGAGGGATGACTGATCTCCAAAAGCTTTGCCGACTGGGTACGATTGCCGCCGGTTTCCTTAAGCGCTTTGATTATCAGTTTTTCCTCCAATGCTTTCTGGGCTTCTTTCAGAGAGTATCCGCTCAAAGCGCTGTCTTCCTGCTGGATTTCAGGTTGCGTTACGATTTCCGGGGGCAGATGATCAGGCTGCAGGATATTCCCTTCGGCCAGCACCACTGCTCTTTCAACAACATTTTCCAACTCCCGGACATTGCCCGGCCAGGCGTGCTTGACCAGCAACGACATCGCAGTCGGGGCTATCTCTGTGATACTTTTGGACAGGGCTTTGTTGAATCGATCCATGAAATGATCGCACAGCAGCGGTACATCCTCGAGACGTTCTCTAAGCGGTGGTATTTTAATCGGCATGACATTGAGCCGGTAGTAAAGGTCCTCGCGGAATGAACCACTCCGGATTTCATTTTCCAGATTTTTAGCGGTGGCCGCAACGACGCGCACATCTATTTTTCTGGTTTTCGATTCGCCGACGGGTCTGATTTCATTTTCCTGTAACACCCGCAAGAGTTTAACTTGAAGAGAAAGCGGCAGTTCACCGATTTCGTCCAGGAAGATGGTTCCGCTTGCGGCTTCTTCGAACAGCCCTTTTTTATTTTTATCCGCCCCGGTAAATGCCCCCTTTTTGTATCCGAATAGTTCGCTTTCAAGCAGTGTTTCCGGTATTCCACCACAATTGACCGGAACTAGCGGACCATTTGACCGCTCCCCATGAAAATGAATCCCACGGGCGATGAGTTCCTTGCCGGTACCGCTTTCGCCGGTTATCAGGACGGTCGTATTGTACTGGGCTACTTTTTCTGCCAGCTTAAAGACCGATTGTATGACCTGACTTTTGCCGACCATGTTGCCGAAGCGGTTATCCTCACCGATCTTGCGGATTTGCTCGCGTAGCAACAGATTTTCTTTTTTCAAACTTTCCCGTTCTTCGGCTTTTTTCAACGTCAGATTGACTTCATCGCTTTTGAACGGTTTGGCAATGTAATCGTAGGCACCCAGTTTCATCGCCTCGATCGCGGTATCGATGGTTCCATAGGCCGACATCATGATGACGGTCGTATCCTTCAATTTGTCCCCGGAAGCCCTTAAAAACTGTATACCGCCCATTTTGGGCATTTTAATATCGCACAATATAAAGTCGTAATGATTGCGCTCCAATATCGCTAAACCTTCCAAACCGTCCGCGGCGGTATCCACTTGGTATCCGGATTTTTGCAGCATCACGGATAGCATGTGGCGCATATTCTCCTCATCATCAATAATAAGGAGTCGTCGGGGATCCTCACTGTCATTCAGAGGTTTATTTTTATTCATAGTCTAAATCCCGAGACTTGCATGAGAACAATTCAGCCGGAAACAGTGCATTGAAAGAGCCCGCTTCAGGGTGGCAGTGCCCTATTATGCTATCGATTATTGTAAGTATTGCCGGAATCATTCATTGGCACCGATTCTATTTATGGAGTTGACATATCACCGGCCAGCGGGAGATATAGTCAATAGTTGTGTATGAAGAAATTAGGCGGCAATCCGTTTTTCTTCGACACCATTGACAAATTTAACTCCTCTAATTACTTCTGCCAGGCGTTGCGGATGGTGAAGT
>Ga0126326_1000564_pt1 | contig 10263 bp, 12 predicted proteins | sample InaspJWI67metaG_FD_94485 | JGI IMG/M metagenome (GOLD analysis project Ga0126326, IMG submission 94485) | Marine gutless worms symbiont microbial communities from Oahu, Hawaii - Inanidrilus sp. 1 OAHU.JWI-67 metaG | ecosystem: Host-associated > Annelida > Digestive system > Unclassified | place... | reverse complement strand
CCGCAGGTATAACGATGTTGTTGGGTATAGAATCTCATGGAGTCTTCTCCTATTGGTGTAGTGACCTTCCAGTTTACCGCTTCGGCGGTGAACTGGAGGGGGAAGGCTCAATGAGTATCAAATCCATCCGGGGAGTATCAAATCCATCCGGGTTGATTGGCCACGGAAGGAAATAGAGAGAGGGACACCAGAAGCCGCAATGTTCCATTTCATTCAGTTTGCCGTCACGCGCGCCGCGCTCGCCGTCGTTACGCTGATCATGGTGTCGTTCATTGTATTCAGTCTGATGGAGTTGGTGCCAGGGGATTGCGCCGAACGTTATCTCGCCTTTAAAAACACCCAGGGGAGCCAGATATCGGTGGCCGACATCGAGGCCGGAGGCCGAGCGCGTCCGCCTGGGACTCGATAAGCCATATATCACGCGTTGGGGTATATGGATTGTTAATGCCTTTCAGGGCGATTTTGGCGATAGCTGTATCCTGCGCCTGAATATCTCGCAGCTACTGGGGGAAAAGTTTTGGATCAGTCTGTTGATATGCCTGACCTCGCTGCTGCTGGCTTACCTGATCGCTATTCCCGTGGGAATTATTTCGGCTACTTCTAAAAGCCCCATCGTCAACAACAGCCTGCGCCTTGTCAGCTACCTCGGTTTGGCGATGCCGAATTTCCTGCTGGCACTGATGATCATGCTGTTCTCGACCATGGTCTTCGGCGACAGCTTGACCGGCCTGTTTTCCAAGGAATTTCGCGATGCCGCCTGGTCTTACGAACGGGTCATGGATTTCCTGTCACGCGCCTGGCTGCCCGTTTTTATCCTCGGCTGGTCGGCCACCGCGTTCGCGAATCAAACCGTACGCGCGCTCATGTCCGATGAAGTCGGCAAGCTCTACGTGTTGGCGGCGGCGGCGCGCGGCGTCACCGGACGCCGCCTGCTATGGCGCTATCCCGCGCGGCATTCGCTGGGGCCGATCATCAATTCGCTCGGTTTCGATCTGAACCGTATTTTCAACGAGTTGCCGATCGTCGCCTTGATTTTGACGCTGACCGAAGCGGGCTCTCTATTGATCGAAGCCCTGGCCCGCTCCAACGATCAGCAATTGGCCGGCGCGATTATTTTTTTATTAACCGCCAGCATTGTCGGCATCAATTTTGTTACCGATATGATTCTGGCGTTAACCGACCCGCGGGTGCGCCGCAGTATCCTGGGCTAGGCCAATGACCGATACGACAACAATCGAAGAAACCGATAAACAATCGAAGAAACCGATAACGACGTCGACCAGAGCCGCAAGGAAGCTTATTTCACCGCCGGCCAGGGGCAGCTGATCTGGTCCCGCTTCAAAAAGCAACGCGCCGCGATGGGCGGCGCGGCGGTACTCGTCATTCTAATCCTGGCGGGATTGTTCGCGCCCTTTCTGACGCCTTACGATCCGACCATCAAGGGCCGTAACGCGGATTATCAAAACGGCGCGCCCAATATTCCGAAATTCTGGGATGAAAACGGCTTTTCTTTCCGTCCCTTTATTTATACCTATGAGAGATCGCGCTCGATCGAAACCAATTTTCGCTGGGTGACCAAGGTCAACCGCGACAAGCGCCGCTACGTTGTTTTCTTCCCGCAAGGCGATAAATACACGCTGGCGGGTATCAGTTTCAACACGCATTCATTTGGCGTCGACCAGGGCAAAATCCATCTTTTCGGTACCGACGGCACGGGCAAGGATATCTTTTCGCGAACCTTCCATTCGATCAATACATCGCTCGCGGTGGGCACCATCGGCGTTCTAATCGCCTTCGTGATGGCGTTAATCATCGGCGGGATTTCCGGCTACTATGGCGGCTGGATCGATTCCCTGCTGCAAATGATTACCGATGCCGTGCGCACCGTGCCCGCAATCCCGCTTTTCATGGCGATCGCGGCCTTCATCCCCGACACCGTGAGCTCCGAGGGGCGGTTTTTCATCATTTCGCTAATCCTCGGTTTCATCGGCTGGCCGACGCTGGCGCGCCGGGTGCGGACGCACTTGCTAACCGAGCGCAATCAGGAATACGTGCTCGCGGCGCAGTTATGCGGGGCCTCTCCCGGCCACATCATCGGGCGACATCTGCTGCCGAGTTTCACCAGCTATATCATCGTCGATCTGATCATATCCTTTCCCTATATGGTGCTCTCCGAGACCGCGCTCAGTTTCATCGGCCTGGGGCTGAAGGAGCCGGTCAATTCGCTCGGCGTCATGCTGCAAAACGTGACCAAGGCGGATGTATTGCTCAACTATCAATGGAATTTTATCCCGGTCATATTTTTTATCACGCTGGTGCTGGCCTTCGTGTTTGTCGGAGACGGATTGCGCGACGCCGCCGATCCCTACTCGGATACCAAGAAATGACGAGTCCGCTGATTTCAGTAAGGGATTTGACCCTGCGCTTCAAGACCGACGGACCGACGAAGGCCTGGTGACCGCGGTCAACAATGTATCCTTCGATATCGCGCCGGGTGAGGTATTGGGGCTCGTGGGGGAAAGCGGTTCCGGAAAATCGGTAACCGCCAAGTCGCTGATGATGCTCAATGCCGAAAACTCGATTTACGACGATTCGAGCCGGATTACGCTGCGGCTCGACGATGAAGAAATAGACGTGCTGTCGCTGCGGCGTCCCAGGGATTTGATGGTGGTGCGCGGCGGCGCGATCTCGATGATTTTCCAGGAACCGATGGCGAGTTTCGCGCCGGCGATCAGCATCGGCGACCAAATGGTCGAACAATTGATGATTCATTCGGATATGACCAAGGTCCAGGCCAAAGAGGTTTCGATCGAAATGCTGACGCGCGTCGGCATTCCGGAACCGGCAAAGCGCTTCAGTCAGTATGCCTTTGAATTTTCCGGCGGTATGCGCCAGCGCGCGATGATCGCGATGGCGCTGTCGACCAAGCCGCGCCTGTTGATCGCCGATGAACCGACGACCGCGCTGGACGTGACCATCCAGGCGCAGGTGATCGAATTGATGAAAGATCTGGTGGACGAGTTCCACATGTCGATCCTGTTCATCACCCACGATCTCGGAGTTATCGCGCAAACCGCGGACCGGGTGGCGGTGATGTACCTCGGCAACCTGGTCGAGACCGGGACCGTGCGTCAGGTGATCAATTCACCGGCGCATCCCTATACCCGAGGTTTGTTAAACTCGCTGCCGAAGCTGGATGACCTCGAAGCGCCATTGACCCCGGTGCCGGGCGATATTCCGTCGCCGCTGGATCGTCCCGGCGGTTGCGTATTCCACACCCGCTGTCAGGAATCCGGTAATCTGGCCGAAAAATGCAAGACGCAAATCCCGCAATACTCAACCGATAGCACCAATCACGACGTTGCCTGTCATCTCGCAACTGCGGGGGATCAGGCATGAGCGACGACGTTCTGATCACGGCGCGCGACCTGTCGGTGCATTTTCCGCTGCGCGGATTCGTGTTGGGCGAACGTCCCGTGGTGCGTGCCTGCGAGGGGATTAATCTCGATATCCGCAAGGGAAGTTTTTTTGGATTGGTCGGCGAGTCGGGGTCGGGCAAAACCACGCTGGGTCGCGCGATGTTAAAGGCGGCGCCGATTAGCCATGGTGAAGTCGTTTATTCAGACGGTGAGGTGAGTTACGATCTCGGCAGCCTGCAGGGGGTCGAACTCAAGGATTATCGCAAACGCGCGCAGTTGATTTTTCAAGATCCCTACGCGGCTTTAAGCCCGCGCATGACGGTGCGCGATATCATCGCCGAACCCTTGCAAGTCATGGGAATTACCAGCAGCCGCGAAGAAACCGACGATAGGGTACGTGGGATCGCGGCCAAGTGCCGGCTCAACCTGGAGCATTTGCGGCGTTTTCCGCATGCATTCTCCGGCGGCCAGCGCCAGCGCATTTCGATCGCGCGCGCGCTGGTATCGGATCCGCAATTTATCGTCGCCGACGAAAGCGTAGCGGCGCTCGACGTATCGATACAGGCCGACGTACTGAACCTGCTAAATTCGATTCAGCAAGAGAGCGGCATCACCTTCCTTTTTATCAGCCACGATTTGAGCGTGATCGCGCATACCTGCGATTTCGTCGCCGTTATGTACCTCGGGCAAATCGTCGAGGCGGCGCCGACACGCAAGCTGTTTTCCGAAACCGCCCACCCCTACACCAAGGCCCTGCTGTCGGCGATTCCTTCGCTGGATCCGGATGATCAGCACAAGGCGCGAAAGCTGGAGGGCGAAATTCCGAGCCCGATCAATCCACCGCCTGGCTGTCGTTTCAATACCCGATGTCCGTTTGCCCAGGAGCGCTGTCGCAGCGAAGTGCCCGAGTGGCGCGAAATGAGTAGCGGTCATCATGTCGCCTGCCATTTCTCCGAGGAACTCGCCTGAAGCGCCCGGGCCTGATTAATAGTGTCCGCAATACAATATGCATCTTGAACCCATTCATACCGAGTTTGGCGCCCGGATTACGGGTCTCGATCTGTCGCAGCCTCTTGACGACTCCGATTTCGAAAAGGTCGACCTCGGGATCAACCGGTATTCGCTGCTGCTGTTTGAAAACCAGCAAATGTCCGACCGGGCGCAGCTCGATTTCACCCGGCGATTCGGACCGCTCGAGGAAGAGCACGTCGGCTACTACAGTCGCGGCGAGGTGACCTATATCGGGCGGGTTGGTAATATCGATAGCGACGGCAATAAGGTTTCGGCGCGCCGTATCAAGGCTTCCACCGGCAACGAGATGTGGCACTCGGACAGCTCGTTTCGTGAAATTCCGGCAATGTACTCGGTCCTGTGCGCCTACGAAGTCCCCGAAGAGGCGGGCGAAACCGAGTTCGCCAGCGCGCGTGCGGCCTATAAACGGCTGGATCGGGTAACCCGGGAACGCATCGATGGCAGCGTCGGGATTCACGATTACATTTATTCGCGCACCCAGGTCGGCGCCGACGCGGTCACCCCGAACCAGCGTACTTACATGCACCCGGTACGCCAGCGATTGGTGCGGCAGAACCCGGTAACCGGTGACAGAAACATCTTTGTCGGCTCGCATGTCAAACATATCGAGGGCATGCCAGAAGTCGAAGCCAGGCTTTTAATCGAGCGTCTGATCAACGAAGTAACGCGCGCGGAATCCGTATATCGTCACGACTGGCGGGTGGGTGACGTGATGATCTGGGATAATCGCTGTGTGCTGCATCGCGGCTGCGGTTACGATGCCGAAATATATCGCCGCCGCATGCATCAGACGCGGGTGCGGGGCGCCGGTCCGTCAATTGCCGAAACCTTGGATAGCTGAAGAAATCTCGCCTCAGGAGCGGCTTGCCGGCACTTGCCGGGGGCGGCCGTCGACGCCCAACGCGACAAACTTGAAGTTAGCTTGGGTGACCTTGACGGTGTTACGCGAACGATCGCGCTGCACCCAGGCTTCGACATGAATCTCGATCGAGGTGTTGCCGACCGCCTGGATCTCGGTGTAAACGCACAGGATATCGCCAATTTTGACCGGCCGGATAAAATGCATGCCGTCGAGCGCCACGGTCACGGTGCGGCACTGGGCGCGCTCGCTGGCGCAGATACCCGCGGCCATGTCCATTTGTGATAATACCCAACCGCCGAAAATATCCCCCGCCGGATTCGAATCGGCGGGCATCGCGATGGTGCGGGTGGTGAGATCGCCTTGCGGTTTTTCGGACATGGGCGGTAGCCGTTTATCGATTATACAGGCCGGCAATCATAGAAAGACCGCGCATGTCAGTCAAAGGGTATTAGCCGACGATGGTTGCGTCTGCCCCAGTTATATCGACTTGGCGGGTGGGCCCCTATCGGATTAGCGGTCCGCCGGGTTAATAATGTTATGACCGATTTAGCCCGAATCGCATAGCCCGCTGCGATTTAGCGCTTCGGGCCAGAGTTCTTGCCAGGCGTTCCAGTTGTGGCCGCCGGGACCGCTGACAGTCTTTTCCGGGTCGAGCAGACCGGCGAGCCATCGATGCTGATTGTTGAAATCGTCACTTTCTCCGTAGGCCAGCGTAATTGCCGGTTCGTCGGCCGAAGTGGTGGTTAGCGCGTCCCAAATTGCTACGTAGTCGGGGTTGCCGAATTCACGCGCCCGTTGCGGATTGTTCACATAGAGCTCGAGGTCACCCCATTTGCCGAGAAAAGGTGCCATCAGGATAACGGCCTCGATATCTTCGGGATAGCGTTGGCGGTATACTAATCCGCCGAGGCCACCCATGGAGATCCCCAATATCCAGACTTGCCGGATACCGTTGTCGCGCGCGGGTTTGATGATGTCGGTGCGCAAACGCTCGCTGATGATGCGCTTGCGATAGTAGCCAAAATGGCTATCGAGGCCCAGAATATTGGCCCCTGGCCGACAGGCCGCAATCTGTTCGACGGCGCCATACTTGACAAAATTCGTGGCGGCTCCGCCGCGGCCGTGCAACAGCACGATCAGCGTCGAATTTGACGGCTGGTAGCGATAATACTCACTGGGTATCGGTATGCTGGTCGGCTTGAGCAGGGCGCAACCCGCCGCCAGTGTAGCCAGCGCTACCAGTATTATCGGCTTGAACATTCGTCTCTCCTGTATAGCCCGGTGCCGGGTCGGTTATTGTCAATCAAACAAGGTTTTTCACGCGGCGTGGATGGTCTCGCTAAAGTCGGCATGTGCATGAATCCGGCGTCTGTTGCAGGCTAGTGGGTATGCGATGACCGGTGCGGAACTTTCGATTCCGAGGTGCCGAAAATCCAGCCGAAGAAAATACCGACGGCAAAATAATCGGTGGTTTCGACCAGCGGGCTGTCGTCGAATACCGCGTGATCGAGATTATCGTAGCGCGCAAAAGCGCCCAACAGATACTTCTTGGTATTGCGCGCGACGGAAAAGGTTATGCGGCTGCCGCTATAGCCGCGAGCGGCAGCGTAAGCAGGCCGTTGCGGCGTCACGAATTCGGGGCTTACTTCGTAAAAATACTCGTGGTAGCGACGGTCGGCATAAATCGGGCCGAAGCTAATGTTATAGCGCATCAGCGACTGCGCGCCACGCTGGTGAATCTTGTAATTAACATAGGGCGATAGCGTCCAACCCTGGTATTTTAGAATCGGGTCGCCGACGGAATAGACAAAGCGGAACGGGAGCACGAACTGGAACTTTTGGTCGTCATCCGCGGAACGCCACATGTTAATCGTCAATTCCGCCCCGGCCTCGACCAGCGGATCGAGCCCCGGCATACCCGATCTGGCACCTTCGTCGGTGTCGGGAACCGGTATGCTGCCACTCAGGCTAAGGTCGAGATTAAGGTTCGGATTTTCGAACAACTTGCCGCGAATTCCTTCTTCCCGGTCAACCCGCAGGAAATCGCCACGATAAATAATATAGGGGAAGGGCAGGGCGACATCGACATTGGTTTCCGAGCCGCGATAATGGGGAACATTCAAAACACCGAGGCCTGCACCGATTTCCCACAACGGCAAGTGAAAAGCCGTTACGCTTTGCGGCAGCGACAAGCAGCTCGTCAAAACCAATGTGCTTAGCGACCATGCCCGCGGGTTAAATTTGAATTTATTGTTAGATTTATTCATGAACCTGTTACCGGATGGGCGTTAAAAGGCCATCTAAATTAGTGATAGTGCATGCCGGCGCGTCGACGTCGGGATTGCAAACGCTTTGGGTGATAATCTATTTTCGAACAGTTGTCCGACCGTGTCCTGCCGCCGCGAGGTTTAGCGGCGGGTCGGGAAATTAACCAATAACTCAAGCCAAGCTTCCAGTCAGCCGGTATCCTGGGGTCTTAAAAGTGGTAGTAATTTTGGTTGAGAAATCCGATAACATCATCTACTTCATCATCAAACCAAGTTATTACTTCATCATCAAACCAAGTTATCCCGAGATTGTCCTTACAGAACCGAACCTGAGTTCCCAGCTTGGGTAGGTTTTGTACTTTTCTGTCGGCGCGAGTGTAAATCGCCGAATCATGGCATCCGGTGCATGATTCCAGGTACAGCTCGCTGCCGTTGCCGATGTCGTCAGCGCTGGACGAGGTCGCGAAAGTTATCGCAAATATCAACAAGCCAAGCGTTTTCATAGGTATCTCCACTTTATCTGCCTGTAAAAACCGCGCCCGACTAAAACAACCGGATTGCGGTCTCGATACTGTCCGGCTGGCGCGACTCTTACCCGATTTGCGAGCTTGCCGATTACCTCGTCGTCAGGCCGGCAATTAGCAAGCTAAGGCAATCTGCCGCTTGCAGTCAAGGCTAGCATATATTGCCGCTGGGTTAATAATAGTCGCTGTGGTTTGGTTGGAGCAACCTATACCCGGTACTAGCGCCGCTGCAGGTACCAGTCCAGTGTTTCCGCCAGACCGTCGCTGAATAGATGGGTTGGCCGGTAACCCAGGCCGTCCGTCAGTTTTGATACATCGCCGACCGAATGTCTGATCTCGCCGGGCCTGAAGTCGCAGTGAACCGCATCGTGAATCGCTACTTCGAGGCCCTTATCCTCGAAATGCCGTTTGATCAAATGGTAAAGTGCCAGTATCGATATCTGTTCCCCGCCGCAAACGTTGAAAACCTGTCCGAAACATTCGCTGGAATCGGTTAAGGCCGACAGCAGATTGGCCTGAACCACATTCTTTATGTAGCAAAAGTCGCGGCTAGATTTGCCGTCGCCGTAGATCTGAACCGGCGCGTTATTCAAGATTTCGTTTATGAAGCAGGGGATGACTGCCGCGTAGGCGCCCTGGGCGGACTGCCGTGGCCCGAATATATTGAAATATCTCAGACCGATCGTGGGTAGCCGGTAGCAATCGAAGAAATTCCTTGCATAGAGCTCACAGGCATACTTACCAACCGCGTAGGGCGATAAATGCCGACCGGTTTTATCTTCCCGGTTTGGCAGCGTCATAGCGTCGCCATAGACGGCGCTGCTGGATGCGTAGACGAATCTTTTGACTCCTGCCAGTTGACTGGCGCGCATCAAATTCAAACTGCCGGTAACGTTCGATGCATAGGAGTCGAGCGGATTTTCGACGGATAGGGGTACCGAGGAGAGGGCGGCGTGATGGAGCACGTAGTCGACATCCCGGCAGACGGTCTGGCAAGTCTCGAAATTGCGAATGTCGGCTTCGACCAAGCTGAAATGATGCGCGTAACATTCCGCGCCGACGGTGGTTTCGATCGCTACCAGGTTTTGTCGCGAGCCGCTCGAAAAGTTGTCGATCCCGATGACCTGTTGATTCAAGTGCAGTAAGGATTCGACCAGGTGTGAGCCGATAAATCCTGCCGCCCCCGTTACCAGCCAGGTCTTTCGATCGCTTGCCAAGGCCTGCTTGAGATTTGCGAAACTCATGTCATGGCTGCTCAGGCCAAGGTTTTGGAATTGTCGATATTATCATACCGAACTCGAATCCATACAGGTGAGGGAAGCGTCAGTTTTTGGCCGCAGGCTACTGCAGCTTATCGGAACAAGCGCGGGCCCGGGAAAGACGGTCGGGGTTAACCGAGATTAGTGATTGAAGCGGAAATTATAGGCCACGCCGAAGTAACTGTTGCTGATATCGTAGTCGAAAACGTCGTCCTCGCCGTCCCAGTCCGATACCCGATAACTAACATTGATCGCATGGTTATTGGAAATCAGGATATCGCTCCCGATGCCCCAATAAACGCCTTCCCCGGAAATGGTATCGAACTCGTCGAAATCGACGCTATTGAAGGTCAGGCCCGCGGTGATATAGGGTTGAAACTGGTTTAAAGGCAAGGAAAACTTGGCGCCGACCATTGCATAGGCGTAGAAGGCAAGTTCGTCGGCCCGGATTTCGTCATGTACCGAGCTGCCGAGCTGCAGGTCGAGCGAAATATTGTCGACCTGGTAAGCACCGCTGAAATAAGCGCCAAAACCCCTATCGACGTCGTCGAGATCGTCCCCGAAGCCGACCGATTGACCGCCGCCGCCGAGACGCCAGGCCCCGGCTTGCGCCGCTTGGGTAAATCCAATAGCCGCGCACAGCAGCAGGCTAGAAACGATGCGAAATCTCATTGGCGGTGCTCCTTTGACAGATAAGCGGATTAAGAAAACGCCTGACACGCCCTAAGTAATACTGACACAGTCAAGCGGGTTTAAATTAAACCGGTCCGACAGCTTGCTTAGCCTGAATATTTCACCAATAAAAAGGGCAAACCCGTAATAGTTCGATAAAATTCAGTTGCTTAAATTGAATTACGAACAAGGTTTGCCCGTGACAAACTGTACACAACAAGTCTCTCT
>Ga0126326_1000562_pt1 | contig 10301 bp, 6 predicted proteins | sample InaspJWI67metaG_FD_94485 | JGI IMG/M metagenome (GOLD analysis project Ga0126326, IMG submission 94485) | Marine gutless worms symbiont microbial communities from Oahu, Hawaii - Inanidrilus sp. 1 OAHU.JWI-67 metaG | ecosystem: Host-associated > Annelida > Digestive system > Unclassified | place... | reverse complement strand
TGGTTATTGCTATTGTTTATTATTGTACATCTTATTTTAAAAAATTTATTTTAGCATTTGTATTCATTTTAATTTGTCTCGTTGCGGTTTGTCAACGTGAATTTTAAAGTCTTGATTGATTGATTGTTGGCTGCTACTCACGAGTCCCTTGGGCGCGTTGCGGCGGAAGAATGCCTTGCAGGACTCGCACGAGACGGCGTCGAAGTTGTAGCCGATCGCCTTGTCACCGCACACACCGCAAACCTTCTCCGCACCACCCGCCCCCGCGCCGCCACACGCACCAATACCCGGCCTGTCAATCATGTCACGTGACGTTCTCACGCCCGCGCCCCAGCAGCCACCTGCAGGCGTGCTGCCGTCCATGACGTCCGCGCCATTACGTCGACGACATGACGTCACCGTCGGCTGCAATGTCAACAAACACACACATGCAGTTTGGCGGCGTGGCGTAGTGTCTAGCGGCGTTCGTCGCATGAACGAAGTTAACGCACGTCGGGCCCGGTTAGTACCTGGATGGGTGACACGTCTTCGGGCGGGTATACCATCTCGGTATGTAACAAGCCAACTAGGTCAACTCAGCCTTGGATCCCTCCGGGGTCGCTTAATCGAGTACCAGCTTCGGCTGGGGTGAAGGCGGGAATGTCACCTCTGTTGGGTGGCAGGTAACACTGTGTGATAATATACGGCATGTGAATTCCCTTAGCGGTGTGGCAGATTAGACTGCGAACTGCAATATATCCGTATACAATCAATGATAAGACATAACTAGAAGTCGACGGCGAGCCGGTCGGAGAATCCCTCCATCCGGACGCACCCACGCACGGACCGACCGACAAACAGGTCGAAAACATAATGATTCCGGCGGCCCACAGGACGGAAAACGAAGTCACACAGCTACTAGAGTAGAATGATAGCCAGATGCGGCATCTATCCGGTTCCCTAGCGAGTAAAAGGTAAAGGTAGCCCATACTCGATTACCGAGCGTAGGGCTCCGGAGCTAATCCCGGTTCTTGGCAGTCAGCCTGCAGGTGACGTGAGTCATAAACCCGGCGGTAGGCTGCCATTACTTTCCGCCAGACCTGCAGTTACCCCCGCAACCCTTAAGAGGGCTGCTACCAATATTTTGCTGCTTAGTGAACAGAGGCACAATGGGCGTGAACAGTTTGCCTAAGACTGTTACCCGACAGCGTCACGACTGCGATTTGAACCCAGGCCCTTCTGCGCCTGAGTCCAGCACGCTAACCACTCGGCTACCGAGCAAACCCAGCGAGTAACGTTGAGAATATCGATTCGCCCAAGTACGACCACCCCCAAAAGTGCCCCTTCCTATAAATCTGGGGGGTCCTGGCTCCACCTAATCCATGCTTCCTTCGGCCCAGCGGAGTCCACAAGGACTGCTGCTTTACGCTGACACTGGGCACGGTGGAGTCATAATAATCATAAAGACTGTTTCTAATACAGCAGCAAATCGATAGACGCGCAACGACCCACTAGATTTATATACAGCGCGCATATCACAACGCGTAACACCGTGTTTACACTTTACAACCCGTTGTACAACCGGTTGTACGACGGGTTGTATGAACACAGCCAGGTATGCAAATGAGCCCAGCCAAGTGGCGCTAAGCAGTCCAGCCAGAACGCTTGCTTATGACGTCACTGCGCTGACGCGCGCAGCAAGGCGGCTGTGTGGACAGTAGACGATGTAGAGCGTTTGATCGAATTAAAAAAACAGAATTCCTATTTATTTATTTTTTAACCCTCGGCAGCATATGATCCTGAGGGATGACAGAAATTAGATCAACTACAAAACTCTACTCTATTTATTTACTTATCATAGCCTATGAATATTAAAAACGTTTCGTCTAGCGGGTTGTGCAACCGGTTGTAGAGTGTATATGGACGTTAATGCACTGGATGCACTAGTATCGCGCGTGTTCTATGCACGCCATGTAGCCTCGCAGAGTTGCGTCATGGAAGGCGTGTTTACGTCGTATAGAGCATAACTCAGTCGTTGATAAAGCGAGCTGATAACAGCCCATTACACACAGACGCAACAACACGAGGCTAGATAGCCACAGCCACGACACTGCAGCAGTTCGGGGCACCAGGCAAACACCCAAACAACACACCCGCACGCTGCTGAAACGGATATATTTTCCTAGTAAACACGAGCTAACCTGCTGCCCCGCTGATTTCATTTTCACGCTCATTCCACACCTGTCAACCCAGTCGGCTCAGAAAGAAACTTTTCATACCGTATTTCACACAATTCCATCGTATGCTACTCAGTTCAATTCCTATAAGTACATCCTACCCCCAAGGACATACTCAGGATTTTCCCTTAGATTACACAAAAGTCAGCTACGGTTCTTCCAATTACACGAGTGAAAGTCATATCGTGAAATACGACCGCACATATAGGTTAGTCACTCAACGGCTGGAATTCCACGGAATGCGTGCATCTAAGCTTCAGCTAAGAACTCCAGCAATAAATTACTGAGTATTACGCACAGAAACGAACGCCAACTGCGTGATTTATCGCTATTTACCGCGCCTGCGCAGCACTACTGCGGCCCCATATGTACATTCCACGAACACTCATCAATCAGTGTTCATCACTGGTGATGGGCAAATATCAACTTTTATGCAGCAGTTGGACACCCGCAAGTCTGATACAACATTATTGGCAGCAGGCATTAAGGTAAATCTCGAGTAGTAAGCAATCACACTGGGAATCTTGGTCTTCTTGGATATCAACATACCGTAATACATGATAATCAAGCTGAACGCCGCGCAAAAGCTACCGGCCGTCTGTGCTGGCTTAAAGTGTGTATACACGACGCAACCAGCTATACAACTGTCTGGACGAAACGTTTTGAATATTCATTCGATGATCAAACGCGCCACATCGTCTACTGTCCACACAGCTGCCTTGCTGTGACGCAGTGACGTCATAAACGTGCTGGCTGGGCAGCTCAAGCGCCGCTTGGCTGGGCTCATTCGCATAGTTCACGCAACCGGTTGTGTACAACGGGTTGTAAAGCGTAAACACCGCGTTACATGTCAGTCTGTCATTATGCCACACACACAACGCAAACACAAGGATGCCTGGAAGACGCATATACTGCTGGAATTTCGCGCTTCTTAACTTATCATTAACGTGATATCATCCAGATCCTAGCATTCTTCCAATACAAATCTTCTTACTAACCCACCCGGTATTACTGGCAACTTTTCCTCTCGGGCCTTTTCTGTGTCTGCACTTCTACTTGGAACTCTTTACCTGCACACATTCGTTCTATCGATACCCTATCCACCTGCGTGGTTGGCGGCGTGGCGTAGTGGGTAGCGGAGTTCGTCAATGAACGAAGTTAACGCACGTCGAGCCCGGTTACAACTGGGATGGGTGACCGTCTTCGGTCGGGTATATCATCTCAGGCTGTAACCTGTGTGATCCCATATGGCACGTGAGTTCCCGTAGCGGTGAGGCGTCTGCGAACTGCTATACTCCACTTTACTTACTTTTACTTTAAATGCCACCTAAAATTCCATCCCTTCCAGTCTGCCTTTACCGTCTAGTCATCCTGTGCCAACGCTTCAGATTCGTTCTCACGATTTATGGCATAAATGGCGCTGTATAAATTTGTATGTGTGTCGAAACTCGGGCATCGCACATCCAACGATTTGCATCACCATATCGCAGTACCGGGCCAACGGGTGTGAAATCGCACATGTAGAAAACGTTGAAACGAAATAAAAAGATTTGTAAAAACGTATCTGAAAGTCATTTACCGGCCCACGTGACATTTCAAACGATGCAAAATGTCATTAAAATGATATTCCGGGTGACATTTAAACCATCATAAAAACGTTCAAAATTTTTTAACAGTAAAACGTGACAACAACATAGAAATGTTTTAACACTGACGGCGTGGATGCAGCACAATGTAGCAGCCAGCGCTTTGAATGCACGCGACCCTGGGCGCGCACAGCCCAGCCGGTCAACAGTAATTGACTTATTACTCGGCTGTGTCTGCTCTGTATAAAATCCTCAGCAAATAACTCAGCACTGTTTACTGTTCCGCTGAGGCAGCATGTGTGTAAGCGGGGGGGAGGGGGGAGACTGTACTACGCCGCATTTTAAATACATTGTCATAAGACGGAGGCGCACACAGCGTGACCCATCTGTAGTTTTTTTACTGAAGTCACGTTATTTTTAATTTGTCAACGTTTTCATTTTGAACGCTGACAAAGTAGCATGCACACTACCGAGATTCCAACAAAAGACGCTTTTAAAATAGCAACAAAACATTACTTTTACGCTGCCGCGCCCATCCCATGGGCACTATGTTTTCGATCTGTGCGTCCGTCTGTGCGTGCGTATAGTGTTAGGCAATGGGGAATGAAGGCTGAGCATAACGCACGTAACGTTTTCGGGCAACGTTTCCGAATGTTTATTCTCCGGACTGTTACTGATACTTCTGACCTTATCCGTTTTTACATTTTAGTTTTTTTTCCTTTTTCCACTTTTCAGTTGTTGGTTCCGTGCGGGAAACTAAGCTGACTCATGTCAGCTTTTGAGCGCACGTTAAAATAGCATCTCGTATCGTATCGTACGAACGTGTTTTTTCTGAACTTCTGTGATGTTTTTATTTCAATGTCAACATTTGTTATATATATATATATATGGAACGACCTGTAAGACATCACCTAACTTGGCTACACAAGTGCCATTCAGCAAGACTAACTGACTACGTGTAAAATACTCAGCGATATTATACATTTTTTAACTGCCATTCTAATCGTTTTGTTGCCATTTTTAAGCATAGATTATTCTACTTTTCAACTTTTAGTTCTCGTTTCCGGCAATAACACAGCATTCGCAACGCCGGACTTTGAACTATAAATATCAAACTGACAAAAAGTTTATGTAAACATTGTATCAAGCAGCATAACCAGGTTCTGTGTAAACTGCGCACGCTCCGTCCGACGACAGATAATCTTATGCAGATACCTGGCAGTGGCGACGGACAAAGACCCTCCCGCTCCAGAAAGTCTCCCTCAAAGACGAGAGCAGTTGGTGCCCGTACGATACGATATGATACGCTATTTTAGCGTGCGCTCGAAAGCCGACACAAGTCAGCTTTATCTACCGCACGGAACCAAAAACGAAAAAGTGGAAAACAGAAAAACTATAAAAAGTAAACAAAACTCAGAAGTATCGGTAAACAGTCCGGGGAATCCGCGGAGTCAATCCCGAAGAAGAAAAGGAAGGCTGCGGTAAGAAAGATTTGCAGAAAAGGAAGGGTTTTTTTAGCCTGGGACGAAAGAGTGAGGGGGTGACGGATGATGAGAGTGGTGAGTCGATGAAACCGATGGAGGAAGTGACACTCGTGGGACTGGGTAAATCAGAACTGGAGAGGGGACCCAGGCCCTGCACGTAGTACATGGTTCCTTGGGCCACACCAGTCCACAACCGAACGGCATCTTGATCGGTTCATCCGTTTTAGCACAACTCCCGCTCGTGACCAACAGACACAGACAGACCACGCTACACGTGTAGCAGTCGTCCGCGTCCACGCAATGCATGCGATTCGCCATAACAATTACCGAACTTTTATCAACTGTGCGGTGTTTCACACACTGACAAAATGAATACAGGGGGCTTACGACTCACTATGAGGGGGGGGGGAATGACCGTTAAGGCAGCTATCGACCCCCTGCGGCATAAACCCACCAGGCACCCATCGATCACTGACCGAATCGCCGCCAGAGCCGACCTTTATAGTACTGCAGCGGAGAGAAAATTCAACACTTCTCAGTAGACAAGAAACAGAGATCAGCCGCGGGTCAAACGAGTACAACTGAACTGACGCAAGAAAACATCACGTGCGTCACGCCCTTGATGAACTGACACCGACCGAGGCAAGCGTAGATATCATACTCCGCCCCCGGTCGGTGCTGCCCCCTGGTGGGCCAGTTTGAGTATACGCCTCCGCACTGTAAAACAAGGAAGTCATGGATCGCAGACTCCGCCCCCCCCCGTGTTGCCACCTGGAGAGTTACTTTAAACACACGTCATTTTCTTGTCGCTAAATACGCACGGATACTACGTGCAAGCACGATGTAATGCATATTCAACATGCCCACTGCGGCCTAGCAGGCCCTGACTGCAAGAAGTAGTCTCGAGCGTCCGCTGTCTGTAACTAGTATTCCTACGCGCCCAGCTCACGGCTGCGTACGTCTGAGCTCGCTGCCTCAGCCTGGCGGCGACGTCGAGCAGCCAACTAGCTTACTGCAAATATGACGTCATCCAGAAAGCCGGAAATAGGTAACCATTATCACTACGCCGTCAGAGGAGGACCGAGCCACAGCCATAGGTAACATGCACAGAAATTTGGCGAAATCAGACGTGTTGTTCCACAGATATGATCGCAGACAGACAAACACGCACAGACAGACAGACAGACACACTCATCACAATACTCTGCGCTCCCCAATCGGGGGCGGAGTGATCATACTGACCCCTGTTGAGTAACGTTAAGCATACGCTGTTATGGTGTGACCTATTCCTGGCCATTATGAGCAAACATAACGTCATCCACAAAACCGGAAGTACATAACGTATCGCAACGCTGCTAGAGGAGGACCAAGCCACGGCCACGGGTAACACGCACAAATAATCTGCAACGACTGGACGCATAGTTCTGGAGATATGCTCGCAAACAGACAGACACGCTCAGCACAATACTCCGCTCTCACTAGTAACACCGCGGGTGCGCAACGTGCATGGTCTGCGCATGCGTGGACCAATAAATCACGCATGCAGAAAGACACCGCCTGTTGTCATGGCCGACGAGCGCAACGCCGTACAGCAGAGTCGCCTAACACTAGCCGTGTGCACGCTTAAACGAAAACAACCCCACAAAACGTGTAACGTTCGTCGTCTTCCACGCAGCAAATCAGATGAAAACTAATCTTTTCCAGCCCAGCCCAACCCAATCAAGCTCTGCACTGAGTATAACAAGTGGCCAAAGTGATCTGAAGAAAAGGAAGCATCGCAGTCGAGCGCGGGTCGTTCAACTGTATTCACCAGGTGGTGCCAACGTCCAATAAGCTGCCATGAAACTGCATGGTTCCTTGGACCCACACGAGTCTGACCTCCAACAGCATCTGGATCGGTTCAGTCATTTTGCAGGACGCACGGTCGTGGCTTGCTGGAATGTCTAAACCTGCGCTCAAATGTCTCACAAATTAGGCGACCGCGGCCTCTCTTAAATACAAGACGCACGTGCATTAAACAGCATTACAGACGGGATTCCTACAAAGAACAGTAATTTATCAACATTAATCAAAGCAGCTGTCTGGGCGCAGATAAAAACGCAAGCTGGGGCCGACCCGTACTTGCATTAGAACAAGTAAAACCGTGAGTGCAAAAGCCCCACGCCTATTATCATAAAGTCACGCTCTACGACACATTTCAAAGACACACACGGCGGCGTCACGTAAATCTGTCCCACTGAGTGTTTTTCACTATACACATACAGTGATTCACAACGCAGGCCAATAGCCACTCTCGATCAAACCAAAGCTAGTATACCTGTATACCTGCTGGATTTAACGGCTTATCACTCGACGACGCTTCCGCTCACTAGGAGGCAGAAGCGACGCTGCATCTGGCTATCATTCTACTGTAGCTCACGGTTGTGACCAACAACCAGACAGACAGACACACCTGACGCACTGTAGGGTGACACTGCTTGCACAGTATGCGAAGCAGGGTCTATGAAACTGTCTGTCCTAGACCTAAGGTCACTATAGAACACTATTACGTCATACCTTGCCAGTCAAACGCAACCATCCGTGTGATGACCGGCAGTGCTCAAAGTCGCCTCTGGCACCTACTGACTGGCACTCGATATGACAACATGGCTAATGCCTGCATTCAGATTTTGTAAGACTCTGAGTGGCCAATCAGCCTTTTAACATTAGACCAGTGCAGTACATGCCACAGCCCCATGTCCGTCTAGTGCTCACAAACTAGGGAGTTCAAAACTGCTGAACGAATCAAGCTGCTGCAATACTGTTCACCACTGCTGCTGTCAACTAGCAAATAACATTGTGAATATTAACCATGGGCAAATCTTAGCGTGCCCAAATGTAACCCCCCCCCCAAAAAAAAGCCCATTCCATGGAGGGATCTGGACCTGTCTAATACTTGGCTCCTTTGGCCCCCACAAGTCCACACCCCAAACTGCACTTCCATCGGTTCAGCAGTTTTTGTACGGCTCACCACTGTACAACAGACAGAGACGGCCACACCTTCTGCTATGCTGTGATGTGGCCTAGTAATATACTCATTCAAGAACACATTTGGTCACGAGAAATATGGGGATAGGCACAGTTACAGAAAGTGCCACACCCATTGTCGAAGGTATGTTTCAACGGCAGACGATATATTGTATTTACTGATGTCCAGATTTCACATGGCATTTTCCCAGAAACAGATCCGCATACACAAGTAACAGCAGGTGAATACTGTGAAAGAACATTTACCATGGTCTCTCAATATGTTGACAATATCACCTCTACTGTCAGCAACATGGAAACGTACCACATTATGGGCACTGCTGAAGAAAACAGGTATGCAGTGATCACTATATGCACTGATATGCATTGTAATTTTTGAGATTTGGCAAATAAAAATTACTTCAGCAAATTATGGCCCCGTGTTGGCTCAGGAGCATTGTAGAATAAACCCACCTCATTTCCTGGCCGAGTGTTGTAAGAGGCAACTGAACCAGGGTAGTTTTGTTTTGCTGTATTTTAGGTAGTTTACATTTTCTTATTTGTATTGAGTTTAACTGTATTTTCCTGTACTGTTTTGTTTGTCAGTATCAGTCAAGTGACTGGCTGTGAAGACCGCCTCCGAAATGACCTATATTGTGTCAAGCGGAGCGTTAAACTCTACTCCAACCAACCAACCAACATTCAGCAAATTATGGGGGTGGGATGCGAGTGGGGGCACAGCACCTCTCAAGTATGATTTTTTAAAAATTAAATACATGCACTTCGACTTAAACAGACATTTCATCTTCATGAAATCTGCCGAACGAATATAACCAATGCGATCTCTGTCCGACAGTGACGTAACTGATTATGTTAAAGTAAACAAACAGTTCAAACGTGTATCATTCGATCTGCATTTCCAACAACGACAGCGACTAATACTTACTTCAGGCAATTCATGAAAAATACAACAGGAATAACAACGCACAGCAAACAATTACAAGCAGAGCGAACATGGAGCTGTTGTTTACACAGTGCCAATATAATACTCCTTCCGTTCCCACGGCATCTTTCAACACCCTATTCACACTGACCCAGTTTACGTATCTACGATAAAATAAGGACAATCTTCTGCTCGCTTACCTGAACAATAAACTACTAACTCGATTTTTTTCGTTGAAATCAACTCGCCCGAGCACATTACAAAGTATTTTGTTCACGATCTTACCTTTACAACATCACACGCCAGTAAATCTTGATTTTGATACACCGGAAATACATCTGAATTAGAGCTGTGCGGTATGATAAATCGTTTCGCTTTGGTGTTGCCGTTGATCGGTACAGTGGCCGCAGGCAATTATTCCATGTTTGTACCGACAACGATGGTCAACTCGCCGAAAGACGATATTGTTAGTTATTTTGAACTGTATAGTGTGCATTGGTTGACAAAAGATGTTATGGGGTGCGCAAATATGGTGGACGAATTTTCTGAAAGAAACCGAAAGTTTTGACCAGTAAATAAAAACAAATTCGAAGATCGGGATAAATGAAACGAAGTGCGTTATGTTCCAATTAAGGTTCGTACTCACTATGTGGGGTGGCTGGGTAGCTGAGTGGTTAGCGTGCTGGACTCAGGCTGAGTAGGGCCTGGGTTCAAATCGCAGCCGTGACGCTGTCGGGTAACAGTCTTGGGCAAACTGTTCACACCCATCGTGCCTCTGTTCGCCAAGCAGCGAAACTGGTAACAACCCTCTTAAGGGTTGCGAGGGTAACTGCGGGCCTGGTGGAAAGTAATGGCAGCCTGAGCCTGTTCCTGTTCCTGTTCTTTAGCCGTCCTCGATCCGATGGTTGGCCACACCATGGACGTACTTTCTCCATTTATCCCGGTCCTCTGTCATTCTGACTGACTCTTCCACGGAGAGTCCTGTCCACGTCTTGATGTTGTCCATCCAGGCTGTGCGTGGCCTTCCTCGCCTTCGTGCACCTGGCATTGTTCCTTGCATTATCTC
>Ga0126326_1000561_pt1 | contig 10303 bp, 9 predicted proteins | sample InaspJWI67metaG_FD_94485 | JGI IMG/M metagenome (GOLD analysis project Ga0126326, IMG submission 94485) | Marine gutless worms symbiont microbial communities from Oahu, Hawaii - Inanidrilus sp. 1 OAHU.JWI-67 metaG | ecosystem: Host-associated > Annelida > Digestive system > Unclassified | place... | reverse complement strand
GCCATACTGTGGGTATATTTAGCGGCAGTAGCATCTTTTTAGCGAATTTTATAGTTTTAATCGGGAAATTGTATCGGCAAAGACAGACAGACGGACGATTCGCGCGAAAGGAGTGGGTGAAGACTTTTAGTACAATTTGGAGGACAAATTCGTTTTTGTACACGCGGGGATCCTACACCACCCCCAATGCTAGAGAGACTCTGGCCCAGAGTCTAAGTAGAAAGGGGTGACGGATAAAAATTTTTTTACCAAGCTGGTAATGACTCTAGCCAAAGAGTGCCCGTAGGCATGATATAGCTCAATGACATCTAAGACATTGAGTAAATCTTAGGAAAATTAATAAAAAGGGGTAGCTAAAGAGTTATATAATATACAAGAACATAACGGGGTATGAGGGGGTGTAGTCCTGCGTGTACAAGATTTAGGGGAATTAAACATGCACCAATATAACGATGGATCTTACTTACCCAACATTCTTTTTAAAATTTCAATAGGCCATAAGTCAGCAGAAACTAAAACTTATTTCCCGAAGAAGTAATTTTAGAAACCTAAAGAGATAAATTTCTGTCAAAATAAAGTATAAATATGTCAAAGTAAACAGTAAAGCAACCCTCAATTTAGTCAAAAAGTAATCCCCAAAAGTTATGCTATAGCAAACAGATGAACTAAAAGACAGCTATGCAGTAAATGTCGGCGCAAATGTCGCAGGTGGCGAAGTTGTTGACGAACGACAAGCATTGCTCGAAGCGCAATGCATCTAGGCCTACAGTAGAACGATGATCTGGATCAAGTTAAATGTATCAGCATCAGGAAATGTTTGAATGTTTGTAGATGATGACTATTATTCCGTATGGTGACATCAGTGAAAGATCAGGAAATGTTTGAAGTATATGTAGATGATAATCATTGTTCCATATTGCAGCATCGAGAAAGAACAATCATTGTTAGTATGCGGTATAGTTTGTTCCATATTGCGATAACATCTAGTAACCATCATAAGTATCATCGTTGTATATACAGTAGCTGGCGACGATGAATGGTTTCATCAATGAACAATGACAATTCAATCAAATGTTCAAGAGCGGCATGAACTTAGTCACACAGAGTGACTTTCAACAAAGGAACGACGATATTCTTGATCTTGTCCAATAACATTTGCGGAAGGTGTCAGAGTTCAATCACACAGAGTGACTGTTACCATAGGAATGAAGACGAACTTGTCTAACATATAGTCAATGAAGCCAGTCGCGCAGAGTGACTGCAACAAACGATGAACAGGATTGTTATGCATTCAATGAAATCAGTCACACATAGTGACTGCACCAATATGTGTCCAAGTAACATCAACCAATGAACGATGATAGTCACGCAGAGTGACTGTGAACGATGATAATCTTTCATGCATTCGGTTACACAGAGTAACCGTTAACGTTGAAATATAATCTTGAGTATATATCTTTGATTAGCCAATAACTCTTGCGGCAATAGCGTCTGTCAAACAGAGACATCTCACGGCAGCAACATGTTCACACGATGATAGCGTCACAGTTGATGAAACAAGGATGCACATCTCCAATCGGTGGCTTTTCTTCTTCCGCGGAGTGTTCGTTGCCATCCCATAAGGGAGTGGGGACCCACCCCAATTTTAGGGAGAGCACCGATAGGTACTCTTTCCCGATGTGCGATCTTTGTTACATCAATGATAGTTGGGGTACGTAATAAAATAATGTTCAGGCACACATAACGTGTGCCGCAAGTGCGTGTGACAAAGTGTACACGCGTTTAAAATAGACACAAGTATTAATCAACACACAAGACTGCTGTGTTATTCCTGGGGCTAGCTAAAACAAATGTTAACAGTAACTAAACAATAACTATCCTGCCCCAGTAGATATATGATTAAGCTAATAACCTTAGCATCACTATATGTTAACACTAGATGTTCTTAGTGATTATCAATAGCTAAGACACAGCATTCATTATGTTTATATACTAGAAACATCTTGCTACTGTTTAAGCAAAAGCAAAACTAATAATCAAAGCACTAAATACACAAATGGGGACGGATTGTGGGGTAAAGCGAAACCCCATCCATAATCCGTAGCTCCCCTTCTCTATTCCGGAGTCGGCAAGTAGAAGCAACGTTCGGTAAAGACGATCCACATCCGGCAAGTATCAGAAGAAATTCGGTTAAAGAAGTCTACATCCGGCGATGTATGCAACAACAAGAAGACTTACAACTGGTTCAGAAACAACATCGGTAGTTAGCCATTATCACACGAAAGAAAGAGGATGGTAACAACTACGTGGCAGGTCATCACAGAGAAAACAATCACCGATGACGACGATTACAGGGTATCCACCCTAAGTGGCTATCACCAGCCACGACACAACGATTGTCGTGTTCACAAGAGAGACAACAATAAGTCAACAGTGTGTGAGTGTCCACACGGTATACAACAACACAATACAACACAATACAATCATTATACAAAAGACACGAAGTCAATACAGTAAAGGTACTTGAAGGTAAAGTACCAACACAAACAAGGCAATATTTACAAACACAGGAGGGGATTGTGGGGCGAACCGAAGGCCCCATGCATAATCCCTATCCTTAACACAATGATTCTAATCCATGATATATATGGCTCCAACGCTGTTGGACGCCGTCGCGTACGAACTGGACGCATCGAACCTGAAGCAGACGGGACCTGGGACTGAGTGTCCCCCAGGACTGACTGTCCTCTTCTATTCCAAGCAGGGGATGGCTATCCCCATCGGCGATGTCCTGTCCGTCCGTAGGAGTCCGAGAGTCAGGAGGGATCCCGGAGTCCACTTCAGGCTCGGTCGGCGGTGGTGTGTTACACGGCAGAAGGCGGTCTACGTGGACTGTCTGCCGGGTGCGCTTTACGGTGTGCTTAAGCACCACCACCAACGGCGACTTAAACGACTGGATTCGCCACGGGCCGGTCCAGAGCCGCTGAAGCTTACGAAACTTCTGCCGGACCGGCGGCCTGGGCCAAAACAACCATACGAGCTGGCCTACAGTACAAACAACCTGCTTAGAACGCTCATCATAGTAGAGCTTCTGTGTTCGAGCCGACGATTTAGTGGCGTCTCGCACTCGCTGGTGGGCGTCCCTTAAAGTATCTTGCAGGTCACGGACGAACGGTACCGTGGTGCAATGTGGCTCCTCCGGCGCACGGGCAATTAGCGCGGCGGGAAACATTACCTCCCGGCCCAACGTGGCCATGTTCGGAGTCATGCCGGTCGTTTTATGTACCGTCATACGGTATGCCGCCATGACTGTGGGTAACCGCTGGGGCCATGTGGCCGGATTGTCGTCCGCAGTTGTCTTTAACATTTGCAGCAGCCTACCATTCATTCGTTCGGTCTGGCCGTCGCTCTGCGGGTGGAATGCTGTCGTGTGACTTGTTCACACCCGCTAGCAAACACAACTCGTAAAACAACTTCGATTCGAAGTTCTTGCCTAAATCGCTGTGCAGCTGACGAGGCAGACCGAAATCCGCGAAGAAACCGTCATACATGGCGCGCATGCATGTTGACGCTTCCGCATCTAGCAAGGCGAAGGCGCATGCCCACTTCGTAAAGTAGTCCGTAAGTACCAAAATGTACTTCTTACCATCCGGCGTAATTGGCAAACCAGATAACACATCCACGGCTACGACGTCAATTGGGGCGCCTGATAACACTTTCTGGAGCCTTCCCTGACGACGGGTAGGTGGGCCCTTACACTGGGCGCACACCTCACACTCTACACCACCTAATGACATCTCCCTTCATTCCCGGCCACTAGTAAGCTGACTTTAATTGGAGGAAGGTTCGCTGGGCTCCAAGGTGGGCAGCCAAAGGACCAGAATGTGATTGGTCAAAGAGCGGTCTCCGTAGCCGATGCGGAACAACCATCTGAGCAACGTCCGTGTGGAACAATTTCCGCACTAACCTTCCATCAGACAAATGAACGGCTGGACATTGACCCCATAGATTTCTTGTGTCCAAGGAGTGCTGTCTTAAGACGTCGGCAGGGGGTGTCTGTCCTTCTGTCATCCAGTCGATTAACGGCCCAAGATCAGGATCTTCAGCCTGGAACTCTCTCACCTGCTCGGCAGAAATCTCAGGGGTGACGACTACCCACCGAACCCCCAAGGGCTCGGTGAGCTCGTCCGCACGGTCAAGCTCGTCCACCCACCGGACCTTGGTCACTTTATCCAGGCATTGCTTACAAAAGGGCCTGGAAACCCCATCAACGTTGCTATGCAATCGGCCGGGTCTGTGCTCAATGGTGAAATCAAACTCGGCCAGGGTTTCCACCCAACGAGCTAGAATCCCTTCCGGCCGTTTAAATGTCTGCAGCCACTTCAGACTGTGGTAATCAGTATCAAGAAGGTAATGACGAAAATGTTGCAGTGCGCAAATAACGGCTAACAACTCACGACGCGTAGTACAATAATTGCGCTGGGTCGAATTCATTACTCGAGAAAAGAAAGCAATTGGTCGCTCCACACCATCAACTTTCTGGGAAAAGACAGCTCCTACAGCAACGTCCGAAGCGTCCGTATCTAAGATGCACGGCTCCTGAGGGAGTGGAAAGGCCAGGGAGGTTGCCTCAACCAGGGTTTTTTTCAATGCTTCGAACGCCTGCTGCGCTTCCTCCGTCCATTCAAACCTGGCCATCTTACGGGTGAGACGGGTAAGTGGCTCAGCAATGATGGCGAACCCTTTCACAAACCGGCGATAATACGAGGCCAGGCCGAAGAACGCTCTAGCGTCTCGAAGGCAGTGGGGCACTGGCCAATCCCTTATCGCCTCTGGCTTGTCCGGAAGTGGGTTAATACCATCCGCACTCACCATGTGGCCAAGGAACTTAATCTCCGTTCTGAACAGTTCGCACTTTGAAGGCTTGGCCTTCAAACTCACGTCTCGCAAACGGTCGAGAACGATCCTTAATCGCTCCAGCAATTCCTGAGGCGAACGCACAAAGACAACGATATTGTCCAAATAGCATAGACACACAACCCATAACAAGTCACGAAGTACGATCGACATCAGGCGACAAAAAGAACATGGGGCGCCAGACAAACCAAACGGCATTCGCGTAAACTGGAAGAGGCCGCGTCTAGTACAAAAGCGGACCTCCTTGGCACGATCCGTCATGCCTAGCTGCCAATAGCCGCTTAGTAAGTCAATAGTCGCAAAATATCGAGAACCTCGCAGGTTATCAAGCGCATCTGAAATGTCCGGTATAGGATATGCATCCTTTTTCGATACGGCATTTACTCGACGATAATCAATACAAAAACGAAAAGTACCGTCCTTCTTCTTAACCAAACACACGGGTGAAGCCCATGACGAGTTAGACGGCTCTATTACACCCGTCACTAACATTTCATCTAAGATTTCGTTTTCTGTCTCTCTAGCAGCAATCGGAGGTCGACGCGGTGACTGTTTAATTGGTCTCGAATCTCCGGTGTCTATATCGTGCTCAACTAGGCAGCAAAACCCTAAGTCGGACGAAGACGAGGCAAAGGTATCACGGTGGTCGTAGAGTAACGACTTCAGACCCTGGACTGTATCGTCCGGAAGATCAATTTCCTCAACGGTCTGTATGAACATAACGTTGACGTGCTCCGGTAGCTCCAACTCTTCTGGACTCGAGCTCGGCACTGGCACCTTGGGCTGAGTTTCTTCCTCGAACCCAAACTCCGGCGGTCTTCCGCACGCGAACTCGCCAAACCTGGTCGCTTCTTCGCTAACTTCAGACGGCTGTGGATTCGTAGTGGAGGTGGAGTCAACTGGTAACAGAACGGATGTAGATGGATGAATAGTAGTAGGAACAAACGTCGGAGCAAGTGGATCGAGGTAGGTGGAGTTGGTCGAGTAGAATGTTGAAGTAGCGGTCGCTGTCGTACGTGCAGAGCCATCGAGGTCGGCAGAGGTCGGTGAAGAAGTAGAAGCGGCGAGGCGGTAGTGAGGGCCTCGAGGACTCGCACGACGGCAAACGATCGGCCTCCAACGGAGTAGTAGAAGTGTTGCGGGTAGTTGAAGCGTTGGCTACTGACAAGGCAGCAGTTAGCCAACCGGCGGCGGACGGAGTAGTAGTAGATGGGTCGGCGGTAGTTGATGTAGTAGTTGAAGAGTTGTAGACAGTTGATGAGTCGATGTGGCGGTTGAGTTGACGATAGTCGGCGTAGTAGTTGACGAACAGCGAACTGCTGACGAGTTGGTGGCGGTCGATGGCTCAGTAGTAGGCGACGTGACGGAGCCGGAGTAAGTGAACTCTACGGCAGGACCACACTGGACAGTGTGCCTGGAACAGACCTGTCTCGCTTCAGTATCAATCACCAATGCAGCTGCTGAGATAACATCATACCCCAACATGGGTGTCGTAGCACCATCACAAAAATAAACAGGGTGCTGTAATACTTGACAACAAATCTCTATCGTCAATATAATAGGTCCCTTAACGGCGACGTGATTGCCTCCTAAAGACCTCACGCTCCTTCCCCGGTCGGGGAATTCTTGTCCCGGAAAGAGACGGTGCAGGAAGTTAGTACTTAGGATCGTTACCTCTGCACCTGTGTCAAGTAACATTGGCACCCGGACTCCTTCAATGATAACAGGAACCCAAGGTGACCGGGCGAAGACCATGTCATCGCCTAAATGAAAACAATTTGGTATATCATCAGCAAACGGGCATTCGGCACTATCCAAAAAGTTTACTACGGGCTCGCCTCTCTCCGCTATCAGCAGGTCAGTCTGTGCCTCGGCTGAAACACAGACTGCACCTAATTTGACTGAGGGCGTGGAGGTACATTGGCCGGCGGGGCCCGCTCGCCCTGGCTCGAGCCCCGCTGCCAGTTTGACTGCGGATTGGCTGTAGTCCTGGCTGGTCCCGGAACTGGAATGGTCGACTGGTTCCGAGCACTTGGCACTGACGGCTGGATTCTCGCCGCATGGCGGGACGCGTGGCATCCTAGCTGACCGCAGACGAAGCATCCTATGACTGTTTGCGCCTGGGGTGACACGGCGCCGGGCCCATGGAAAGCCGAGTGGCAGCCTGGCCGCCCGCAAACATGGCATCCGCGGGGACGAAGTGGCGGCACATTGGCGGTAACCGGTGGCTGCTGATCAGTTGAGCCCTGGCTCCAGCGTCGCTGCCCCGGTGAGTGCTGTTGCTGAGCCGGCGGTTGACCACTCCGATCACCTGAGGAGAATCTCCAACCCGGCCTCCAGTCGTCTGCATTGCTCTGGGCCGGGGGACGAAAACGTGGGCCCCCTTGCCCTGGCATCCATTGACCTCCCGACTGTGGCGGCGGAACTCGCGAGCCACCCTGGCGTGGCGACCATCCCGACGATGGGGGCTGGAGGCGAGGGTTCCCTTGTCCTGCCGTACGTCGATCCGTCCACGGCCGGGAATCGTTGTTATTGCCCTGCGGAGGCTGGTTGCTTTGCCAACGGCTCCTCGCAGGTGATTCGTAGCCCCGGTTGCTTGCTCCGTCATCCTCCTGGTCCCAGAACCGGACAGTGCGGCCAGTTGATGAAGCGCGGCTGAAGGAACTCCCGGCTGACGAGTTGCTTGGCGCCGGCGATACCTGGCGTGGCGGTGTCTTCTTTATTCCGGTTACCCGTGGTAGCCGAAGAGTTGGACGCCTGAATCGCGTTGACTTCTACCATACGACCCCGATCTCGCTCAAGAGCCTCCAGCACTCCGTCAACGATGGACTGGTAGTTGACGCTCGGCGATGTGGCACGGAGGGCTGGCTTCTTCGCAGTACGCGACAACTCGTTAGCATCCACAAACTGTCTCGCCTTGGACACGGTTGTAGCGAAGTCGTAGCTGGCGGCGTGGAGACGGAGGTACTTCTGCAGCTCGATGTCGAGGATGCTGTCGACGAACTTCCGTCGAAGAAGTGAGTCCGCCTCGGGTGACTTGATGTCCGTCTTCGGCCAGGCTTCCCGGTGCAGCATGCGTAGACTCTGCTCGAAGACAGCAAGCGTCTCTCCTTCCAACTGCTTCCTAACATCGAAGCGGCGCATAGCCCGCTCCGGCTCATCGACAAACCCAAAACGACGGGAGAGAGCCTCCCAAATCAGAGCCAAGTCCGCATCCTTCTCGGCCTTTAATTCTCGAACAGCCTCGGAGGCAGCGCCATCCATGGCTACCAAAAGGTGACGAGCGCACTCGGTCGGAGTCTTCCATTCATTACAAACACAAATTCTCTCGAAGTACTCCTTGTAGGCCTTATACGAGGTCGTGCATGTGTAAGGACGAACGGATTCAGGCTGCATAACCACCACAGTAGGAGCAGGTGAGACAGCAATAGGACCTACCATACCAGAAGTCTGTCCTAAACTTCCAACGACTGGCACCTGAGTCGAAGGTGGAGGAACACTAACCGAGGTTGCAACACTAGCAAGCGGCACGGCCTTAGTGTCCACAATCGGTGAAGCACTAGTCAAAGGTACACCTAGGCTAACATAAGTCGGCCTAGTATCTGTCCCAGCAGTAACCGTAGGCGTTGATGTAACAACAATAGTCGGTAGTGTAGACGCAACACAAGTCGACACTGGTCCAGCACACAAAGGCGCGGTGGGTACCGACAACACGCTACTTGGTACGAGCGGTGGCGCCAAACACTGCTGGGCATAGGCCGGGTAAGTAGCCAAGCCTGACAAGTGGGACACAGGGTCACCAAGAGACTTGCTACCTATCAGTGAGCCTACGGTTTGGGCACCCGCAGTTAACCCACCTCCGGGTTAACCAGTGACTGTGGGGTATCAGCAACTACCGGGCCCCTAGGGATAACTAGAGGGCCATGACTAGAGGGCAGTGGTATTCCAGTAGCCAAACCAAGCATATGACCCCCACTAACTGACACAGTACCTAGGGCAGGTGGCTCACTAGCAGACACAGGGCTCACCTGTGTACCAACATCAACAATAACGGCAGCCTCTTAGCTAGCTTAGGCCTATTCTGACTGGGCAACGGCGTATCAGAGTCAGTCAACTCAACAGCAATCTCAGGCGAGGGAGTTGCAAGTTCCTCCCGTAGCGTAGCCAACTTCTCCTTAGGGGCCGGCCTACCAGAGCTAGCCTGCCCCTACTGGAACAAATTCCTGTCAGCCTGTGCCTCCAGGCGGTCTATTTCCCGCTGCTTCTGCAGTACCAGGTTCTGCTGCTGCTGTCTGAAAAACTCCCGCTCCAAGTGGACAAGTTCCTTAAGCTCCTGGGCAGCAAGCTCCCACAGCTTAAGCTGAGCATCTCTCGCCCGATCTCGCTCCTTCTCCTGCAGCTGCTGGAACTCAGCCTCTCTTCTCTCTTAGGCTTCTAAGTTGGCAATCTCCCTATGCATATCTGCTTTCAGCTTCTGCTGAAGGCTAGTATTAGCATCAACCATTACCTTCTGTCTCTTAAGCTCATGCTCCACGAAGAGCTGTTCTCGCTTCCTAGTAGCCTCATCTGCTTCTGCTTTCTCCTTCCGCAAAGCTTGCTCCCTCTTCTGGCTAGCTTCCTCTGCCTCGGCCTTCATCCTAGCCAGCATCTGCTCCCGGGCTAAAGCTAATTCCTCTCGCTTCATAGCCTCAGCTCGCTGGGCTTCTTCCCTCTGCCTAGCTTCAGCACGCTGGGCTTCCTCTCGCTGCTTAGCTTCGACTCGCTGGACCTCCGCCTGGGCCAGTATCTGATTCATCTGGTTCTGGCTCTGGTCCTGCTGCGCCTGGGCCTGGGCCTGCATCTGCCCTACCATCTGCATCAAGTGACCCGAGATATCTCTCGAGTATCCGAAGATTTCCATCGCCAACGACGAAGCTACACTACGCCTAGATGTACGCGACATACGCGACGAACGAGCAGGGGGTGGCACCACCATCGCAGCCTCATGACCAGAGGCAAATACCTGTTGTAGCTCAGAGCTACTAGACGACACTGACTCAGCCGGACTAGGCGGGGGTGCAGTTGTCCCGGAAGTCTGCAGCCACTCGTGCACACTAGAGTGGGGTGACGACTGAGGCGACGCAGTACGACGAGCCAACAACAACAACGACTGAGAAGTCAAAGTCTCAACCGGCGTCTGCCCAATTATTCATTAGTTATTCTTTCTGCTAGTGACGTCAAAGTTGACTTCCGTATACTCATGGCTATCCGCGGTAGTCTCACTTAATATGCAGGCCCTGCCCTCAACGCTAAGCTGCGCTGCGCTGGCCATACGGCTGTTCCGCTCACTCCCTCCGATGCCAATCACATCACAGTCTAGCAGAAGAGAACGCGCTCAGCTATCCGG
>Ga0126326_1000560_pt1 | contig 10322 bp, 9 predicted proteins | sample InaspJWI67metaG_FD_94485 | JGI IMG/M metagenome (GOLD analysis project Ga0126326, IMG submission 94485) | Marine gutless worms symbiont microbial communities from Oahu, Hawaii - Inanidrilus sp. 1 OAHU.JWI-67 metaG | ecosystem: Host-associated > Annelida > Digestive system > Unclassified | place... | reverse complement strand
TGACTCAGGCGAAACAACATTATCCCGACTCCGTTGCCCTGTCGACCATCGAAGATCAAGTCAAGGAACAACGCGATCGGTTGATGAGCAGCCTGGTTTCGCTGTATAAACGTTACTTCAAGGCAAAGAAACTAGTTAAATCGGCAAACGGCGAAGATCTCACCACGGCCATGCCGCTAATTAAGCGCGTCGATCCCAAACATTACCTGCTCAAGGACAAAGCCCTGTCCGACCTGTATTTATCCGAAGCGGAAAAGCTGATTTCTAAACGTAAGTACAAGCAAGCATCAAACTATATCGTCACCGGGCTCAAGCTGTTTCCGGAGGACACCCGATTGCAAAGTCTCAACAAACAGATTAACGCGCAGTTTGTAAATTGATGAACGAGCAGACCTCACCACTACGCTTGCTCGCTAAAACCTACGCGAACGACTTGATTTCACGTGAGCAATATATCGAGATTCGCGCCCAACTGTTGAAACGGCTGGCCAGCAAGGGCAATATCGATGAGTCCGATCTAAAGAATTTTACCGCACTCACCCAAGGTCCGGAAACTCCGAAAGCGCAAAAATCCTATACCTCCTCTGACTGGATTATCATCGCGCTGGGCCTAGCCGCTTCGGCGGTATTGGCCTTCGTACTCTACGGTTAGCGCCGACATCGCGCCGCCAGCCGCTCGTCAAAAATTAAATAGATCACAAAAGGCGCTTAAAGCGCCATATATTTAGCTAATTTCTTGTTGAATATGGGTCAATATAGTTTATTATCATCAACAACTTAACTACTGTAGTTAACTTTATTTATTAATAGTTTGCCTTAGAGGATTGAAACTTTGCAAAATGTTAGACAAGTCTCTCTCCTCCTGGGAGACCGGGGCTAAGCTCAATAATAGTTCCTGTTGCGGATATTGCCGCAAACAATTTTAAACTCCGTACTCGGATCCCTAATGCACAGCACGAAAGATAGAGGCCTTGTATCGAAGACCATGCTGACAGTAATTTTACTGTCGCTGCTGCTTCCCGCGCCCCTGCTGGCGCTGGAATTGTCGGATATGGTGGTCGATTCGGTCAGCGCCCACCCGGAGGTTAAAGAAAGGATACACCTATACCGGCAGGTGCGTAGCGATCAAGCGATTGCCGAAAGCGGCTGGCGGCCAAGCGTCGACCTGGAAGCGTCCACCGGCTTTTTCGAGACTGAATCTCCCGCCACGGGTAATCGTCAGGAAGACTATAACAGCAGCAATGTCGAACTGTCGGTCACGCAGAACCTATTCAACGGCTACGACACCACGTTTCAGATCGAGCAAACCGAGGCCAGAATCAGGGCCGCCCTATTCGATATATATGATACCGATATATATGATACCGCCGACAATATTGCATTAAGCGCAATCCAGGCTTATCTAGAAGTCATCAAGCAACGGCTCCTGTATCGGCTGGCGCTTGAAAACGTCTCGGCGCACGAAGATATCCTGGGCCGGATCCGGGATCGCAATCTTTCGGGAGTCGGCCGACTCTCACAACTGCAACAAACCGAAGGTCGCCTGGCGCGCGCGCAGGCCAGCCTGATAGCACAGCAAAACAATCTCGCCGACTCCGCTACGCAAATGCACCAGATTCTGGGCCGATATGTCGATCCGCAAGCCCTGTCCGACCCGGAGCTGCCACCCCTGCCGCGTGAGGATTTGGACATGCTGATCGACCAGGCGCTCGGCGACCACCCGGCGATGCGGGTTGCCGCGAGCAATATCGAAGCGGCGCAGGCGGATCACCGGCGGTCTTTACGAACCCGTTATCCCGATCTCGACTTGCGTCTCGCGACCGAATACGGCGACGATGTCGGCGGGCTAGACGGTAATACCGAAGAAACCAGTCTAGTGCTAAACCTGACTTACAATTTTTACGACGGCGGTCGCAGCCAGGCCGAACGGCAAAAGAAAATCAGCGCGGTCTACGAACAAAAAGAATTCGCCGCACGAGTTAGACGTCAGGTTATCAATACGCTGCGCTTGTCCTGGACCGCTGACGATCTGCTGGTAAAACAACAAAAGTTTCTCAAGGAACACGTCAGTAAGGCCAGCCAGACAGTGGAATCCTACGAAGAGGAATTTTTCATCGGTCAACGTGACCTGATCGATTTGCTGGACGCGGAAAACGAGCTCAATAGCGCCCGCAATCAGCTAGCCGAGGCGATGTATGACGCGCTTAGCGCGCGTTACCGGGTCTACGAGGGTATCGGCCGCTTGTTTGAAGCCACCGAGGTCGAATTCGAACTTGAGCAGGGTAGACTCAAAATTGCGCGGTTGGTTGCCGATGGGGTCGACAAATTGCCGCTACCCGACGATGAAGATCGAGACCGAGAAGTCGACCCGCTCGACCACTGCGATAACACGCTCGGCGGAAGAGAAGTCAACCCCTATGGTTGCCACGAATCCCTCGTCATTTCAAATACTGAACCCACCGCTCCCGAGTCCAATTCGAAGCCGGTGCTCAAAGACGACAAGTTCGAAGTCGAAACCAATGGCATACTCGTCATTACCCGGGCCCAACTACTGGCCAACGATACAGATGCGGATTCCGATCCGCTGAAAATTGTCGATGTCAGCCAGCCCGAGGTTGGTCGACTGGCTTTCAACCAGAGTAGTAATCTGGTTTACCGGCCTCTTGAGGGATTCGTCGGGCTAGACACGTTCAAGTTTACGGTTACCGACAATAAGACTGAGGCGGTCACCGCAATCGCAACCGTGCAAATCAAGGTGCGCAAACCGAAAGTCATCAGCCTGTCAAAAGTCCAACTGGTAAACTTTAAGTACGATCTGGCAGAGCTGACCGAAATTTCAAAATTAAAGGTCGAAGCAATCATCGAACAAATCAAATTGCACAAAGATATCAACATCGAAATCTACACCTATACCGACAATATCGGCTCGGATGCCTACAACGACGCGCTGTCCGCCAGGCGCGCCGCAGCGCTCGAAAATTTACTGGTAAAGAATGGTATCGACAGCAACGATATCGAAGCTTCGGGTATGGGTGAAAAAAACCCCATCGCCGACAATTCCAGCGAAGCCGGCCAGGCGATTAATCGCCGCGGTGAATTTGTCTTCACGGTAAAATCCTCAGGCGAGTAAAGTCGACTACGACTTGGGTGAATTGGGCTACACTAAAAGGCAGTAGAATGAGTTTGGAAACCGCTCCTGAACAGCTTGGCCCAACCTATCCGTCGACCCGGCGAACCGGCCCGATGTTACCGCATACTTGACAGACCCCTGGCCGGGTGCCGGGTGATCCGGTGAAACGGTTTGTGGCCACCGTTTTAACTCTGATCCTGGCGGGTTTGCCGGGTCGACAGGCGGCAAGTCCATTGATGAGCGATGAGATGTTAAATCAGCTGCAGCGCGAACATTCCGCGCAGGCTTATGGTCGAGGTGTCGCCATCAATAAACTACTGGCGGTGCTCGAGGGGCAGTCTATCGAAAAACAATTGACCGAAGTGAATCGTTTTTTCAATCAATTCGAATATCGGGAGGACCACGAGCACTGGGGACAGCCCGATTACTGGGCTACGCCTAGCGAATTTCTCGGTACCAATAAGTGCGATTGCGAGGATTTCGTCATCGCCAAGTACTTTGCGTTACGCAAACTCGGTGTGCCGGACGAACGCCTTTACCTGACCTACGCCAAAGCATTGAAGCAGAATATCGCGCATATGGTGCTCAGCTATTTCCCGACCCCTTCGAGTATCCCCCTGGTCCTCGACAACTATAATCCCGTCATCGTAAGCGCAGATCAACGCATGGACCTGTTGCCGGTTTACAGTTTTAACGCGAAGTCGTTTTTCCTTTCAAACGCTTCCGCTGGTCTCGGTAAATCACTTCCCACCGACAAAATCAAAAACAGCAAGTGGAAGAAGTTACTGACCGATTTTCAAAGAGAATCACAATGACTTTATTCAAACAAATCGCCATCTTGGTGTCGACTGTATTTCTCATACTGTTGGTGATTATCGTACTGAGCGAAATATCGCGCACCGCCAGTTTCCAGCAGGGTCAATTGCGCACCACGGCCCAGGACATGGCAACCACGCTGGGGGTTGCTATCAGCAATCTACCCGAGGGTGACGACCAGGCTACCCTCGAAGTTTTGTTCAACGCGGTATTCGACAGCGGCTACTACACCCGCATCGAGCTCATCGGGGTCGACGGACAGACTATTCATCAAAAAAGCCAGGATCTGGATATCGAGGACGTACCCGACTGGTTCATCGGCCTGGTGCCGCAGGAATCGGTGCGGGGCTCGACCCAGGTAGTGAAGGGCTGGAATCAATTGGGCATGCTCAACCTGGAAATACACCCCGGCTTCGCCTACAGCGGCATGTACCAGGCGCTGATGTCCGCGCTGCACTGGTTGGCTTTGCTGTTCGTGACTTCGATGATCGTACTATGGATGGTGCTGCGTTACGTGCTTGAACCCTTGCAGCGGGTCAAAGAGCAAGCCGACGCTATTCACAATAACCAGTTTGTGCAGCAACAGAAAATTCCCGCTACGCTCGAACTCAAACGCGTGGTTGAGGCCATGAATCTGATGGTGTCCAAAGTACAGGGTATCTTCGACGAGCAGGAAAAAACGCTGGGCCGCTACCAGCAACTACTTTACCACGACAAGCTAACCGGCCTCGGCAACCGGCGCTACCTACTGGATCAACTGCGACAATCGATGTCCGAGGGATCGGGCTTGCATGGCTGCATGGCAATTATAAAAATAGTCGATTTCGGGCAACTCAGGGAGCGTCAGGGTTATGAGGTTTCCGACAACCTGATCAGAATACTTGCTGATCTACTTGGCAAGACGCACGCCGGTCAAAAAGCCGAGCGGATTTCGCGTTTTAACGAAGACGAGTTTGCTTTTCTGAGTGACGTCGATGAATCCGAGGTCAGTGATTACATCCGTGTTCTATTCGACAGTTTTCAGCAATTGATAAAACGCGAAACCGACTTGGCGGAGGTGCAACTACTGGCTGGGATTTGCGATCTGGAAGCCGGCGGCGAAATCGGCAGTATACTATCCGGAATCGACTATTGCCTGTCGCAGGCCGAAACACATGGCCCGTTTTCGATTGAACGGCAGCTATCGACCAACCTCGAGTTACCCCAGGGCAAGATGCAGTGGCGCAGCTGGCTGGAACCGATACTCGAAACCGGGCAATTGTTTCTGGTCGGACAGATTGCGATTGGTGATAATCGCCTGCCGCTGCAGCGCGAACTTTTCATTCGGGCACGCAACCAGCAAGGTCAGGTAGTGCCCGCCTCCGCTTTCATGCCGATGGCTTCGAGCCTCGGCCTGGCGCTAGATATCGACCGCGCAGTATTCCGCCTGGTGGCGTCGAATCGCAAGTTGGATCGCAGCATACCGTTGGCCTTGAATCTGAGCGCGGCATTTTTCGAACTGGCCGAGGCCCAGGAAGAGTTCGACCAGTTACTCAAAGACTGCGCTAAAGCCGGCACCCGGCTCTGTATCGAAGCCAGCCATCACGTACGCAACCAGCATCCGATAATGCGCAGCACGATTTCCGACCGTGTCAGGCGTCATACACACCAGTTCGGTATCGACAATCTCGATCTCGGCCAATCGCTGCAGTTGCTGCAATCGGGTCAGTTCGACTATGTCAAGATAAATGCGATTACCTTGCAGGAAATGAGCCGCAACGACATGCCGGCAGGCTTTCAGGCGTTGCGCACCATTACCGATACGCTGGATATACGCATCATTGCCGTCGCGGTCGATGCGCAGGAAATGTTCGACGAACTCAAGGCTCTTGGAATCGATAATATGCAGGGTAATTTTCTGGGCTCTCCAGAGGCGATTTAGTATGCTGTTCCGCGCCCGACTTAGTAGCTATAATCCATTCAAGATTACCAATGCGCACTATTCTATTCGCTGCTGCATCCGCCCTGCCCGCCCTGGAACGCTGACGGTGTTTAAGCACACAACTAAAGAAAAATAATTAAATATGACCGATCCACATCATCAATATGATCCCTTGCTCGAGTGTGTGGTTATATTTGCTAAATTACATAATCGACCAATTTAAATTACATAATCGACCAATTAGTGTCGAGGCCCTGATTGCCGGGCTACCGGTTGAACCCGGTGCCGACGGACCCGAGTTGTTCAGTATCGATAGCCCCAAGGGATTGTTTTCGCGCGTCGCCACACGTGCCGGATTCGCTAGCCGCCTAATCCATCGCGAACTGGATAACCTGTCGCGTTTACTGCTGCCATGCATCCTGATACTGAAAAATGGCAACGCCTGCATCCTGGAGAGCATCGATCGCAACCAGCAACGGGCCAAAGTCATATTTCCCGAGATAGGTGAAGGCGAGGAATGGCTCGAATTGAACCAGCTGAACCAGGAATACCTCGGTTATGCGTTTTTGCTTAAAAGAGAATTCAAGCAAGAATCCGCCAGCACCAGAAAAATAATTCGCAGGGGTTCGCGACACTGGTTCTGGGGCACACTGGTCAAATCGAGAGATATTTTCGCCAGCGTGTTGCTGTCGTCGGTATTGATCAATTTGTTCATTTTGGCGACCCCGGTGTTCACCATGAACGTATACGATAAGGTCGTGCCGAATGACGCCATTGCAACCCTATGGGTGCTGGCGGCAGGCATCGTCATGGTTTACGGATTTGATACGCTGTTACGCTTCGTGCGCACTTATTTACTCGAAATCGCGGGCAAGAAAAGCGACATCATTATGTCGTCGATTCTTTTCTCGCAGGTGTTGAACCTGAAGATGAACCAATGGCCGCACAGCGTCGGCGCCTTCGCCAGTCAGTTGCGCGAGTTCGAGAGCATCCGAAATTTTTTCACCGCAGCGACGCTGGCGACTGTGGTCGATCTGCCCTTCGCAGTCATATTTCTGATCGTGATATATGTGATCGGCGGTCCCATGATATCGGTGCCGCTGGTGATCATCGCGATATTGCTGCTTTACAGTCTGATTCTGGTCAAGCCGCTCAAGTCCAGTGTCGAAGCAACCTTTGAAGCCACCGCCAACAAGAATGCCCTTTTGATCGAGACGCTGCATTCGATAAAAACCGTCAAGACACTCGGGGCCGCAAACTATTCTCAATGGGTATGGGAAGAGTCGTCCGGATCCATTGCCAACAGATCGATGCGGGCACGCATGTTGTCCTCTTCGATTACGGTTGTTACTAACCTACTGGTGCAGCTCAACACCATCGCCTTGATCGTAGTTGGCATTTACCTGATCAGCGATCAGGAATTGAGTCTGGGCGGATTAATCGCCATCGTCATGCTGTCGTCACGCGCGGTGGGGCCCATGGGCCAAATCGCCGGTTTGATTACCAGTTTCGAACAAACCCGCACCGCGTTTCGATCACTCGATGAATTGATGCAAAAACCGGTCGAACGACCCGAGGCGAAATCCTACGTGCGCCGCACCGATTTCAAGGGCGGTATCGGTTTCAGAAACCTGGATTTCAGCTACCCCGAATCAACTAAGAAGGCACTCAACGACATCAGCTTTAAAATTCGCCCGGGCGAACACGTCGGTATCATCGGCAAGGTCGGCTCGGGTAAGACGACCTTGTTGAAATTGATTATCGGCCTGTACCAGGGAGATAGCGGCTCACTTGCGATCGACGATATCGATATCAATCAAATCGACCCCGCCGACCTGCGAAGATATATCGGTTATCTGTCACAGGACATCGAATTATTACGCGGCACGATCCGGGATAACGTCGCCTACAAGGATCTGCACGTCAACGATGAAAAACTGATTCGGGCGGCCAATATTTCCGGCATTGATTTATTCGTTAACCATTTGCCGCAGGGCTTCGATACCCAGGTCGGCGAGAGCGGCGCCTTCCTCTCGGGTGGACAACGGCAGGCAATCGCATTGGGTCGGGCAGTTTTGCTGGAAGAACCGTTACTTATTCTGGATGAACCGACCAATAGTTTCGACAATACCACCGAATCGATCGTAAAAAAACGATTACACGATTACACCCGCGACAGAACCCTGTTGCTAGTAACCCATAAGGCGCCTACGCTCGATCTGGTGGAGCGCCTGATCGTAATGGACGAAGGCAAAATTGTCATGGACGGCGCTAAAGACAAGGTGCTGAACGCGCTCAAGGGGTCTCAGAATGGATAGCGACGATAATACCGAATTTGAAGATACGACCCAGATAGGGAGGTATGGCAAGCGTGACCTGAGATATATGCGCAGCCTGTCGGCCGCCGCGGTGCACCGCACACCGCGTTTCCTGATCGCCGTGGTAATAATTATTGCGTTGTTCGTGATTGCCGCGATCTTATGGATGAACTGGGCACAAATAGATGTCGTGATTCGCGGCAGCGGCAAGGTATCGCCAGCGAGCCAGGTACAAAATATCCAAAGCCTCGAAGGCGGTATCATCGAGGAAATCATGGTCGCCGAGGGCCAGTCCGTGATCGCTGGTCAGTCGTTGCTTAAAATTAGCGACGTCGCATTTTCCAGCTCGTTCGAGGAAAACCGTTTGCTATACCTCGAACTGCTGGCTAGATCCAGCCGCCTAGAAGCCGAAGCCTTCGATCACGAATTCGAACCCGAGATCGAGATCAGTGCCGAGGCACCGCAATTGTTCAAATCGGAACGCAGCTTGTATGACAGCCACAAGCAACAATTGAAAGAAACCCTGGGTGGGCTCGAAGAGCGCATCAACCAGCAACTAAGCGCGATGCGCGAGGCCCAATCCAAACAGAAGCAGCTTAAAAAATCGCTGGAGCTGGTTAAGAAAGAAATTAAAATCAAGCAGCCGTTGAAGGATCGCGGCATCATCAGCGAAGTCGAGTTTCTGCAGTTGCAGCAACGTGAGACCGAAATCGAAGGCGAGATCGAAGCCGTCAAACTGTCGATACCGCGTATCAAGTCAACCATCGACGAAGCCCGTTCGAATAAGAAGCCCGTTCGAATAAAAAGAAAGAACGGCTCGATTTCCAGAATAAGGCGAAGAAAGAGTTGAACGAAGTCAACGCGGAAATAGGCCGTATTCGGGAAACTCAAACCGCACTGCAGGATCGAGTTAAACGCACTACCCTGCGATCGCCGGTCAACGGTATCGTGCAGCGCCTCTATATCAATACTATCGGCGGTGTCATCAGTCCCGGTAGCAATATCCTCGATATTGTGCCTCAAGAAGACGCACTGCTGGTCGAATTAAAAATCAAACCTGCCGATATTGCCTATGTGAACGTCGGGCAATTCGCCCGATTGAAATTTACCGCTTACGACTTCGCTATTCACGGCAGCCTGCAGGGGATCGTAACCTTTGTCAGCGCGGACACGATTACCAATGAAGAAGGAGAGAGCTTTTTCGTGGTCAGGGTCAAACCCACCAAATCCTTTCTCGGTGTAAAAAGCGGTGAATTACCGATAAAAATCGGTATGACCGCCGAGGCTGACATCATTACTGACAAGAAAACAATTCTGTCCTATTTGACGGAACCGGTACATCGCGGGATCGACAAGGCGCTTAGAGAACGTTAATGAAGGTTGTCGTCTACTCATCGTCGCCGCCGTTCGAGAAGTTTCTGAGCAATCATCTGGAAACCACGATTGAGTTCAACACGCAATTGAAAGCCCCGAACGACGATCCAGAACAGCTTTACCTGCTGCATATTTCAAATATGGAGCTCGATTGCTATGAATGGCTGTTAAAACATGTTTCCGGCAAGCCGATCCCGGTCGGAGTTTGCTCGAATTTACCCAATATACATGAAATGCTCGAATGCGTTCGTCTCGGCGCCAAGGCCTATTGCAACAGTCACATGGCAACGCGGCATTACCAGCAGATGCTGCAACTGTTGAGTCAGGGGCAAAGCTGGTTTCCGCCGCAAATGCTCGATGAGACATTCAAGCTGGCACAGCAATCCGTGAAACCGACGCCGGCTCAGAAACCGCTGGAAATGCTCACCGAGCGAGAAAAGGAAATTGCCCTGGCGGTCGCCGATGGCAAATCGAATCGCCAGATCGCCGATTTGTGCCAGATTACCGAAGCTACCGTCAAGACGCACTTGTCCAATATTTTCAAAAAACTCGAACTCAAGGATCGTGTCGGCCTGGTGCTTTATCTGAAGCAGGCCTGAGCCGGCGCCTGGCATCCGGCAGTAGCAGTGTGATCGAGCTCTCAATCTGACTCATTTACGGGGCATTCCTACGACTTTCGTATGATACCAAAGCTCCGAATTTCTCCTAAAATATACTCATTCTCAGTTATTTTGTAAGCGTCTAGTGAACCCCACCTGTTGAT
>Ga0126326_1000559_pt1 | contig 10323 bp, 5 predicted proteins | sample InaspJWI67metaG_FD_94485 | JGI IMG/M metagenome (GOLD analysis project Ga0126326, IMG submission 94485) | Marine gutless worms symbiont microbial communities from Oahu, Hawaii - Inanidrilus sp. 1 OAHU.JWI-67 metaG | ecosystem: Host-associated > Annelida > Digestive system > Unclassified | place... | reverse complement strand
GAGGTCGGGCGGGGGAGGGGTAGTGGGCGAGTGCGGTGGGACGCTTCGTATGCCTCTGCTGTTCTCTGGGCTGAGACGACTCGTATGCCTCGTGTGTAGGGCAAGCGTGCGTGCCGCCGGGTGGAACTATAGTATGTAACGACGGGTATCTATCTCCGAAAATGCGTGTTGCTAGGCTGTCGTGTTCCCAGTCGGCCTGTGATTGGATGACGGGGAGAAAGAGGTCACATAGCGACTCCACTCAGCTAACAGATAAGTAGGCTGTTTCACACAGCAGCAGTGACGTCATAGTGGAATCAGTGCTTAGATCAAAAGTTGAACTGTTCCATCCACTCCACTGCGCCGCGTAGTTTAGATGTGTTGTAGTAATGCGTCGCAGAAAATGTCCGTTGGAAAGCGCGATCGTCGTCGTTATGGAACGAAAATGATGATATGATGTAAGTCCCGCCTTCGCCGCCACCCTCCCCAGTCGGGTATACGAATCGTCGTTTTGGACATCAACGTAGGAGTACGGAACGTCTCACGACCGGCAAGTGCGTGTGACGGCAGGTCGGCACGATTAGATCTGCTGATCAACTGCTATCGATACTGCCCCGCAGCATGATTGGGCCACCGCGTGACCACCGATGACGTCATTCCGTCACGTGATAGGAAAGAAAAGCTCGCCTGTAGAACGGGATATCTCCGAAAAATTACTGAACTGCTATTTATAGAGCCACTGTTAGTGGTGATACATTCGGTAAAAATATTTCTCGTCACGATTTAGTGGCTATAGCAGGCTTCGAATTCGCCCGACCTACTCGCTCAGTTGTCTGGCGACGCCTTACCAACGTGTGGGCTGTGCACATTCCACTAACATGGAAATACGTAGGCAACCGGACCGGCTTGAAGAAAGTTCATGTAAACTATTTCACCATTTTTCTTCCAAAAAATTCGAACGCGTCGACAGTCATACTGTTGTGGATCATATCACAACCATAAACCCACTTTATAAACTTCACTAATGTTTGTTTTCAAATCACTCATTGCCGGAGGTTATAAAATGGGTTTCTCACCCTTTCTGTGATAAAATATTTCTAATATTGGATTTGCTCCATGGCCTGAATTTCACTGTTATTGATTGCGTGATTTTATAATTCTGCAGCTGATGTGCAGTCTGCACATGATGGGCCTAATTGTACAAACACCACTTCAGTAATATTGAGTGTAAAATTGACCTTTATGCGTAATCACCTTCACTGCACTTACTGATTTTATTAATATGGAAGGTAACTACTGACACGTATAATTTGTGAAAACTTTCCTTAACCTGATACAGAACGTTATGTAGTTTTTTTAACTGAATGTGAATTTTGAAGGTACACATGCAGTAAACAAATGGGTTTGATTACTTTGTCCCAACTCGTCCCAGGTTTAATTCAGACCAAAAAATTCGAAGCGCTGCGACTGAGTGTGTCTGAATTCTAGAACGCGTAGCTTAGTGAGTGTATGGCTCGGACGTAATTACAGAACGGTCCAGCCGCGGCGAGACTAGTCTGTGGCTCGGTTTAGACTGATTAATTAACCGCGTTCCGAGAATCCGTCGGGTGCTGAGCGTGCGGCAGAATGTAGGACGTTTGCCCCCGGACACCTGCCTCCCAGGAGTAACTCCTGACCCCCCCCGTATTTAATCGTAACCCTAACCTAACCTGAGTGATGAGGTGTTAGTGTGGTTATCTGTCTAGAGCGAGGTGCAGATTGCATGTGGTCCAGCTGATGCCCTGTATTCCAAAAACCCATTTCTTGCCTCATTTAAATCCAGACTGGTTTTACCTTTCTGGTACCGATTACCCACGGGTGTAATAGTAAGTAACAAGTGTATAGCAGTTCGCAAAGTTGCCACACCGCTACGGGAACTCACATGCCATGTGGGATCACACAGTGTTAACTGCCACCCGACAGAAGTGATATTCCCGCCCTTACCCCAGCCGAAGCTGGTACTCGATAGTAGTAGTTGGTAATAGTAGTAGTAGTAGTCGTCGTAGGCGCATCCAGCCCATCATGTTGGGAGGGGCCAAGCCTCCTATTTCGGGTCGTAGGCGAGGGAGTGGGGTCCTTGAAGAGGGGCAGTCAGCTCCCTCCACACCAGCTGGGAGCTGGGGTAGTGCTGTAAGCTCCCAGCGAGGTCTGGGGGGCGGAGCCCTGACCGTTAAAAGGTTTTCTAGGGGCGCCAGATGGCCTCTACTGGAACTTGTTGGGGCTTAGTTCGGAGGGGGGCATGGCCCCCTTGCCCCCTCCCTTAAATCCGCCTAATGTAGTAGTAGTAGTAGTAGTAACCTGACCAATGACGATAAACATCGTGATCCTCCTCTCCTCATCGTCGTCATCAGAGTCGTGTAGCCGGCGCGTCCCTGTCCGCCACCGACACATCCACATTTCAATGAACACTACGTGAAGACGGCGGTGCAAACAGCACATAGACTGAACTGAACTGAACTGAACTGAAATCCAGTTCTCGTACTTCGCCAACTCCAGTGTGAACAGCCGTCCTGCAATAGAATACACGTATACACGTATCCAGAACTCGCTGAGCACCAGCAGACCTACACTGTGTCCCAAAAAAGTGAGCCCCCCTAAACATTTTGCAACAGCTGCCGCAAACCTGCACCGATTTAAAAGAAATTTTACACACACAAGACGACATCTATTTTTGTCATCGACGTCAAATTTCATAAGAATCCCAAGGGGGACACTTCGAACATCTGATTTGAACATTTTGACTGTTCCGACTGACATCAACTGCGATGGAAACTCGTGACTTGTGGGTAATGTTATTTAAAAATTCATATTTCAGTACAGTTAAGGCGGATTTATATGAAACTATGTAGTAATGTTTGTAACAAATGTCGTCTTGTGTGTGTAAAATTTTATATAAATCGGAGCAGATTTGCGGTTGTTGTTGCAAAATGTTAAGGGGCTCACTTTTTGGGACACACGGTAGTTTCGCTGCAGCCAATCGAGTCGTGACGCTGGCACGCGTGACCAATGAACGCGCCATGACGGTCGTGTAACTGAATAGACTTGTTGCAGGTCAGCAGTTTGGGTCCCCTCAGTTCAATTCACGTGACTTGAACCCACCGTCACTATATTTTCAAAATCTTAACCCAAACCAAAGGGCAGATGTCCGTGATGGTTGCTTTCGGTGGCAGGTGTCCGGAGGGGGGCAAATGTCTGGTAATGGTGCCGTGTATAGCTATGTACGTGAACGCTGCTGCTGCGGCTGCTGCGCGGCTCCATGCCGTTGCTGTTGTACTTTGTGTGGCAATGACGGAAGCAGTTTGATGGATGCAGATGCTCCATAACCAGTTGTTCGCTCCCCCAGACACTTTCCATTCCCTGATAGCTACCATCCGTCTTCCATTCCCTTGTTTCTGCATTCGTCCTTAGCCGGTTGTACTGTTGCAACGTCTCCTGAGCGACTTGCCTCTCACTCACATCCAGCATCTCCAGTCAGTCGAAAATGCCGCAGCAAGGCTCATTTTCAACCTGAGACGTTGTGACCACATCACCGACGTGCTCATCAGCCTTCATTGGCTCCGCGTGCCGGAGCAAATTACATTCAAGGTGGCGACGCTGACGTATCGTGCTCTGCATGGTTCCGCACCACCTTACTTGGCGTCGTCATTCACATGTGTCGCCGACATGCCGCACCGACACAGGCTCAGGTCCGCCTCCACTGAACAGCTTGACGTTCCGACCTGTCGTCGCTCAACTATCGGAGGTCGTGCCTTTTCTGTTGCTGGAGCAAAGGTGTGGAATGGCCTGCCAAGCGATGTTACGTCGGCCTCGTCGCTGACGGTGTTCAAGAACAGGCTGAAGACATACTTGTTCCGCCGCTGCTACGAAACTGGTTGACTTTGAATGACATTTCCTTTTCCTAGTTATTGTCTCCCCTCCAGAACAGTGGTCCTTGCAGTAGTTTTTACTGTTTAGGCCACATTAATAATGTCTGTCTGTGATGATGCTGATGATCGCAGTCATCTTCCCTCCATTCCCCGGCTATGGTTAGAGTTAGAAACAGTGTTAGGGTTTTTAGTGTTAGGGTTAGGTCCGGGAGCATGTCCGGGGTGGTATTTTTTTTTTGGGGGGGGCGGAGAGTGCAGTGGTTCGGGGGCAGATGTCAGAGGAGGGGAAATGTCGTACATTCGAGATAGACGCGGCGTGTTGCATCTGTTGACAGTGCTGCTGTACTGACGATTTGACGTGTTGAAATCATCGCACCTGTTGTGAGCGCGGATCAATAGAATTGACGCGACGAACAAATACGCCGTTACTGATCTATTGTATGTGTGTATATATGTAGTGGCATTTGGCGCGCGCGTGTGCGTGTGTGTGTGTAGCGAGTGCCGGTGACGTACAACAGCAGCAGCAGGTTGTTCGCTGACCGTAGCGCCGGCGGCGGCGGCTACTGCGGCCGTCCGAGTACCGGAGTCAGCGCGACCACGGCGGCGGCGGGCATGACGGCGGCGTCGGGACATCATCATGCCGGCGCGGCGTCGACCTGGACTCATCAGCGGCACGCCGATCCTTGGACACGGGCCGACACGGCGTCGGCCGTCCCGGCACGCATGCACGCGCACACCGCCGCCGCATCCTCCGTCCGAGGTCAGCCGTCGTAACCCTAACCTAACCAGACTGATGAGATGTTTATCTGTCTGGTTATCTGTCTACTGCGTATCTACTGCCCGGTCTTCAGTCGTCGTCACAATTTGCCTTCAGTGCTCTGACACTGTTGGTTGGACTATAGGAAGAGCAGCCAGACTGTAAAATTGAGTGATGAAGTGTCATATAGGCCTAGTTATCTGTCTGCAGCAAGGTGCATGTTGTTTGAATATGCTCCAGCCGGTCTGCTGTCCCCAAACCTCGTCATCCCGTCCTCGTTAAAATACAGAATGGTTTTACTTTTCTGGTAATGGCTTGCCTAAGTTGTCCTGGAAATGTTTTAAATATTGTCAACTGATATCAGCAAATAAATTTATTGACTGATTGATTGATTGATAGATTGATTTATTAAATGGGTGTTTTTGTTCTTCAGTCGTCGTCAGCATCGTTATCATTATTAGGCCGCATCGCATGCATATCGTGACAGCACGGTCTATTGCGGCAGAGTATCATGGTGTGTGTGTATGTCTGTTCGTCATGACCGTGATTCCTGCAGAACTGATGAGCCGTTGGACATTGCTGCCACTTGGGCGAATACGATAGATTGATCCTTGCGCAGCGGCGATGCCGCCTTACACACACACACACAAACACACACACACACACACGTTTAACGGCCTTTTGTCCGGGACTACCCGGGTGAGCCGGTACCAGAAAGGTAAAAACAATCTGGATTTTACTGAAGCGAGAGACAGTGCGTGGCAGTGGCATCAGTTGACCATATGCAGGTCTGCACCTCGCTCCAGACATATAACCACGCCAGCACCCCACCACTCAGTTTTTTACAGGCCTGATATGCCCTTCCTGCCGCCCAACCAACAACGTCAAAGCACTGAAGGCAATGCCGCCTCATGTCAAGTTAATTGGACCGCTTGTAATCCGTGTCATTGTCGCCGTCATTTTATTGTGCACATTGAATATGTGCAGTAAATTTGTCAGCCTACATATGCATTCTAAAAGTGGAATCAAGAATACGCTTTTCTGCAACTGTTTGATTGATTGATCGAGTTGTGGTTTTATGTCCCATTCTACACGAAATGGGTCGTTTCGAAGACGTTTCCTCAAGCCAATCTTTTGGCTTGGTATGGAAAAACTAAACACAACAAAAGCACGCATTCACCAATCAAAAGAAATGTACTACAATACAAAATAAACACAAAACTAAAGCCAGGTTTTGTCGCCTTTTACAACATCCGGCCTGGAAACGGAGCGGGTCTATTTTCGGAGGAAAAGGTAACTAAGGGAGGAGATCAGTAAGGAAAAAGCGAAGAAAAAAGGATAAATGGGGAAGCATACGATATAGGCAAGCAAACAATATACAGGGTGGGCCAAAAAAGCGGGGCCACAGACTCATGACCATATTTCTGTCAAATCTTAAGCGATTAAAAAAAGTTTTCCCTGGAAGATTCCTTAGTAAATATGCAGTTAAATGGATATTAAAGATCCCACCGCACCTTGCATATGTTGCTACACTACCTTGTAAAACATTAATGTCAGCAAAACAAGCCACTAACGACAAATTGCAAGGTAGTGTACCTACACATTTAAGGTGTGGCGGGGGTGTTAATAACCAAATTAAGAAAGGTTTATTTTTGAATGAGTGAAAAAAAAATTTTTAATCGGTGAATATATGGCAAAGTTACAAGCAAGAGTGTGGTTGTCTCATGCACTATGCACGCCTGGCCAACACACAGCTAAAAGACGAAGAAAGTTCACAAAACAATCACTTTCTTGCTTGTAACTTTGCCAAATATTCACCGATTTAAAGAAAATTTCACTCAGAGACTCAGCAATAAACCTTTCTTAATTTGGTTATAAAAACCCCATCACACTTTAATTTGCAGCTACACTACCTTGTAATTTGTCGTTAATGGCTTGTTTTGCTGACATTAATGTTTCACAAGGTAGAGTAGCAACATATGCAAGGTGCGGTGGAACTTCTAATATCCATTTAACTGCAAATTTACCAAGGAATCTTCCACTGAAATTTTTTTTAAACTGCAAATTTACCAAGGAATCTTGCAGTGAAATTTTTTTAAATCGGTTAAGATTTGACAGAATTATGGTCATGAGTCTGTGGCCCCGTTTTTTTTTTGGCCCACCCTGTTTATAGCGCCGAAATCAAAAATCGAATCGAGGGCGCATGACGCCCGAGAGCGCGCATGCACGGGGCGTGGAGGAGGCTGAAGTTGTGGTAGGTGTGGTGCAGGCGTGTACGGCGAATACGGAGTGAGTGTGAAGGAGGAATACAGTGACCCGAGTGATTATTCGTCGGACACCTGCAGTGACTTCGACTGGACGTCCAGATCCACCGCCGCTGCCGCTGTCAACGGCGCTGCTTATGGCACTTCGTCGTCTGCTCTCAATGACGCTCGACACGGTATATCAACTGCCGCTGTTTCATCATTTCAACTGAACAAACCGCCATGTCGCTTCGCTCCATGCCGGCTTGACGCTGATAATATATTGGGCCGGTGAAAGGTAGAGGTGAAGTGTGCTCACTCCGTGAGGAGTGTAGGCGGGGTGCTTATCTCCCTTTCTTAGGCCGTGAGCCCGCAGGTGGATAAACCACTGAAGTCTGTGACGCATGGCCAGTGCGACAACAGACCTACGGTTACCTTCCCAGCCGTAGGGCATTGCCGCCCCTTGACTGATACCAAATTATACTGCTTGGTGACATAGGCACATGTATGTGAACAACTTGCCCAAGGTTGTTACCTGAAAGCTCGAGGCTGGGAGTCGAATCCGCGACCTTCGGAGTCGCAAGTCCCACGCCCTGACAACTCCGCCACCAGGCCACAGTATTGGGCCGGTCGTCGTGGGTAATGTAGGCAGTGTCATAACAGTGTCAGGCATCTGAAACACAACAGCTGTCGTGGCCGACGCCATCGTGGCCGACGCTACACCCATCTGTTATCTATGTGGAGTTGCTAGGGCAGAGCCGTCCACCAGTGACGATAGCCCATACTCGATTACCGATCGTAGGTTCCGGAGCTGATCCCGGTTCTTGGCAGTCAGCCTGCAGGTGACGTTAGTCATAAACCCGGCGGTAGGCTGCCATTACTTTCCGCCAGACCTGCAGTTACCCTCGCAACTCTTAAGAGGGCTGCTACCAATTTCGCTGCTTGGTGAACAGAGGCACAATAGGTGTGAACAGTTTACCTAAGACTGTTACCCGACAGCATCGCAGCTGCGATTTGAACCCAGGCCGTTCTGAGCCTGAGTCTAGCACGCTAACCACTCTGCTACCGAGCCACCCATAGATCGTAGCCGCCCCTAAAGCTGAGGTCACAATTACGATTGCCATTACGATTAAAGCTTCTATGAACACGTGTATCCCAATGGGAGTGTTTACAGCGCACAGATTCCCCGAACTGGAGTTCAGTTTAGTCCAGTGCATGTGCTGTAAACAAGTCTTTACGCTACTGTACGAGTTTGTTCAAATTTGGGTACCGGGTACCAGAAATTGGCCACGAATGCTACTGATCATGCTTGAATGGCTTGCTGCTCTATTTACTATACTGATTTTTCAAACGTACCTTGTAACAAAATCACAGTCTCTCTGACTTTGTAATGTATTCTTGTTAAATTTTTAAGTGTAACGCTGGGCGGGGTTTACGACTGGGCGGAGACATCGCTAGAGCCACGGGTGCTAGCTGCTGTGAGCTGAGGTGACGAGCGCCGTGTAGACCGGTGTAAGCTGCGGGCTTCAGCGAAGTTCTAGTTGTATAATTGTAATTTTAATCGTACCTCTGCTACATTGTGGATTCCGTGTATTGTGTTCTTGTTTCTTTATTAAAGGACGAATGGAGAAATTTAATGTTTAGCTTTATAATATTTAAAGCAGAGAAGTGTGCTGTTGAATTTCGTGGTGAATTATGATTGACAGGTCGAGGTCATATGAATGACGCGGTTCAGTCAATGGGTGGCCGACATCGCCGCTTGTCACACGACAAAGTACGACCAATTCTGCATGTCGTTTCTTTACATTGTCGTATTTGAACTTAAACAGCAATGTAAAAATAATTAGATAATAGCGGTTCTTCTAGGGTGCACTGCAGTGTCATCAGTCGTGTGAGTTGTGAAGGTCTGAATCACTCAGATATGCGTATGGGATTGAGTCCAAGCTAGTTTTTATAGCATAGGTTGCCTTTAATTCATTCCTTTCGGAGACGCATTTAAACGTAGAACTAATTCCGAGAAAGAAGACGGGTTAAACAAAACTGAGAGCGCTACAGTAAATTGGCCACAAAATGGAACATCACCGGACGCGTCGCCGAGTGCAAAAGTAAAAATGTATCAGAAGATGATTTCGAGCATTTTCAGTCATCATAGCAAGGTATCGCTTACTATTGATTTTCTATTAGGTCGAGGTGAAAAATCGAACAGTGAGGACTGGGTGGAACCGTTGTCGAGTTAATGAGCCGTTAACTTGTACATCGTCATCATCAACAACAACAACAGGCAGACAACACCGCGAACTATTCTTACAGCAGGTCTTGGTAGACACGACGCGACTAAAAATAAATGACTACACTAGTGACCTCTGCAAGCAAGTGACTTGTATTGCATTACGAATGACACCAGTCTGTGAAGTGGAACAGAGAAGAATGATGAGAGAGGAAAGGAAAGATTACGGTCTGTCAGTCAGTCTTGCACGCTACGCTGGCGTATAGCCAAAGTGCCAAATTGAAAATACAAAAATAATAACTAAGCTGCTACTAAGGAAATTGGAGACAGATTCAAACTGATGAGAACCCACGCATGAGGCTGACGAGATTAATACAGTAGCTGGAAGGAGGAAGAATGTGTACAGTGGCTTAAACAGCGCGCCAGGTTAATACGCGTCTCACCATTTCTCAGAGCGTAGCTGGAGCGGAGGTGCTTTTAAAAAAGAATCCGGTCAGCGACCGACATCAGGCTTTGCTGGAGGTCGGAGCGAACAAAGACGTAGTAGGCCTGGGTGATTTGTAAGCCGAGTCTGTTGACTGGCGCGCGTGCGGTGATCGGCAGCATGTGCGTACGGAGAAATCGAACTACCGGTGAACGCTGCGCGCCGGCCGCCGTTAAACTGCGTCGTTTAATGACGCCACGCATACAGTTGCGCCGACAACGCAGCGAGCGGTACTCAGTGACCGGATATTTGCCCCCTCACACATCTGCCCCCTGCCCCGAACACCTGCCCTTGAAAACTACCACCACGGACATCTCTCCCGGTTAGGATTAGGGGTTAATTAACGGTTACGGCATGGCGTCGTTGGGCGTATCGACGAAGTTACTCTACGTCGGGTTCGGTTAGTACTGGGATGGGTGACGGTAACCTAGTTCAGTTCAGCCTCAGCGTCTACGTAGCCTCAGCGGGATGGGAATTGAGTACCACCATGCAGAGTGCAGGGAAGCTCTGCGACCGGCAAGTAATAGCAAGTATAGTTCATTCCACTCGTGGATAAACGTGTGCGATGTGTGCGAGCCCTCGCGGCATACCGGAGCGCCTTATTCAGACGTACCTCGTGATAAAGCGCTATGAAAAATGTACGGTTACTTTGCGTTTAGGGTTTGGGTTAGGTCGGGGGGGGGCAGGTGTCCGAGATGGTAGTTTTCTGGTGGTGAGGTGTCGTGGGG
>Ga0126326_1000558_pt1 | contig 10331 bp, 10 predicted proteins | sample InaspJWI67metaG_FD_94485 | JGI IMG/M metagenome (GOLD analysis project Ga0126326, IMG submission 94485) | Marine gutless worms symbiont microbial communities from Oahu, Hawaii - Inanidrilus sp. 1 OAHU.JWI-67 metaG | ecosystem: Host-associated > Annelida > Digestive system > Unclassified | place... | reverse complement strand
TGCAGATAATTTCAAGTTATTTTTGATATTTTGAGTATATCTGTAACACTAATATCGTCTTTCAGATGTAAACATAGCGTTAGAACGCACTCTAAAGCTTAAGACGACGGGCTCCAGTAGTCCCTCTATTTTAACAAAAAAAAATCTTGCCCGGCCATTGGGGGGGGGCTGGCCCCCCCCTGTCGGCGCCAGTGCGTTTGAGTCAAATTCTGTCAATGCCTTTTCAACGCAATGATGAATTTCCTAGTAATAGCAAGTGCACTGAAACACATCTTCAAATCATCCCAAAGGTTCTTTCAGAACACGTAGAGGAAAATCAAGGGGGCTCAGCATAACAAAACGGCTACTGAAATACGTGTCTGTGTATGTATTGAGTTTGTTTGACATACGAAAAAACAAAACATCTCTCATAAGCAAAAATTCTCTCACAGTATTCACAGATAACATACTAAATGAAGCCATCTATAATGGAAGGTAACAGGTTACAGATCTGTGTGTGTGTGGACCACTATCACTGGCATAAGCACACGAGGATGCCTTGACTATCAAGATATACACATAGTAGTGTTTCAGCAAACTTAACAAACACTACTAAGAACATGTCTCTGTGACTTGTGTGAAAATTTCACAGTAAATGTATACGTTCAAAAAGCCATGCAATTTCAAAACAACGTTCCATAAAAAGTGTCAATTTCTGGTATAACCAGGAATTTTTTACAAAGAAATTCAACTAGATTCAACATTAAAATCAGTAACAAACACCCATGCTACTACATTCAACTCCTGTTTAACTAGCTGTTTTCTGGAGTTACTCCAGTTTAGGTCGGCTCTCCACATGTAAGCCTTTAGGATTCCCGTTACATACAAACTACCTCGGTGAGAAAAAAAAACGGTGAGAAAAATTACTGTCTTTCCACATGCATGCAAGTGCAAACACAGTAAACTAATTTAAGAACAGTGAGCCAGTTAAATACGATCAAACAACGACTAATAAGACGCATAAAATTTCCCTATGGATGTGCTGTCATCTTTCAACAGTGACGACAACATTCACTCAACAATCCGTCTTTACATTCACTACTGTATGGCCAGACTAAAAACGTCTATCACTGTTTGAACCGACTCATTGCTTCAGGCTAGCAACAGCCTTGATGGCGGCATCCTCAAAGTTTTCCCCAGTCGTGATTGAAAGGCCACTCTTCTCCAGAATGTCACGAGCTGTGTCAACATTCGTGCCTGAAACCAACAGTAACATGTCAAATCAAACAGAGCTTCAGAACTGTAGTTGTTGGCAACAACACATACATAATAAAATTAATTATGCATCCTGATTCTTTCTGACTGGCACTACACAAAATGCTTACTTATGTAAAGCAAACCTTAAGTGCAGTTAAATGGCTCGATGGCAAAATTTCTGCTTTAACAGATACTGGCATCAGAAATCCAGCATAAAGGACGTGCCAGCCTTTTCTACAGAAATGAGTTGGTGGATCGAGGAAGAATGATGTACAGTTGCTGAGATGATATCAATGCCTTCCAAGTTCCCTGCAGTGTTTTGGCACTGTTGGGTACCTGGCAGGAGGATACCTAGCATGAAAGAAACCTGCTCAGACTATCCCCAAAGAATCTCTTTTTGGGGACCCAACACAACTATAGTAACTCCAGACATGCTATCCACTGACACACAGGCTCAGAAACATGGACTACATGACATTAAAAAGCAACATTTTCTACGAGTAACAGCATAAATGTGGAAAGTAACACACACACACACACACCCGTTTAATGGCCCTTTGTCCGGGACTACCCAGGTGAGCTGGTACCAGAAAGGTAAAACCAAACTGGATTTTGCTGAAGCAAGAGAGAGTGAATGGCAGTGGCATCAGCTGGGCCGTATGCAAATCTGCATCTCACTCCAGACAGATGACCACGCCAGCACCCCACCACTCAGTTTTTTAAAGGCCGGATGCCCTTCCTACCACCCAACCAACAGTGTCAAAGCACTGAAGGGCTATTTGATTGACAGATGTGATTAAATGTGGCAAGTAACTTTACATGTTAACTGAAACAAACAGCAGCCAAAACTTGTTCAACAAACGACTTAACTGTGGATAAACAGTGCAGCAGTGAATGTTGCCTCATCCTAGTGGTACCTCAACTGCTTTAAACCCAGCTTAGCTTCCAAAAACAGTGTAAGGCACAGAAAAAGACTGTTATGTATAAAGCATTTGTGACACTGCATCTTAAGGCTCTGACTGAAGCATACAAATTTCAACTATATAACAGAATGCTACACATTCAACACAGAAGCAGCATCGCTACAGTGACATAACTGTAGTAAACAAGATAAAGTAAAAGATACAACACAGCCTTACCTTCGAGTCTCACGACAACAGGAACATTCATGTTGATGGACTTGGCAGCATTCACAATGCCGTTGGCTATCGTTGCACAGTTGACGATGCCACCAAACACATTCACCAAGATCGCTTTCACCTGAATACAATGGGCATGTCAAAGTAATGGCAGGATTGCACCAATTTCCACCAATATCAACATTTAACGGACTCTTCTCCGGGACAACCTGAGCAAGCCAGTACCAGAAAACACGCACGCACGCACGCACGCACACACACACCCGTTTAACAGCCCTTTTTCTGGCACTACCCAGGTAAGCCGGTACCAGAAAGATAAAACCAATCTGGATTTTACTGAAGCAAGAGACAGTGAGTGGCAGTGGCATCAGCTGGGCCACATGCAAGTCTGCACCTTGCTCCAGACAGACAGCCACACCAGCGCCCCCACCACTCTCTTTTTTACAGGCCGGATGCCCTTCCTGCCGCCCAACCAACAGCGTCAAAGCACTGAAGGCAAAAGCCAGTACCAGAAAGCTAAAACTATTCTGTAATTTAATGAGGCAAGAAATGACAGGGTTTTGGGTTGGCAGTGGCATTGGCTGGACCATATGCAAACATCTGCACCTCACTCAAGACATGACTATGCCAGCACCTCACCACTCAATTTTCCCTTCCTGACAGTCAAATAACATCGCTGTACATCAGCACCAGCATCATTATTGCCTTCAGTGCTTTGAAGCTGTTGGTTGGGTGGCAGGAAGGGCATCCGGCCTGTAAAAAACTGAGTGGTCGGGTACTGGCATGGTTATCTGTCTGGAGCGAGGTGCAGACTTGCATATGGCCCAGCTGATGCCATTGCCACTCACTGTCTCTTGCTTCAGTAAAATCCAAATTGGTTTTACCTTTCTGGTACCGGCTCACCCGGACAAAGGGCCGTTAAACAGGTGTGCGTGTGTGACAGTCAAATAACAGTGTCAAAGCACTGAAGGTAATTCTACCTATATCAACACACACACACACACACACCCGTTTAATGGCCCTTTTTCCAGGACTACCCGGGTGGGCCGGTACCAGAAAGGTAAAACCAATCTGGATTTTAATGAAGCAAGAGACAGTGAGTGGCAGTGGCATCAGCTGGGTCATATGCAAGTCTACACCTCGCTCCAGACAGATAACCACACCAACACCTCACCAATCAGTTTCTACGGGCGGGATGACCTCTCTGCCGCCCAACCAACAGCGTCAAGCACTGAAGGCACTACCTATATCAACTACGATGAAAATGACAAAAATTATGGCTGTCATCATTGAATAATCGTCAGCATACTCATCTATTTCATTACAATGAGATGTAGCCACGGCTGCAATTAATGTTGAAAAGCCAACAATCGGTACAGTATCCCTTCTCCAAGAAACCAGTAATGGATCATGATTCCTAATAGGAAGAATGATGCACCCTTTATGATGCCATTACTTAATCAACTTCCACAAATCCGTCATAGCACACCCGCTCCCACTTCAATCAACGCAAGCATATCTGAAAAAATGGCCAATTTGAAGTCCACTACATTACATTACTCTACTGAAGCTAATTGTGACTTATATATGCCTGTCTTTATGCAAAGTACCAAGTAGTACCATAACTGTCAAATTCTCAAAGGAAATCAAGCCATGTAACTTGCGGCCAGACCTGAGCATCTGATGTCAGTATCTGGAAAGCATGGTAGACCTGGCCTTCAGTCACTCCACCTCCGACATCGAGGAAGTTTGCTGGCACACCTCCATGCAGCTTTATCAGATCCATAGTTGCCATCGCAAGTCCAGCACCGTTAACTGTACGCCAGCACCAGCATCAGCAACCAATCAACGATGACACCAAAATCACTGCACACAACTGCTTCACATCGGCATTTCTAACACCAACAACAATACTGCAATGGGGTGCATTTTAGAGAGTATATTCATTCAAAAACAAAGCTTGCTGCGAAAAATTCGGGAATTCAGCTTCACCTAGAGAATGGGATGAAGCAGAAGAGGAACAACTGAAAGTAGTAGCAATAGGCTGCATCTAGCAAGTGCTGCAATATGGCATAACAAATGCAAAATCGAAATCATACATGAGCTGTTAGAAATATGACAGGGGCAGGCACCTCGGCAAATACAGGGCCCCGTGGACATCTCCCTAAAAGCTAGCACTATGGACATTTACCTTCCAGACGCAAAAATAACTGTCACCTAACCCTAATATCCCCTACAATAACCCTAAATTCTAACCCTAACCGTAACCCTAAATCCTAAACATAACATCAGAACCTAACACTAATTCTGACCATAATAACCTACATAACACTAAACCCTAACGTTATCTACTAACCTTAATCCAATGTCTCCATAGCTTAACCCCAACCAGGTACAGATATCTGTGATAGTAGTTTTGTTTGGGATTGACTTCAGTGCTTTGATGCTGTTGGTTCGGCAACAGGAAGGGCATCCGGCCTGTAAAAAACTGAGTGGTGGGGTACTGGCAAGGTTATCTGTCTGGAGTGAGGTGCAGACTTGCATGTGGCCCAGCTGATGCCACTGACACTCACTGTCTGTTGCTTCAGTAAAATCCAGACTGGTTTTACCTTTCTGGCACCGGCTCACCCGGGTAGTCCCGGAAAAAGGGCCGTTAAACGGGTGTGTGTGTATAGTTTCATGTGGGAAGGCATGTATCCAGCAGGCAGGTTAACTGTCTGGCCACGCACCCAGGCAGCCGATGTTGCCATCCATGCCAATGTAGTTGAGGTTGTGTTTGGACGCCTCAACTTCGCGCTGGTCACTCTCAGTCGTGTCGTCCAGCGAGAACGCATCCTTCTGACGGAATGATGCATTGTCGTCAAAGTTTATCTTCGCATCGAAGCTCACAACTGCACGTATCAAGGCAGCATACAAACAATTAGAATTAATTTATGCAGTCAGAAACATTACTATAGCTTTATATACAATAGGCACTCGTACACAATATCTGACATTTACATAAAGTTGAGCTCCAGAAGTTACAAGCAACATATATAATTTTCTGACTCTGTCAGCTAACAAGTTTGACCACCAGTTGTTTGAAAAAGAACCAAGAGCAAAAACCACAGCAATGAAATGAGAAGATCAAGTGAAAGTCCCAGTCCATGATATAATTATGTCAACAATGTTGAAAGCCATTAAGCATGGATCTGCTCGACATCAATGTCTATAGAAATTTTAAGAGATTGTACAACATGTGTTTGTGGTCTCCTGAAAAACACGGCGAATGGGTGAGACCATGACATCACTATGTCTTCCATAATTCCCTACCCGTATGTGACAAACACAGCGTAGATATCAACGGAAAGGAAACCGAGGCTACCTGAAATCATTAGATAATTAAAACACTTTACCATCAAAAGAGGATGATAGATAAAAAGAAACTTTCAACTTACTAAAACACACAACATACCTTCTCCGTCAGGTGTTTCACCAAATGGATTAATTTCAATTTGTGTAGCATCCAGTTTGAGAAAGAGAGCATATAGTCGCTTAATCTGCTCAGTGGCATCATCTTGTTTACTGCCTTCAAACTTCAGAAATGCGGCCATCTTGCGTGCCTGAGCGTCAGTAATTCCGACTTCTATGTCAACTGCTTCCTGAAAGGTGAAAAAAAGAAACAATAACTATCTGTGTGCGTTCAGTGTTTCAAAACATGATAGGTATTGCACAAGAAAGCTAGAGACTTCAAATTATGTACAGTGGAAGGCCATGAAGTACCCTTCATTATAACCAGCCACTGTACAAAATTTTAAGTCTCTAGCTTTAGCAGTTCCAAAGTTATTTCATGGGGGCATAAAATTCTAAAGTGGGTCATCAGATGATACGATACGAGATGCTATTTTAACGTGCGCTCGAAAGCCGACACGAGTCAACTTAATCTGCTGCACGGAACCGACAACTAAAAAGTGTAAACAGAAAAAATAAAAAGTAAAAAAACGGATATGCTCAGAAGTAACAGTAAAAGTCTGGGGAATCCACGTAGTCAGTCCTGAAGAAGAAAAGGAGAGGCTGAGGTGGGAAGAATTTGCAGAAAAGGAAGGTTTTAAGCCTGGAATGAAAGAGTGAGTAGGAGATGGAAAACTAATAATGACAAGTATGGCTGTTAGCAGCATAAATAACCGTATAAGATTCTACAGTTAAATGCATATATGGCAATAAGTACAAGTGTGTTTGGCAACAGTAACTAATTTAAACTCTGCTAATAAGTACTGAATAACAGGTAAATATTCTTGCTATAATTAACACTATCTAGAAGCCACACTAGATATGAAGAAGGCCAGTGGATTTCACTGGGTGATGTCAGTGCTCTATTTGTCATGCAGTCCTTTGAAAGGTGGATAACATGCTAAGCATCCAGCTAATAAGAACCTGTTCATATTATTCCCCAAGGTTCTACTCTAGGGAGGGGACCCAATTCAATCTAAAGTTCTTTTTTGAAAACAAAAACAAGGCCAGTTAAACAAAAACTGTAAATCGATTAACGTACTTTGTGGATGGCATCAGGGTGCTTATGGGCCACCTCCTCAATGTCCATCCCACCCATTGGACTGCCGACAATAACAGGACCGCTGCAGGAGCGATCCATCAGAAATGCAAGGTATGTTTCCCGCTCAATGTCCAGCGCCTGGGCTACCATCACCTGCAACAGTTTTCACACGCACATTGTCGCACAACCATCGTCATGAACTACTGAAGAATGTTTCTCGCACAATATGCAGTAAGGCTGTTGTTGTTGTCGAGTGCAGTTACGAGCCATATGTCTTCAGCCATTCACAGGCAACTTCATCAGTGGAGTGCAACCGCTGCAGCCCCAGCCACCAGCTTGGTCTTTGGGCAACTGTTGACAATATGTGTCATTGTTACTCCGCCCCTGATAGGGGAGCGGAGTATTGTGATGAGCATGTCTGTGTGTGTGTATTTGTCTGTCCAATCATATCTTTAGAACTACAGGTCCGATCTTCACCAATTTTTTGTGCATGTTAGTATGATGTTACCTATGGCCGTGACTTGGTCCTCCTGTGGTGGCATAATGATACGTTACATATTTCTGGTATGTGGATGATGCCATATTTGCACATACCGGTAAGCTGAGGCATATAAGCTAAGGCTGCTTGCATTACCAGGCTGAGGCAGTGAGGCTCACATGCAGCCTTGGGCTTGGCTCGTGGGAATACCCGTTGCAGGCAGTGAACGCTCGGGACTACTTCTTGCAGTCAGGGCCTACTAGGCCGCAGAATATGCTGAATACTTATCACATCATGTTTGCACATAATGAACCTGCATATAAAAGTGACAAAAAATAGTGAGCTAAAGTAACTCAAGTTGGCAACACAGGGGATGAAGTCTGCGGTCTATGACTGCCTTGTTTCGCATTTGACACGTCGGTTGCTGCAAGGCCTCATTTCCTTCGACATAAGGTAAAGGTAAAGTAATCCAGTGATCAGCATAGCTGCACAACATACACACAAACACACCCCGTTTAAGAGCCCTTTGTCCAGGACTACCCGGCCGAGCCAGTACCAGAAAGATAAAACCAATCTGGATTTTACTGAAGCAAGAGACAGTGAGTGGCACTGGCATCAGCTGGGCCATACGCAAGTCTGCATCTCGCTCCAGACAGATAACCATGCCAGCACCCCACCACTCAGTTTTTACCGCATGATGCTATGTACTAGCCATGGCCCTGTGTCAGTCCGTCCATCACAAGTTGGCGTTTTACTAAAACGGCTAAACGTAGGATCACACAAAGAACACCAAACGATAGCCCAGGGATTCTAGTTTTCTGACGCCAAAGATCTCTGCAAAATTCCACCGGGATCACCTCTGCGGGGGCACCAAATGCAGGTGGGGTGGGTCAAAATCGGCGACTTTCGACAAATAGCTGGCTATACCTTGAAAATGGTACAAGATAGACGCATGGTTTCTATTGGTGGCATTGCCCATGACCTTGAGTGCCCTCTAACCGCCCTAAACCACCCCATTTTCTGCATTTTGCATTGCCATTCATAGCTTCATAGCGGGTAAAGCTAGAGACTTCAAATTTGGCACATTGACTTGCCATAGCAAGTCCCACCCTGCCAATGAAAAATCTTCCCTAAAAGGGGAGTGGTCAGGATCAGGTGACCCGTTTTAGAATTTTACACCCCCTGTAAAATCTCGGCAACAGCTAACGCTAGAGACTTCAAATTTTCTACACGGTCGGCAATGTGAAGTGTTAGTCTTGTGATGACTGAGTGTTCCCTAAGTGGGCGTGGTCAGGGTCACGTGAGCAATTTCTACGTTGTGGACTTAGAAAATTTCGCCACAGAAAGTCGTCGGTATACAGGTGATATACACAACTCGACCGTCGTCGGTTTGTTTATGACACCTATAAGACAATGAAAGTGACGAACACGTCACAGTTGAGTGCACATGTTTATTGCACATCAGCCCACCTTAATCCTCCAACTTCATAACTTCGATTTGTCCAGGACTGGTTATACAAGTAGTTTTGCACTACACTAGGTCAACTCAGCCTTGCATCCCTCCGGGGTCGCTAAATCGAGTAACAGCTTCGCCTGGGTAAGGGTGGGATTGTCACCTCTGCCGGGTGGCAGGTAACACTGTGTGATCCCATGTGGCATGTGAGTTCCCGTAGCGGTGTGGCAACCTTGCAAACTGCTATACACTTGTTACTTACTTACTTATTACTGCGTGGCAATTGGTAAGATTTCAACTGACACGACGCATTGCGCAGTCCCTCGGCGATAGCCGAGCTTCTTGTTTTACAGGCCGGATGCCCTTCCTGTCGCCCAAATAACAGCATCAAAGCACTGAAGGCATTTCAGCATAGCTGCACAACAAACAGAAAACTTGCGCATAAGCACAAACTACTGTGCAAGCATTAAAAGGTCATTCTCTGACAATGTATGTGACCAAAGTGTTTTCCTAATCGTCAAACATGTTCAAAAACAAAACAGTTTCACTACCTGACGAACTTTCACTCCAGACTTTGGAGTCTGATTGGTGATAAGGTTGTGACCAAGCATCTCTTTAACAATTGGTGCCACTTTCTCTGGACTACACCAAAACAATAACACAAAATTACACAATAGCAAAAACAGTCTACAAGACATTACAACCACCAACATACTACTACTACACTCGTTTAACAGCCCTTTTTCTGGGACTACCCAGGTAAGCCGGTACCAGAAAGGTAAAACCAATCTGGATTTTACTAAAGCAAGAGACAGTGAGTGGCAGTGGCATCAATTGGGCCATATGCAATTCTGCACCTCGCTCCATACAGATAACCACGCCAGCACCCCACCACTCAGTTTTTTACAGGCCAGATGCCCTTCCTGCCGCCCAACCAACAGCGTCAAAGCACTGAAGGCAACAACTAACATGTATAGTCAATAGTGTATACTGCAGTGGATTAACTACAAAAGATACACAGCACAAGCAAAATAAGCAAACAGCTATCAGCAATAATCAGCATATCTCCAGTGTGGCTGAATACAGTGTATGAATAATCACCAGTATGCATTCTTCGAGACTGCTTTATTAGACAGACAAGAGGATTTTAAAAAGTGTCATTTACAGTAGTGACCAATACGACCTGATGGTGGAAGGGACATGTTTATTTACACCAATTTGCAATTAACTATCAACCATTTTAGAGGTACAGATGGAATGACTGTGTCAGTCTGTCTGCACAATAAATGTAAAACAAGAAGCTCAGCTATTGCCGAGGGACCGCGCGATGCGTCGTGTCAATTGAAATCTTGCCAATTGCCATGCAACAGTGCAGAAACTACTTATACAACAAGTCCTAACCAAATCGATGGTATAAAGTTGGAGATTTAGTCGCAGGCAATACGTGATAGACAATGTGCTCTCAACCATGATGTGACCGAGTCAGCTCCCATT
>Ga0126326_1000556_pt1 | contig 10358 bp, 10 predicted proteins | sample InaspJWI67metaG_FD_94485 | JGI IMG/M metagenome (GOLD analysis project Ga0126326, IMG submission 94485) | Marine gutless worms symbiont microbial communities from Oahu, Hawaii - Inanidrilus sp. 1 OAHU.JWI-67 metaG | ecosystem: Host-associated > Annelida > Digestive system > Unclassified | place... | reverse complement strand
TCGACTTCACCATCCGCAACGCCTGGCAGAAGTAATTAGAGGAGTTAAATTTGTCAATGGTGTCGAAGAAAAACGGATTGCCGCCTAATTTCTTCATACACAACTATTGACTATATCTCTTGGATCTATTCTGCCAATCTTTGGGGGGATGAAAAAAAAATGAGCCCGGCAGCTGAGATGAAGTTACCACAACCCTGTTTGGATTGGACTCAACGATTTCCACATCAATCAGGTTGCACTCACCCAAAAAAGTAGCCACAAATTTTGAGGCTGGTTTTTCATATATACTCAGAGGAGTTCCGACCTGTTCGATACAGCCCTGATTCATGATCGCAATTTCATCACTCATGGTCATGGCTTCTTCCTGGTCATGGGTCACAGAAATAAAGGTTCGATTCAACTTCATCTGCAAATTTTTTAATTCCGTCTGCATTTGTTTTCGAATTATGGCATCGAGTGCGCCAAGCGGTTCATCGAGCAAGAGCACCGCAGGTTCCATAATCAAGGAGCGGCACAGTGCCACTCTCTGACGCTGGCCTCCGCTCAACTGATTCGGTTTGCGATAGGTAATATCCGGAAGCCCAACCATATCCAGCACCTCCTGGACTCGTTTTCTGATTTGCCGTTTAGCGCTTCCGCGCATCTTCAGACCAAATGCGATGTTACTGAATACATTCATATGAGGAAATAAGGCAAAATCCTGAAACACAATATTGGTATCTCTTTTATAAGGAGGCACATCCGTTACATCGCGGTCCCTGAGAAATATTCTTCCGCTAGTTGGAGATTCAAATCCCCCAATTACCCTCAGGGTAGTTGTTTTACCGCAGCCGCTAGGACCGAGAAGGGTGAGAAACGTTCCTTTCTTCACCTTCAGCGAAACATTGTCCATTGCGGAAATATTATCAAACACTTTGGATACCGAATCCAGTACGACGTCGTATTCTTTGCGGTCCATCAATTTTTTCTTGCTGCTGAATGTTTGGTGAACTTGGCGATCTTTGTGGTAGAAATCGCAAAGACAATCAGGGGCTTAAGTTGCTTTATCTTCTTTGGTAGGTTCGAGAAATCGTCTACCCATCGTCATGCGTATATTCTTGAGGCAAAAAGAATCGCCAAAATATAGATTTTCAGGATCGAAGGGGGAAGCCTCCTTCGCTTATGAAAAGTTTTGGCTCCCCCTGATCCTGAAAGGTTGTGTTAATCGGAGTTTAATTATTTACTTTTGAATTCCTGCCAGACTTTTTTCCAAGCTTCTTCATCGGTCGGCGTTTTACGATTGGCAATGTTTACTAACACTTTACTGAGTTCTTCATAATTGTCCAATCCCAGCATGCTGGCCTGTTCCTTCTTCAAGTAATTGACCGCTTTGCTGTTGGGAACGAGCACATGAAAAGCATTGGCCCAGGCCAATCCGGCCTGGATCTTGGGGGACAAAGCCCACTGGATGTACTTTTTGGCCAATTCCGGATTTTTGCTGTGCTTGGTGATTACCAGTGCTTCGGTCCAGCTAACGCCGCCTTCTTTGGGATTGGACAGCTCGATGGGGTGACCCTGCTCTTTGAGCAGCACCTGCAGCCATCTGCCGGCGATGGATATCCATACATTTTCATTGGCCAAGGCCTGGATGGTGTCGGAGTTGGTGGCCGCAATCGTACCCACATAGGGTTTCAAGGAAAACAGGGTTTCTCTAATCTTATTCAGTTCTGCTGGTCCGATGTCATAGGGTTCTTTGTATCCCAGATAGCGCCCCATACACCCCATGTTGGGTAAGTACCAGTCGAAAATAGCGATTTTGCCTTTATATTTATCTTTCCACAGTCCGGAATACGATTGCATGTCGGCCGGATCCACATGCTTGCTATTGTAGGCAAGGCCGTAAAAACCCCAACGGCTGGCCACAGCATAAAGCTTATTGTCTATCCAATGTTGATCAAAGTGTTGGTACCGTTCATATAAATCATTGATGGGATAATCTTCGGGGTTTAAGGGTTGGATAAGATCAGCCCTCACCAGTTTTTCAACATAGGGTGCATCCGGCGACAACACATCATAGGTTCCCCTTTTAGCTGACTTGATCTAGGCCATCATTTCATCTGAACTGGGATAAATTTTATAGTTCACCTTGCAATTATATTTTTTTTCAAAGTCATTGATGATCTGCGGCTCTTCATAGCCGGGCATGACAAGCAGGTTGAGCACGTCTTTGGCGACTGCGCTGCTGGTTGTCAAAAACACACCTGCCAAGGCAATGATTGTCAGCATTAGACATCCATTTATTGCGGATTTGTACTTACTCATTGGTTTCCTCCTTTCCGTTAATAGTTGTTAAATCCCCTTCTTTTCAAAATTTTCCAAAAGGGAATAGGTCGTCTCGACTGCAAAATTTACTTTGGCTTCATCGATCGTTCCATAGACATCCTCAGGAAGATGAAGGGTTTCCATGGGCCAATCCATTAACATGGCACCGGGTATATCTTCCAGCGAAAAAGACCAGTCATCCGATCCGATCAGGGTATCTTCAAACCGTATTTCTCTTTTTAGTATAAGACCGGAATGACTCAAACTGGATTCGATTTTTTTTCTGAATGCCGGAGGGCCGGCCCAGACCCAGAGATATTCGCCACAGCCTAAAACATCCAGGGTCAGACAGACCTTGATCTGCTCGATGATCCCGCGTTCCTTGGCGTCCTTAACAAAATATTGAGAGCCGAAAAGTCCCCATTCGTGGCCGCCCCAGGTAATCAGTTTGTACGAATATTTCCTTTTTTTTTGGCAAAGTTTCTCAGCCACGCGAAAAATCGCTTCCACCCCGGAGGCGTTATCAATGGCACCCGGAGAGTCATCAACGGAATCATGATGTCCGCCGATGACGATAGTTTCCTTACTCTCGCCTTCAAGGCTGGCGATAACGTTGCAGGAGGTCACCGATTGAAAATACTCAGCAGTAGATTTCAAATGGACTCTTACCTCCTGGTTAGCTTCGATCGCCTTCTTAATGGGCTTAAAATCCTCTTCATTGACCAGAATCATCGGATCCTGGAAGATGTGCAGCCATTGATTCGGGATGGGTCTTGTCCTGTTTCCAGGCAGAACCAATACAAAGGCCTCTTTTTCTCCCTGATCATCTAAAAGAGCGTACTTTGGCGGTTCCATTAATTTGGGGAAAAGGTAATAGGTTCCATGGTATTTCAGGACACCTTCAACGCCTCCTGCGGGTGTGGTGCCCGTGTATGCCATGGGGGCCACATCGAGGGATTTATTAAAAGGAGAGAGCACCTTTAGTGAAGGTTTTTGATCTTGCCTCCAGCCGAGGTATTTGAATTTCTGGATTCGGGTATCCAGGTTCAATTCTTTGAATTTACTTTGAATAAATTCAGCGGCTGCCAACTCTTTGGGGGTGCCGGATACTCTCGGACCGATGACTTCTGCCAAATGTCGGGCAATTTCCATTTTTCAATTCTCCTATTCAACTGCCAACTCGCCATTATCCCGAATTTTTGATCTGGGATGTCAGAAGATCGTGCTCTGGATTTTGTATACAACAAGTACGTCGACATATGTAAAGGGAAACCCATTCTTTCGCCCAAGCTATTATTCATTTTTAATGTGATTCTTGGGTTTCCAAAACAGCCTCGGAAAAAACTTCTAAACCTTCGTCAACCTGATTTCTGTTTATTGTTAGGGGCGGTATGAGTCTGATAGTCTGGCTCCAGTGCCCGCAAGGATAGAGCAGTAAGCCTTTATCAAGGCAATTTTGCAGGATGCTTCGCACACTCTCTGAATTTGCTTCTTTGTTTGTATCAGGCTTTACAAATTCAACGGCAATCATGAGTCCTACTCCCCGAACATCGCCAATAATGTTTGATTTCTTTCTCAGATCATGCAACTTCTTGAGCATGTATGCACCATGTTCACGGGCGTTCTCCAGCAAATGCTCATTTCTTATTATTTCGATCACTGCCATACCAGCAGCGCATGCAATAGGATTTCCCCCAAATGTTGTGCCATGAGACATAGGGCCCCATGACTGCATTACCTCAGGACGTGCGGCAATAGCACCCAAAGGAAAACCGTTGGAAATTGCTTTTGCGATGCACATGATGTCCGGATCGACGCTAAAAGTGTTGGCAGCAAACCACTCCCCAGTTCGCCCGAACCCTGTTTGAATTTCATCAAAGACAAGCAGTATGCCGTATTGATCGCAAATCTTACGCAATTCGGCAAGCCAACCACGCGGTGGAATGACGTACCCTCCTTCTCCTTGAATGGGTTCAACTAAAATGGCCGCAACTTCCTCAGGTTTGATGATATACTCAAATAAGCGAAATAGCTCATCTAATGCAGCCTGACAGCAGGCCTCAGCATTGTCCGGCGTGGCAGAACGAAAAGGGTATGGAAATTGAGAGAAATATACGTCAGGTATAAAGGGGCCATGTCCAGTCCTATATTCCGCCTTAGAGCTTCCAATGGCGGTTGAGGCTATTGATCTGCCGTGAAAACCGCCGATAAAGGCAATGATTCCTCTTCTTCGAGTAAAATAGCGTGCCAGCTTAATAGCTGCATCTACTGCTTCTGTTCCACTATTGCCGAAAAAGAAGGAGCTAGCATTCCCCGGTATAATTTTTCCTAGTTCTTCTGCCAGGAAGAGCAATGGCTCATAGTTAGCAACACCCATAGGAGCATGGATCATCTTTGACATCTGAGCTTGCGCTGCAGAAATAACAATAGGGTGATTGTGCCCTACATTGCATACCGAAAATCCAGCTAAAAAATCTAGATAGCGGCGCCCATCGCGACCGTACAAGTAACAACCCTCAGCGCGATCAACCGAAAGATTCGGCCAATCTCGTGAAATACAGGGGGCAAGCAAATCATCCAATCGACTGACCAAAGAATCAAAACGATCTTCACTTTTGCTCATTGTGATTTACCTCCTCTGTTAAAGGCCCGCTTGCTCACATTCAATGCTAAGAAATGAAATGCACCTCGATCAGCCGATGGATTTCCTGAATAATAAGCTCTGACAGTTTCTCTCCTTTTTCCCGACTAAAACCTTGAGTTGACGCAAATACACCCGAGGCCGGATAGTTGGCGATATCCCAGGGAAATATGCGAAATTCAAATCGGCTTTTGCGCCTGTCGTCAACAATTTTATCTGTTTTAACAAGCTCAGGAGCAATATACATCATCAATGACGTCTCGACCAGCGCCGCATGCTCGTCCACCCAGCCTTTCCAGTCCGGACCGAAGATTTCTACGAGGTCATTTTCGTCAATCAGTTCCCACCAGTTTGCTAAAATAATTTTGGCGGAACCCGACTTTCCCAGGGCAAGGGAGATTCCTTCAATCAAAAAATCCGTGTTTTCCATGTGCGCATTGATGACAAGAATCTTTTGGAAACCCAGTTCAATAAAGCACCGCATGGTATCCCTCGCCAACTTTATGAGCGTCTGCCCATCAATGGAAACCGTGCCGGCAAAAACACGGGAAGGCTTGGCATACGTGTATCGCAAAGGCGGAGCGATGATCAATTTCATCTTGGCATTCGTAGCAGCCATTTTTTGAGCAATGTGAACCGCCGTAAGGGTGTCAGTATCAACCGGTAAATGCGGCCCGTGCTGCTCTATTGAACCCACCGGCAGCAAAAGGACAGTATTTGACCGGGCCAGAGCATCAATTTCTTCTCCGGTTAAATCGACGTAGTTGTGAGTTCCCATTTTGGACAGTCTCCTTTACCTGTTTTATCCATTTGATTTTTTCCCCAGAAAATATTCACCGATGAACAAGACCGACATGGAGAAAATAAAAACAATGGCGCCGATGGCATTAATCGTCGGCTTGATACCGCCCCGCATCATGGCCCAGATTTTTACCGGGAGCGTCGGTTGAAAGCCTGAAACAAACCAAGCGATAATGAATTCATCAAATGACAGAGTAAATGTTAGCAACATCGCGGCAATCAGGCCGGGGGTGGAAAGGGGTAGAATCAATTCCCTGACGGTCTGCCACCGCCCGGCCCCCAGGTCCCAGGCGGCTTCCTCCAGAGTGGCATGTATGCTGGCCAGTCTGGCCCGAATGATAAACATTGCAAAGGGTGCGCAAAAAACAGTGTAGCTTATGATAACCGAGAGCAGCGAATTTTGAAGGGTTAGAATGTGATTTAGAAATATAAGCAGCGCCAGGCCTAAAAGAAGCGTGGGAACCGTCAGAGGGGCGGCCATAAATCCGAGGAATAGGTTTTCCCTCTTTAATTTGTATGACCGCAGCGCATATGCGCCCATAAATCCCAATATTGTCGAGATCAAGCTGACAATGGAGGACACAATAATGCTGTTTTTGACCGAATTCAGGAGCCTGGAATCCAGCATTAATTCACTGTACCACTTTAAAGTAAAATTCTGTAACGGAAAACTTGGATACCTTCCCGAATTGAAGGAAAATATAATGATCACCACAATCGGCAGAAATAAAAATGCAAAAGCCACAATGACATAGAATTTTAAAAAACCGCGTCCCCAACTTATCTTTTCGCGCTTAGTGGTCGCCATCTTCTTTATCCACAACTGCTGGTTTACCCCGAGTAATCGATTCCACCCGGCTTAAATAAAGAATCAATACGATTAAAATTGTTACAACCATCACCACCGCCAGCGCGGAGGCAGTCGATATGTTTACTGTTCCTTGGATTTCGTCCACAATCATTTGAGTGAAGACCGGTTTTTTGCCTCCTCCCAGAATCGACGGTGCCACAAAATCCCCAAAAGACATGATAAAAACGAAAATGCTGCCCACAATTAATCCCGGCAAAGTAAGTGGAAAGACGATTTCGAAGAAAGCTCGGAGTTTGCCTGCACCAAGGTCATCGGCAGCCTCCAGTAGATTTCTGTTAATTGAATCCATGCTGGAATACAGAAGCATGGTCATTAAAACCATGTAAAAATGGGTAAACCCGACTTCGGTGGCGATGTGGGTGTAAAGAATGGTAATGGGCGTATCGATGATTTCGAGGATCTTCAAAATATGGTTGAACAGGCCGTTATTTGCCAGAATAATTTGCCAGGAGTAAGCCCTGATAAGATAATTCGTCCAAAACGGCAGGATCATGGCCACCATTAACAGTCTTCGGTATTTCGCCGGCACCTCAAAAGCAATGGCATAGGCCAGCGGGTAGGCAAAGATGGCACTCAGAACAACAGCGGTTAAAGCAAGTTGAAATGAGCGAGCATACGCTGTCCAGTATGGCGTTTTGGAAAATATATCCGCGTAATTTGCCAAGGTCCACTGAAAAACAAGCCTCAATTCTTTTACAGTAAAGAAGCTGACTATAAAAATCAACAGCACGGGAAGAATAAAAAAAATAACTTCCCATAACGATATAGGTAAAATTCCAATAAAAAAGCGAACTGGAGGAATATTTCTGAATTTGGCCATCTTATCAATCCCTGACAATAATCGATCCGATCTCAGGATTCCAACCGATTTGAACAGGATCTGATGTAGAAAAGGTAGCAGCCTTAGGGGCATCAACGACGATTTTATTTCCTTCGACTTCAACAACCAGTCGCACCACGGAACCGGTGTATAATTTTTCTATGACACGTCCCTGAATCTTGTTTATGCAGCTATCCGCAGCATCGGCTATCTGGAAGTCTTCGGGCCGGACCACCAGACCAACACTTTTCGCGACTGGATCTGCAAACTGAAGTGCGTCCCTTGATGCGATGAACACCTGCCCCCTGCTATCTTCAATGTTCACCGTGTCCTGATGCGCTCCGATGATCTTTCCCTCAAAAATATTGCATTCTCCCAGGAAGTTGGCCACGAACATAGTTTGTGGATTATCATAGATCTCTTGGGGCGTGCCCAGCTGTTCCAATTTGCCTTCATGCATAATACCAATGGTATCACTCATGCTCATGGCCTCTTCCTGATCATGAGTGACGTAGATGAAAGTGGTTCCAAGTTCGCGTTGCAGCTGCTTGAGTTCCAATTGCAGTTGTTTTCTTATTTTCGCATCAAGGGCCCCCAGCGGTTCATCTAGCAACAGCACCGGCGGTCTTAAGATCAATGCCCTTGCGAGTGCCACCCGCTGCTGCTGCCCTCCGCTCAATTGATAAGGCATGCGATCGTACACATCGGAAAGATTAATCATTTTCAGCATTCCGCGAACACGCTTTTCAATTTCAGGCTTTTTATGCCTTCTCATTTTGAGCCCAAAGCCGATATTTTGCCCCACGGTTTTGTGGGGGAAGAGGGCATAGTCTTGAAAGACCATGTTGGTCTGACGCTTGGTGGAAGCGTCATAAGTAATTCGTTTTCCCATCAGAAAGATATCACCGGCAGAAGGCAACTCAAAACCGCCGATCATTCTCAAAGTCGTTGTTTTGCCGCATCCGCTTGGACCCAGCAACGTCAGGAAACTGCCGGACACCACCTGCAGCGATAGATTATGGACAGCATATACCTGGCCGAATTTTTTGGTCACATTTTTTAGCTCGACACAGATGCTTTTCATAAAATACCTTCCTGGAAATACCGGAGATATCGGCTTGCGTAGTTCCCTGCTATCCCCGCAGCATATGCGGGGATAGCCCCCTCGTTACAGGGAAAAACGACCGTTTAATCTGATGAGCCGGACTGATGGCAGTCCGGTTTCGGGCAACGAATCATGACCCGGACAACCAGGTTTTCTGCGGCAAGATAGATTACTCTCCCTTGAAGTTCAGCCACACATCCTTCCAGGCTTCTTCATGCTTCGGGATTTTGCGGGGAGAAACCCTTCTTACGATCTCCACACCGGTATCAGTCATCCTGAGTAATTCAGCCTGCTCCTTTTTGAGGTACTGAGCCGCTTTTCGATTGGGAGTGGCGCAATGAAATGCGTCTGCCCATGCCAGTTTAGCCTGGATTTCGGGGCTTAGCATCCATTGAAGATATTTTTCAGCCAAATCCGGATTTTTACTGTCGGAAGTGATACATAGACTTTCTGTCCAGCTTACGGCACCTTCTTGGGGGACAAAATGCTCAATCGGCAAACCCTGCTCTTTGAGGGTAACCGCTGCCCAGTTTCCTGCCGGGGCAAGCCACACACTTTCATTCGCCAAGGCCTGAATCAATTCCGAGGCGGTGAGGGTGATCGTTGCCACCTGAGGTTTTAAATCCAGCAGGAGTTTTTTCAGCTGCTGCAGTTGATTCATGTCAATATCATACGGACTTTCAAAGCCTAAATAGCGCCCGAAATTGCCCATGTTGGGTAAATACCAGCCATAGATGCCGACTTTACCTTTATATTTGGTATCCCACATTACCTTCCAGGATTTCACCTCTTCTTTTGATACATATTTTGTATTGTAAGCAATACCATAAAAGCCCCAACGGCTTGCGACGCCCCACAATGTATCCCCTTCCCAGTGCTGGGGGAACCGTTGAAAAATCGGGAAGAGATCATTCATGGGGTATTTACTCGGATCCAACTGTCTGATTTTGCCCTGCTGGGCCAAAACCTTGACCCAGGGACCGTCCGGATTCACCACGTCCCAGGTTCCGGCTTTGGAAGCAGACCAGATGGTCAGCATCTGTTCGTCACCGCTAAAGTTCTTGCTGTTGACCTTGCAATTGTATTTCTTCTCAAACGGGCGAATGATTCTGTCTTCGTTGTAGCCGGCCCAAGTAAGAATGTTTAAGACCTTCTGCTCAGCCATTGCAGTGTTCAAAAATGGAAGTGCAAATAAACAAGAGCAGACACTGATTGCGATTAAAGTTTTTCTATTCATTGCAACCCTCCTTTCTTACGACTGTAATTGACGTAACGGGTTAATAAACGACATTCACCCCCTTTCTCTGACAAAAATTTTCTGGGTAATTTGTTAGTGATTGTATATGAAGTTGCCGGGCAACGTTGGTCACCGCAATGCCCGCACCAAAGACCATGTATCGACGACCATCGGCAGAGTATGTTTAAACTCTCTCAGCACGATTCAGCGGCAATAGAGACCAGTCATGAGATAGGCAAGGAATTAGGGCCTTGGTTGGAAGCCCTATCCCTGGCATGAGAAAAGGTTGTATTTTATTCCATTTACCGGATCATCCTTATTGTCTTTTAATCGATCTGTACCGATCATGCTTTTCACAATAGTATATGCCAGATCAGAGTTCTCGACAGGTCCCTCTCAATTGAGATTTGAAACTTGAATTATTATAAGCCATTTCTAAACCTATAATTCGAGATTCGGGCCCTTTGAAATCATTAGGTTAGAGAGGAAAAAACACTTAAGAAATGATTTTTGGTTGCTGTTAAAAGTTTTCTAAATATCAAAACTTTTATAATGGGTTACCCATTTTACTGATTCAATTTA